>Ga0214545_1000854_pt1 | contig 53197 bp, 13 predicted proteins | sample CNSS4metaG_FD_160064 | JGI IMG/M metagenome (GOLD analysis project Ga0214545, IMG submission 160064) | Root nodule microbial communities from cowpea collected in UCLA plant growth center, Los Angeles, California, USA - CNSS4 | ecosystem: Host-associated > Plants > Roots > Nodule | place: USA... | reverse complement strand
GTAAATGTGTAGCCAAACTCTAGTATTGTGTTGCACAACAGTGTTGAGAATGGAAAGTTTTGTCTGTGCTTTCAATACATGAGTTTGAATCATTTTGAGCTTCTATTTTCCAGATTCAGGAGATGCAAGTATATTCTCCCTTAATAGTATAGCTAGGGATGACAACGGATCGGGTACGAATAGTACTTACCCGGAAAAAAAGAATCTGTTCGTTATCCGTTCGTTTACCCGTCGGGTATCCGTTTATAAAATATCCGCGAATATTTTTAAAATCCGTGAATACCCGATACCCACAAATATTTTTAAAAATATATATTTTATAATTTTTTTAATATAAAATTATAAAAAAATATAAATTAAATTAAATTATAATTATAATTAAATTTGACACAATAAAATATACTGTTAATTTTAATTTTAATTAAATTTAACTTAATAAAATATAAATTAAATTTTAATTTTAATTTTTTGCGGATAACGGATACTCGCGGGTACGAATAGTATCATACCTGCATCCGACCCGTTTAGAAGCAGGTATTAAAATATCCGCTACCCGCGGGTATTTAATACTCACAGATACTAACTATCTATTGCGAGTTTTATCCGCTGATATCTGCGGACGCAAATATTTTTGCCATCCCTAAGTATAACTTTATAAAAAGATTCTCGACAACCAACCTTCATAGTTTTTCAATTCGTATATTATTTAACATCATGGAAGCAATCTTAAAACTAATCCCATATTCACGTAGCTTCTAACATTTACATCTATTTTGTCCAAAATTCAGAGTTGCTCGCTCTTAAGCCTGTAAGATGCTCAGCTTAAGGTTTCATAAAGTACCAAGTCTACAAAACTTTACTGAGCTCATAAAAGTTGCGCCATACAATCACGAAACCATGATAAAACTGAAATAATGACGGTCTGAGGAAATAACCTTAAGGAAAAGGTATTGGTAAATATCCAAATATAAAATAAAAAAATTTGGAACAGAGAGACCTATACGAAATGGTCAAGAAGAACTATACAATTTACTCCTCAGTGGTTGTGCTTTACCTGTTCCAACAAGAACAAAACTTGAGCTGGCATAAACAAGCTATTCTTTGTTCAGTACATGTATAGTGTATACAATAGAAACAGAAGTGTACAAACTTCAGGCAACTTCCATTATCTGAAGCTGTAAAGAAATGACAGCACCGTAAGGGGCACTCTTCAAGAATTAGCTAAAATCCCCAAAATTAAGAGCACCCTTTAATAAACCAATTGGCGAACTGTTCAACAATGCAAATAATGCTCATAGAAGGCCATTCTTCCTTCTTAGAACTTTTCTTATTAGTATGTAATACGGGAGCTGATCACATGGGCAACATTATCGTTTGTGTTAGCAAAAATCTCTCATCAAATGCATATCTTTGTCTGGTCAACTCAATGTGTGAATGAATTTGCCAAATAAACAAAAAATGCTCCATTGTGTCAAAGGTGGGCAAAAAGGAAAAAATGATGGCTGAAATTCATTGACATATGTAGCTGCTTCCTTATCTACCAGTAGTCTTTGCAAGAACAGATTCCATCTTTGAAGTGATGATACCTTGTCCTGTCTCTTACTATAATTACCCGATCATAAACTTTGGAGATGAACTTTGTTGCTTGGTGGCAATCCCCACAAATCCTTAAATTCTTTACAATGCGAATTGGAGTTCCATATGTCGTGTTCATCAATCCATAAGCAATAGCCAACTTCTCACTGTGAACAGACAGAGCAGTCTCTTTATCTTCCTCATCATCAATATCATGCAAAAGTTCTCCTAACTCTGGAACATACCCAGCACTCTTCAACTTGATCGTCATCTCATCCAAAAATGAATAAATCTCCCTACTTTCAGGGTGAGATCTATCTCCAACAAGGAACTGATGGAATGTCCCCTTCAATTCAATTGAGCTGCAACCAGGAATCTTTTTTCTCTCATTACTGACTTCATTCTTTTCTCTAAGCATTCTTGCTTCATTCCATCTCCCAGATGTTGAATATATATTACTCAGTAGAACATGACACCCTATATGGTTAGGATCCATGTCTTTAATGGTCCTTCCTATTCTATGTCCCCGCTCTATGTCTTTGTAGATTCTACAAGCATTCAACAGTGCTCCCCAGATTGCAACATCTGGAGCCATTGGCATGCTTGAAATCATGTCTTCAGCCTCTTTCAAGAAACCAGAACGACTAAGTAGATCCACCATGCATCCATAATGCTCTATTTCTGGGGTAATAGCATAATCACTAACCATCAATCTGAAATATAATTTCCCCTCCTCGACCATATAGCCATGGCTACAAGCATTCAATAAGGCAATGAATGTGACTTTATTAGGAGAAACTTTTTCAACCTTCATTTGTTCAAAAACATTTATGGCCTCGTTGGGTTTTCCATGCATTGCAAACCCACCAATCATGGCATTCCATGGCCAAACCTTTTGCTTTACCTTGTAATTAAAGAAAACTCTGGATGCTGATTCTATTTCCCCACACTTTGCATACATGTCAATGATACTAGCTAAAAGCCTTTCATTCATCTTAACCTCGCCTCTTCCAATGTAAGCGTGTATCCACTTTCCTTGATCCAGTGCTACTAGATTCGAACAAGCGGCAAAAGCGCTTACAAGGGTATATTCATTTGGCCTGGGACCTATTTGCAACATCTCGTTGAAAAGATCCAAAGCCTCCATGAAACAACCAACCTATAGTAAGCATGAAGTAACTTTAGACACGGCACATTAACAATTAAGTCAAACACAACCAATATGACATACTTTCAACCGCGTACTAGTGAAATGTCCACTTTCAACCAATATCATTATTTTGTTTACTTTCAAATCCAGCAATACCTGAACATAACCAGCTATTATAGTACTCCATGACACAACATCTTTTTCTTGCATTCCGTCAAACAATTCCTTAGCTCGAATCATGTCACCAGATCCAACGTAGGCAGCAATCATGGTGTTCCAAGAATACAAGTCTCTATCCACAGCCCATTGAAATACTTTCCAGCCCTCCTCCACAAGTCTCCACTTCCCATACATACCAATCAAGGCATTCAAAACAAATATATTGTTCTCCAAACCAACTTTCACAGCATGAACGCGAACCTGCTGTCCCTCTTGCATACTCAGCCCATTGCCACAGGCACTGAAAGCAAACACAAAGCTATATCTATTCGGAAAAAGACCCGAATCCCGGATTAATGAGCGGAAAACAGAAAAGGAATTGTGGCAGGAATGAGGTAACATAGAATGTGCTTTGATCATGGTGTTGTAAATAAACAAGTCTGGTTGAGGAATTTGATCAAACAATTTGTGGGCATAAGAAAGAGAAACATGAGCTGCAAGCTTGAGGAGCTTGTGGGCTGAAACAGAGTGTGATATTAGAGCTGTGGTTACTAATTGTGAATGGGTCTGCTTAATTTGTTGCATCGACTTGCATGAGTCAATCAAAGAGACAATTTTACAATAGTGATCAGAATGAAAAGGTTTTGCAGAGGTTGAGTAGAACCGAATCATTTTTTTGGCATGAAATCATGCTGATTCAAGAAAGAACACTTCAACTTAAAATTTTTGATAGATAGCCCAAACCTCGTTACAGGCTGGGCCTATTATAATTATAGCCATGGCCCATTTAATTTTCTGATACTTGTTGAGTATGTAGTAAAAAATGGTGAGAAATAACAACAAAATTTCTAATATTCGTTTTGGAGTAAATAAAATTTGTGTGCTGATAGTAAATAATATTTTTATAAAGTTATATGATTGTAAATTTCACCAAGACAGTCTTGTAGTTTGAATTATGTTTAAAATTAATTTTTTAATATGGTATCACTTCTTTGATACAGAGTCACGGATAAAATCTATCATAATAAAATAATTTTTTTTGTTCAATTTATTGTTTCACTTGATATTCAATTGTTATCAAAATATTTATTACTATTTAGTTTTTCGCACGCTTGAAAAAGTATATATCACATAGTAAGAGATGTATTGAAAATCCATATTTACTAGAAATAAAATCAATTTATAATATGTGAACAATTTAAATCTTAGTTCAAAATTTATTTTGTAGAATTAAGTTTTATATATATATATATATATATATATATATATATATATATTTTATTTTTTTTTTTTTTATTTTTTATATTTATAAATATATATTTTTTTTTATTTTTAATATTTTATATATATATATATATATATATATATATATATATATATATATATATATATATATATATATATATTAACGAATCTAATTTGTGGAGGACATATTTATATTTATATGCTTTGAACGATTGATCTTGATCTTGATGTTTTAGTTTTTTTCTTAACGTTTAGATATTTACTATTGTAAGCATATACAAAATATAATATTTTCAAGAAGATTGTTTTAATGTATACATAACTTTACTGTATTATTGTAAAACCATTCAAAAGTTTTATTTGTAGGTTTCTAAAAAAAAAAGAATGTAAATTATTTTCTTTTTTATTTTTAATACAAATTTCCAAAGAATGTATATCCTTTAATCAAATGGATTACTACTTTTTTTTCTTCCTTTATAAACACATTAATGCACAGTTGTATAAATTTTTATTCATCTACTTACTTTATTCATTGGTTTCTAGAATTATAATATAATTGAAGATTTTATTCCTAAAAATCATATGTATTTGTCAAACTGGTTATGAAATGTGTCTTCTAAAACATTGGCCCATGGCCCAAATAATTGTTAATCACATATCTATTGCAAGACTATTCTTCCACCACCCCCATAATTTATTATATCTGAACCTCCAAATTCTAAAATTACCATTTTATCTTCCATAAAAGTGCAACAAGAGAAGGCCTTTGTCATCTCTTTCTCATTCTGAATGTCAAATATATATTTTGAAAAGTGCATAAATAATGAATAAATAAAAGGATAACAAATATATTAATAAAATAAAAAATAGATAAAGCCCATTTAAAATTCAATTTTCCTCTAAAAGAAAACATCACAATTTAGTTTAATGTAATAAATAAACTAAATTAGACAATAGCTTATCAATAGATATTATTAGATATTTTTAAAATATTATGTGTCTATATCGTCTTACATGACACACACTTAAAATTTAATTTAAAAAGAACAATAAAACTTAATAATTTATTGTGTGAAAATAAAAAATAAAAAAATAGCCTCAAATGATAATATTCCAAATAATTGGTTCCGTTTGAGTCTTCAGCCTTTTACTATTTATTATTACCATCTGCAACGAAATTCAAGGTATGACCAAACAATAGGGTGATCATAATTCTTGATTATAAAAAGCTAAATATACAGTCACAATTAATCAATTATTATTTAACCAAATCAACAATGATTTTAAAGCCAACATGATAAACAAATATTATATAACAAAACAATAATAAGTTATATATCCAAATTAATAATCTAACTGGTCATCATAACTAAAATTCGCTATATAATTACTATATCTATTAAAACCAATAAAAAACAATCCAATGTTTAAAATCAATTTCAATCAAATTTAACACTGTTTTAAGCAATAAAATCGGTCGTAAAATACAAAAGCACTTTTTAATAGTTATCAGATTCTTCAACAGTTAAACTTTTGCCTCAACAGACGCAGCTTTGCATGAGAATACATATTTTTTATTTTTTTTGTATAAAACAAAAATACTTTCAATAATTAAAATAGTTAGAAGTGGACTTTAAGTCTAACTTGACCCCACAAAATCAGTTTGTAAGGTGAGAATTGCACTCACTTATATATTGTAAATTGATTTTATCTTTAGTCGATATGTAACTTCCAACACACCCCTCACACCGAGGTATATTCATCTCGTGCGTGGGACTAGAAATTAGTGGGTGGTCTGTTAGCGGTTCGACAACGGATGGAACAAAATGTTCAAGAAAGTTTGTTAGAATAGGCTCTAACGTGACTCTGATACCATGTTAGAGGTGAACTTTAAACCTAAATAAAATCTCTCGTACCAACAAAATATTTGGCCTTGTTTATAATTAATATATAATACATTGTACACAAAGTTAATCAAAAGGAATTTGGTAGAACAAAAGAAACTGTTTATGAATAAGAATAAAAAATAGTATAATGAAGATAGGTTAGAGTAATTTACACTTAAGAAACAATGGTATATGATATAATTAATATGATATTGCAAAACACTATTGTTAGAAACGAAGATGATTAAGAATGTGTTAGGAAGCTATTAGGTTTAAGGTGGTCCAATGAGATTAGATTTACATGTGTTTTTGCTATGATGTTTAGTACAACAATAATAGGTTTTGGTGGCCACTTGTAGGGATTGTTTGGGAGTACAATAGTAATTATGAAACTAGAGGAATACAAGAATATGAAAAGTATATAATAAAGTTTTGTAATGATCATACACCATAACCATTATTAGGTAAGGTAATGTAAATTCCAGATTTGATGGCTGCACTAATTTCTTCTCTATGAGAGTAAAGTTCTAACTAAGACGACAAAACTTCATTATTAACATCACATTTCCCTTCTACTTTTTATTCTCTTTCTTTTCATTCAAAAACTCTTCTTATCTCTCTCTCTACTTCATCCTCCTAGGGTTTTCAAGACCATAGCATAACATTCATATCTCATGAGAACTTCATCAACTACTTTGATAATGAGGGTATGGTACATCGTTAGCTTTCAAGTCTAAATGATTATTATTGGTTGGTCACTTTCCCAAAGTAGTGTAATCTAATTGAGTAATAAAAATCTTCTTCATAACTGCTATTATATATATATATATATATTATATATTTTAAATCAAAACCATATTAAACATCTAAGTTTTAAACGGATTTGGATTCTTTGATAGATTTTCCTGTACTATTCATATGTGCCTTCAAAATATATTAATGACTCTATTTTTTTTTTAAATATATTAAAAAAAATTCAAATACCAATATAATATACTTTTAAGGGTTAAATATGTTTTTGATCCCTCAAGTTTCAATGAAATTTGGAATTAGTCCCTCTTTAAAACTTTTGACCAATTTAGTCTTTCATTTTTAAAAATACGTGAATTTAATCCTTTTAACCAAATTTTGTTAAGTTTATCTGACGTTTCAAGCGCATTTCATAATAGTATTTGAATTGTTTACACTGTTTGACACATTTTTTGTTTTAATGTTAACTCAAATATTATCATAAGATGCGTTTAAAATGTTAAATAAACTTAACAAAATTTGGTAAGAAGGATTAAATCCACGCATTTCTAAAGATGAAGGACTAAATTGATATAAAGTTTCGAAGATGGACTAATTCTAAAATTCACTTAAACTTGAGGGATCAAAAACATATTTAACCTTATTTTTAATGCTAAATAAAGGATAACACAAAAAAAATTAAGAGAATCTGAACTAATTTGAAACCTAAGAATACTATCTTAACAATAGTCTTAGTCTTGTTAGAGTTACTTTCACTTATCTTTATATTAATTATAAGCGATATTTATGTATATTAGTCTTTGTCTAATGTGTATTGTGTAATAATGCTAGGACCCATCTTTAATGAATGGAAATTCTATAAGGATTTGATGGTAATAGGCTAATAATACCATACAATAATAATAATTATTGATATAATTATTGTTATTATTTGTTTTTGTGATTCTCTTAAAATTGGGGCCACTGATACAAGAGCCAATTATGCCATAGATTGGTGGGAAGAACAGTGAAGACAGAATGAGAAAAGAAAGAAATCTCATGCAGAGGAGATTTGTTTGGGCAAAGTTTGTAGGGTCAAGCTTGAAGTGGGAGCTGCAAAAGTAACACACCATGTGATACAAAATAGCACATAATGGCTTGTACTTAAAGTTTCATGCCCAACAAGTGTATGCAGAAATGCAACAACTGTGGTAAATGTCTAATTTAACATGCTATGTATCACTTCTTCATATTTATCTTTCATCATGTATCCTTCAATTAGTACTCTACTTATTCTGATTCAAGTTCGTCCGACAGTCATCATTAGGAATAATTATCGCATTTCTGAGATATTGTCCGCTTTAGATCGTTTGAATTCCGTCACGGTTTTGTCCTTAAAAGGCGCCTCAGAAAGTAGAGAAAGATAGGAGTATTTAAACTTCGTTTGACCTCGACTCCTAAACGATGTGAAACTTATTGAATGTATCGGAACAAGACGAATGAGAAGGTTAAAAAAGAAAAATATATTTAAACTGTCTTTAACCTAAAGAAATGACGTAATAATTATTTTTAAGATGCATCTAGATTTTACTGAGCGTTTGGATGTGAATTACTGTGTGTCCAATATGGACAAACACCTCTCCACTAAACATTTGCAATTTGCATGAATATGATGTTTGTTACAAAGCATTGGTTGAAATTGATACTTGAACTCTTTGAAACCATATATATAATGAAGGAGAAAACAAAAACCAAAGAGAATAAAAAATATCTCCAATCCCACTTTCAATCTGAGCCTCAGATTTATGTGATATTTTTTTCACCTTTGATTTGCTCATGAAAATTAGCTGCTAGATTCATGTTCATCAGTGTTGTTGAAAACTATTATGCAAATCAGAGAATATGAATAATTTTTATCTAAACAAATAGAATACTAAGTCACGTGAGATGAATCTTGGTGTGAAGTTTCAATAAAGCCTTTGCAATTGCATAAAGGAAAGAAAAAATGGCTTTTAGAGAGTCCTTATTAAAATAAGAAACCTTTACTATATATTATTATGCTTTGATTTTGCAATGAATATGTGGTAGCAAAAAAAATTAAATTAAAAAGTATAAGTTGAATTAGTTGTATATATAATGGGTAAAGAGGAATAAGAAACTTTACTTTGAATGAATAGTATATCTTTTGTAGTTCAAAGACATAAAAACTAAACATGATTTCAAATTTGAACTTTGCACATAATTCAAAATTTGATTTGAGAGTGCAAGTGAGTTTGAATTGACTACCAACCAAATTAAACCCAACACGTTTTATGAAAAAAATCGACTTTGGTCAATTCATCATTCCAATTTGAATTCAGAAAACATCAAACTTGATTATCTATTTAGACTATCAAAATAGTGTTTTTTTATTTTCTTGAATACTTGTTGCCCCTTTTTAATATTTAATAAAATTTATCTAACAAATAAATATAGCACGACCAACAAAATATTTCAATTAGTTGGGTCATTTTCTTCCCACTAAATTCAGTCTAATTAAGTGGTTTACACTCTTTTTCTTTTATTATTGAAATAACGAAACATGGAATTTTCACATCATGAAAGACTCTTTTGTCAGAAATATGGCAAAACAGAAAAATCCAAATAAAAAGAAAAACCTAATCTAAAGAGAAATACCTAGAAGGTTATAGGTGTGTACTCACGTGATCCACTACTTAATCTCTCTTTTTTAAATGCAAATTAACTTTAGGTTAAACCCTTTTAGATAAAAACAAACATAAAATAAGAGTTTATCTATAACATTGCAAATTAAAATGAATATAAATTTATATTTTCTTTTATCTTTGTGTTTTTTGTTGTCCTCTTTGCTATTCTACCAACATGTGTATAACATTGTTATGATTGCTTTGCCCTAAAAAACAAGGAATAATGTGTGCTTTACATTATTACACATTGTTTCTACTACCTTGTGTATGGGGTTGGTAGGGCAAGCTGGTATGTAGCAAGCAAAGCCATGGATCTTGAAACCAAGGGTCAAGATTTTGAGATATGGAAGATGAATTGATTAATGTGTAATCATTGTTGCACAGTCCACAATTTCATAGGAGAAGAATTAATTGATTAACATGTAATCATTGTCATCATCACAATCTCAAAATTTTCAAATCTACCAAAATACTACCAAAGGTTAAACTTTACATGGTTAGTTAGCTGATTGGCATCAAAAACACAATCAAGAAGGCAAAGGAGGGAATATCAACTGTTTCTCAAATCACCTCCAAAAAATATTCCTTCTCATATTAGGGTTTTTACACTTTTTCTGTGAGAACAACAGTGTATTTGGAAATCAGAATATTAAATCACCTAATCCAAGATAGTAAAAGTTAAACCTTTAGCTATTTCAATCTTTGATGTGATGAGATGAGGATGAATCTTTTCTTGTTAAAATTTTACATCATCTTTATTATATGGCAAATTTTACATGTACTTTTGATTCATTTATATATGTTCAGACATCGGATAAAATCAGTGTTAATCCGTATATTTTAAAAATACATAAGAAAAACAAGTTGAGAATTCAAATTCATAGCAGATTCATAGCAGAAAAAGAATGTTGTTTTGTTACTCTCAAGACAAGGAGATGCATGGGAAGAACTAGAACTCTTTCTTAATTCCTGTGTTAATGAATGAATGAGCCAAGAAAAGATTGATGAATGAAAATGCAAGTCCATAACATAAATTATCAGGTAAAAAGAATGTATCTTTAGGTTTTGTTTAGTGGGATGTAAAAGGAGAGACATTAAAAAGAAAGATTAATCATGGGGGAACATTGAAAGTGTCAAGATTCTTGTAAAAAGATGGCTTTGTCCTATGCCAATCATAACATCCTCCTCTCCTATACAAGAACAACCAGACTGGAATGAAAAATGAAATTATACCATACATCAAGCAAAAGGGAAAAAAATGTATAAATTAAAAAGAAAAAGAAAGAAAAAAAAAGGGTCTTTTTCTTTTAGTTGGTCAGCAGTCAGAATTGCTTGCCATTGCCGACATGATCCACTGTCACTACACCAAATTGAGTAGAAAGATAAATCAGTTCTGAAGAAATCAGCAACACAGCACCCTGCACTACTAATGAGTTCAGCCAGCCACATAACTTTTTCATTTACAACCATGTTTGACTTTTAGCCAGCCATTAAGAAGCTACAGAAACTTTCATTATTTCTTCCCTTGAGGTGGGTGAAGATACTTAAATTAAGCATATACATATCAGTGAAAATTACCAGTATGCTACAATGCAAAAACAGTGAACTCAGTGTATAATTGAGTGCAGTTAAATAAATATACAGTCTAAAATGAGTTAAATGGTTGAGGCTTTTTGAGAGTACTACTTCATAACATGTAAGAGAATAGGTTCATGATGGAAAAGGATGGAGAAAAGTTAGTAGATAAAAGGGGTGGCTATATTGATGCTAGTTTCAAGCTGCTGTACGTGCAGTAAAAGGACATATTGTGGCATGATTTATTATGGAATATAGTACTAGAGTCGTCGTTCATGTAGCAGCAGTATCTATGAACATAACCAATCACAAGTTTAAAATAACTTCAGTACAAATTCTGCTGTCTTTGGTTATTATCGTTTTAATGATTCTTCAGCTTTTACTTCAGTATGCATATAAATTCTGTACTGATACAATAATTTCTCTTCAAATTATTTTTACTATTATTATTACACAGTACAGCCATATACAGATATAAATTGATAGTAAATGACAACTTACAAAACACGTACACTTTTCAAAGTTTTGATTTTCTTTTAAATAAGATTTAGTGATTTATTTATTTCTTGTATGGATTTGAGCATCTTTGATTTACACCAAGAACCAATTCCTCTCACTGTACAACCGTTCTGATATAAAATCTACAGTGAAGATTAATGTGATTATACATTTTAGTGGTTAAAAATCAATTGTATAAAAATAAATTGTGTTAAAACACATTTTACCCAACTTAGATGTCAGAGTTGCATGATCTGCAGAAGTTCTATTTGCACGGAATAGAGAGGCAGAAGTTGTATTAATTATTGACTAGGAAACTGTTGTGCTTGCATCAGGTTGATAGTATCTCAGATTTCAGTTGCATAATTTTATGAAATTTATAGTATGGTGACAACAACAACAAAAAGGGTGTCATGTGCATGTGACTGACAAGAAGGGTGAAAAATGATATGCAATTTCATCACCACCAGAACCCTTGAATCACCAACCTTCTTCTGTTCATGGCTCCAATAATCTGCATATTGCAACCATATCATGTACCTTCTCATACCGACAGGTCTCTTCCTTTTCCATTTTTTAGGCCACACTCCTTCTTTCAACTTTTTTTTTTTCAAGCCTTTTCAGCAATCATGGCAACCTAAACGGTTAATTCTGCAAAATTCCAATTTTCAACATTGAGATAAACATGGAAAACAAGGCCCCATTAACAAATAAATTATCACAAAAAAAAGGTTTCAAAGGAAAGTTACCGAAGCTTGTGGGACATTTGCTAAACAAAAACAATAACAATATTCACACACATAATATATATAGGGAGAGAAACAGTGTGTGGATTGATGTGAAGAAAGGCCACTCATACCTCACTCTCCTTTGACCATGACACCCTTTGACATGGATATCCACTCTCCATTGTGGGCCTAATCATTTTGTAGTAAACAAACACACCAGGAGATATGCCAGATTATCTATGAGAAATGCTTCTACGGACACAAAGATTCTTATCTTCTTCCGAGGTTGACACACGTTAAAACCATGTTGGCTTTGCCACCCTACTACTGCTTCAAGCCATTCCAACTCTGCACAAAAAGTAACATTCAAATTCTGGGAGCCTCCTATTTAAGTGTAACATTTCTAGTAACTTATCTCCCTATTCATGAGAGCATCTAGTGGCAGGAAGACACTCCATATCATTTGAGATTGCCTCCATCATGAAGAAACATCATAAATTTCATCAGAAACTTTTGTTATTAATTTGGTATGGTGTTCAGGTATAGTGCTCCCATTTTTGTGATGACTAACCATGCGGATGCTGTCTCTAGTTGTGGTGAAACATGACTAGGAACAGATGTAGAGATAGCCTCAGCTGTGTTCTCTCTTTCCACTCATGAAAATAATATAAATTAGATGAAGGGGCCTGACTTGTGTGACAATTTTGTGCAGTAATGAGAACAGAAGACGCCAAAACTTGAATCAGTTTTCAAAGGTGAGGCCAAATAACGGCCAAATATATGTTTCCACTTTCCTCTAAAGGCTCTCACATGCATCAATAGCCAGCCCTATGAAAGAGAGAGACCAAGGAACAACACATACCGTTAGAATAGAAATGCTGTCCTTAGAGCTTGGAAGTTGAAATTTACTTGAAAGTGAACTAGTCATGCTCAGTTACTGGCTCACTGGTTTGTAACAGCATCACGAACCTTGATGGTTGATACCAACTGATAAGATGTAATTGAGAATTATGTTGTTTCTTTGTTACTAAGAACACAAAATGAGAGTAGTTGGGATAAGTCCAACAACAACATGGTCCACGCCCAAGTGGTTTTAAAAATCAGGAAACATGAAGGGAAACTCTTTATCTTGCTAGACCCTACGAGAAACTGAAACTTCTACATCAGGCAGTTTGCAGAAAGCAGTGAGACACCTTTTGTTCTTTGGTCAACTCAGTTTAGAACTAAACTGGAGCATTAAAGTCTTTGGATGTGATGGAAATCAGGTGGTCAAACAGTATGATAATTCATCCTATTCTATTCAATCACGCAAATTGGTGTGGCAAGCAGAATCTATGGACTATGTATTGTGTTATGGCATATCAAGACATGAACTATCAATTGAGATATATAATCAAAATTCCATGGACTATTTGTAGTGTCTTTTTCCCCCCTTCAGGTGAAGAAAACACGTTAATGACACCCCATGATGTCAGATAAACGTTGTTTTCGTTGAGAAAACAAAAACTTTGCTCTAGATATAGGCTTTAATCTTGTTTTTTAATAATTTTTCATACAGACCATAAAATTCAGTTTGCTTTTGAATTTTTAAATATTTTGCATGAGTGCTTTATATCATATCAATGTCAATAGTTAAGAAAGCGAACAACGGACGCTTAATAAAGAAATTAATCAAATCCTGAAAGCTAGTTCCATGAGAATAAAAAATGCTTCTACTCCAGTACTTGACCAGCAGAAAATGAAGCGGAAGAACAAGTGGAAGAGGAATTAGGAATTGAGTTTTTCACATGAGAGGAAGTTTGTAAACAAGGTGTTTCTCATTAAGGAAAACTTTACACATTCATTAATGAAGCGCATCTCTTTAGGCTGTAGATTGATATTAGAATTAGGATTCAATAATCATTCTCATTACAAAATAACTAGCAAAATTTTTGTGACATGACATTGGTCTTGCTCCTTTCCTGGATTGTTGTTATGCTGATAAAAGAGCAAGACTTCCTCCTTTACAAACCCTAAAAGTACAAAATAATTACTGGAAAAAAGATTGATGATTCATTAGAATCAAAGCTGATCATAACACAGTCACTAACAACATGCTTTTTTTGGTCCCTTCTAATATTCCTTCTGTTTCAACCCCAAAGTCATGAAAAATTTTCAACTAGATGTAAGGGAATAATAGAAGAGTTGTGGAAAGAATCTGATAAATCCTAAAATTACACAATTCTATAAGAGTTGAAAAAAAGCACATTACACTAAGGGAGCATCAGCATAAACCTCAGCCAGCATGCCATCCTCACTACCAGACATGGCAAACAGCTCTGCATCCTTCTCTTCCTCACTGGAAAAGTCTCTCCTTTCAAGCTTGGCATGAGCTGCAATGTATATCATTTTCTGAGCCCTCTCCAAGGCAACTCTTGACTGTTTATTAGCTGAAAATTTCCTCATAAAAGACCAATTACTCTTAAACCCACATGAAGTTGCGTGCAGAAAAATAAGCCTCACTGCAATCTTCCCCAAGGATTTAAACTCACTCAAACATGTTTCCCACACAAGCCTACTACTCAGTGGATTTGCAACTTTCATCTTCCCTGTTACAGGATCTCTCTGCTTCATCTGAACAGCCTGTGCATAAAGCGGATCAAGACCATCTGACCTCCATTTCATTAGCTCCATCAACACAACATGAGCCTCTTCTCTCGAAGCCAGCCTCGTCAGTAACTTGTCCACATCCTTTTCCTGTTCTCGCGTCAAACACTTATAAGGAGGAAGATACTTTCCACTTGCATCCTTAATCAAGTAAAGTGGATCAAGTATAAACGCTGCTGCCCAAGCAGGGTGATAATTCTTCCTAAACCTCTTCTCAACTATCTTCTCCACAGCTCCTTCCACAATGTTGAACTTCCCACACCACTCTTTCACCTTGCTCCTCACCTCCTCCCAAAGAGGCAAGCACCTACCCATCAATGGCCTCTCAGCCTCAACATCATGCACCATCCCTCTAACAAGCTTCACAAGTGAATAAACCGCCTCCAACTCGTTCCAAAACCCCTCATTCTGCACCATCCCTGCAACCTCCCTCGCCAAAGTATCTTCCATACACATCACCTTAAACCCATCCTCCATCACAACCATCTGCATCACTCTGGCACAGCTCAAAATGTCCTCCAACATAGGAAACACCAGTTGAAAATTCTTCAACGGATCACATTTGGGTGAAGGCACGCGAATTAGGCCGCCACAATCCATCTCCTGCACCCTGCACTTCAGGAAAAGACTCCTCACCTGCGACTCACTGTTCATGAAATTCGCAACCTTCAAGCAATTCTCGATCACAGACCTGAAAAGCGGCAACTCGCGGTTAAAATCCTTGATCAAGCTAACCAAGCCCTGAAGCTGGCAGGAAGTGTTCACCATCCAATGGTGCTGTGCCTCCAAGTTCCTCAACGCCTTAGCCTTGAACTTATCTGCGACTATCCCCACACACCTATGGACAACACTCCCAGTAACCGCAGTAACCGTCTCCCACAAAACCTCCTCGGCATACTTAGAATTCTCCACTCCACCAGTGAACACAGCCTTCTGAAACACACTACTCCCATTGGGGAGATTCACCACAAACTTCACCAAACTCTCCCCCCCACCACAACACGAGTTAAAGTTAAACAAACCCCCACTCTTCCACCCATCACTCGCCAACTGAAAAAACATGGCGTCCCTAATCCTAGCCTCGGACTCAGCCTTGGCCTCCCCGAACCTAGCATCAAGCCTCCCCCCAGAAACCTCCCTCCTCAAATTGGCGGGCAACCCAACCTGGCTCAAAAAAGCCTGAAACTTTCTATGTTCCAGACTCAACAAGGACACAGAACCGCAGGTCTCATAGAACCAATCGAAGAGCAAGTCCAAAGCAGAATTCACCTGGTCCTTGCTCAGAGCAGGACCAGGAGACGTCTTGGGACTCTTCAACTTCTTCACACTGTCCTCAAACATGGCCAAAGCACACAAATCATCCTTCCCACCCGACAACATTAAATGCTGTTGGCTCTGCCCGTGATGCTGCAAGTGCATAATGTTGTTGTTATTATTATTATTACTATTGCTGTTGTTGTTGTTACTGTTCTGCATCTGGGTGTACCCCATGTCGAAGCGGGAAGACTCGACCAAGGCCAAGGAGTGATTTTGATAAGAAGAGGGTGACGTGGCACCCATTTGAGGCGAACCCCTTTTGCGGTTCGAACCGGGAGTGATGGAGGAAATGGGGAGGGGAGAAGGGACCGAACCCGGTCTCAAACCGGAGCTGAAGTTGGAGCAAGTTCCACGCTTTAAGTGTTCGGAAGCCGTTCTTGAAGGGTTTGAAGCGGAGAAGAGAGAGTCGCAGAGGGAGCATTTGAGTTTCACTGATTTGGGTAGGCCTGTGTCCGGGTGCGGGACGAGTATGGGCTCGAGGTGTGCCCAGTACCAGGCTCCCTTGCCTTTGATGGCCTTGGTCCGCACAGTGAGGAGCCCTTCGAACCGTTTGTTGACTGCCCTCACGGCGGCGCCGTCGTCTGATGGGAGTGGGTCGGTGGAGGTTGAGGTGGTTGAGGTCATGGCTTGGAGGTGGAGCGTCAAAAGTGGAGGGTGTAGTGGGGTGGTGACGGTGGTTTCACCGTTTTGGTGGGAGTGGGTGTCGTTTTGGGGCATTTAGCCATATAGGGTTGCAGAGTGAAGAGAAGGTGTAGAAAGTGATGTGAATGAAGAGAGTAACTGAGCGAAAAAGGAGTGGAAGGTGCATATAGAGTGGAGCTACTCAACAGGAACCAGAGAATGGAGGAACAGAGAGAGAGAGAGAGAGAAAGAGAGAGAAGGGTGAGTCAACCAAATTTGTATTTCTCAACCAAAAGCAGAGTATAGTTTTTCTGAAAAAACAAAACCTCAACTTGTTCTTTGTTTATGGATTTCTTCTTTTTCTTAATACTATGTCTTAATACTATGTCTCATATGATAGTAGACATACTATAATGTCATCACAAGTAGTTAATACCTTCCATTCTAACGTTTTAATTATATAATTATATTTTTGTAATTTTAAGATACACATTATAATTTTCTTTTATTTTAAATTCTATGTTTTACCATTTTTCTTTTCAGAGGAGTTTTATCATTTACATGAATAAAGTTGTCTAAAAAAAATAAATATGTTACATTTTTATTTAATTTTGAAATATACAGCATTGTTGTTAGAAAGATGAACAGCAGTTTGTATTTGTTTAATGTTACCGACAATTAACATAAACATCCTATTATTAGTTGTAGTATTTTAGTAGGTAGAGTGACGTTTTATTATATTTATTATCATATACTTTCAAATGCTACCTAAAATCTTTACTTTAGTTTCCAAGGTCACCAAATTGATCATAGATGTTAAAATTACCTATCAATGCACAAGGAAACAAATTATAAAAACTTAATTGCGTTAAAATATGCTTAATTTAATCTATACTTGTTCTTTTGTGATAAGAAAATGCAAGTTAAGCATTTGTCATAGGAGAAAAATATAGTTGACTGTAATTACAAATAATTTACAGTTAAAATTATATGGACTTTTCAAAATAATATTCGATAAAGATATGTGTCTATTTTTTTTTTCTATATAAAACTATGTTTTAACTAAATTGAAATAATTTTATTTTTCTGCCCCTCAGATTTTGAAAGAGTGATTTTGAAATGTATATATAAATGAAATCGTTAAAAAAGAGGAGACAGAAATAATTGTACCCATAAAGCCTAATTCCATTCATAAAAGTTGATTTGTTTATTTTTTTTTTGTTTTTTTTTAATAAAATAATTGAGTTTCTAAAAAGTGCTACAAAGGATTTAATTTACTCTTTGACTATATATATCTATGACGAATTTTTTTTTAAGTTACTTATTTTTATTTAAGTGAAGGTTTAAAAGAAATGTATGAATGAACTAGCACTCATCAACTCATAATTATAACTCTATCCATTGCATCCATTTAAAACATTAATCAACATGAAAATGATATCATTAGTATTATCATCAATAATAATAAATACATTTAAATTGATTGTCTTAGCTTTTGAAAAAATATTAAGACAAATTAGAAATTATGTTCAATAGTAAAATATTTTAGAGTGGGTAGTTTTAAATGAAAAAAATGCAGTTTTAATTTAAGAAAAAAGGAAGTAACAATTGAATGATTTTGATGATAAATGAAGAATTAACTAAAATCCAATAAAGAAGAAGAGGTTGATGGCATTGATTTGGTGATTTTGATTGGTTTTATTAATGGAGAAGACATTAGTTTCCATTTCAACAGGATCTTGGAGTAACATCAGAACATTTTTTTTTATGGTTCATAGCTTTTCTCAAATCACTTTCACCCTAACAAAAAGAAAAGCACTTAAAATTTTAGGGTTAACTTCAATTATTAAGCTACTTGTTTTACTTTTGTCGTCTTCTTATTTCATTTGTTCCTCCATTGTCTCTCTAATTACACTCCACTATCACTCACTAAATTTTACTTTTGACAAAAGGATAACAATGCTTTCATAAAAATAAAAAAAATCACTTTTGTTCTAAAAACTCATGTTCTAACCTATTTTAGTTTAGGGTAAAATTTAATACTAATGTTTCATAATAATAATAATAATAATAATAATAATAATAATATGAATAATGTTTTATTGTTTTTTAAATATTATTAGAGATTCATTTATTAATGATGAGATTGAAATAGGTACAAATTTTATATTATAAACTCATTTAAAATATCAAAGTTAATTTTAAAATTTACTTGTTAAAATAGTATTAGATATTAGTTTAACTTATTATATTATTTGTTATTGAATTATTATCGAATCGTTTATTTAGTTATATACTTAAAAATACATTTATTTTAACATGAACGAATATGTTAAAAATATCGTGTCAACTACAAATAATATAAATTTATAATTTATATTTATAAAAATATATTTTACTTTACAAACTAATTTGATAAAATTTAAATAAACTTAAAATTTTACTTTTCATAAATAATTAGTTTTATAAAATTAGTTACTTAATGGAATTACATTCTCATACTTTATTTATTTCTCAAACAAATAGCAAATATAATTAAATTATAATATGAACATGTTAGACTAAACATAATATGAATTAGGAGTAACTAAAATCCATATAGATATAAATTAATAAATCAACGAAAAATTATCTGTTCAAATCGAATCATGAAATATACAATTCATATAATATTTGAACTACACTAAATCAGGTTAATACATTTTCATAACAAGATTTGAATAAAAAATTATACAATTCATATAAAATCTGAATCAGACCAATTAATTTCAAAACTTTGATAATAAACACTTGCATTTTTTTTTTTTTATAAATTATATATATATATATATATATATATATATATATATATATATATAAAGAAAATGATTATCCGACATTAGGAAAGAGAAATGAAGTCAGCTTTACAACTATTATAAGTAAATTATTATTAAAATAATGTAACTGGTGATTACAAAAATGCATCTAAAATGTAGGACACTAGCTATACTGTAACCCGTGAAACACACACAATTAAAATAACTGTTTATTTGGTCAGATAAATAACTCAAAATTATTGTTATCTGTGTACAAGATTAATATACTATAAGTTTGTATTCAATGAGAAAATGTGAGATTTTATAAATATTAACTTTGTATCATTAATAAAAGGTAATACTTCCTTTTAACTATAAGATGTTAAAGAAAACAAACAATTATATAAATAATTAATTTATAAAAAAATCATTTTTTTTTTCATAAATAATCTCTTAGACAAATTTTTTTTATACAGAGTCGTTTACACAAATGGTAATTAGAAAAAATATATATATAGACGACTGTATTTAAGTAAACTTATTTTCAGGCCAAATCACAATGTTATATTTCTCCTTGGCAAACACATATATGTTTAATATAATATAAATATGTTATAGATTTAAAATTTAAGAAAATAAGTGATATTTTAAGGAAAGTTTGAATATTTTATTATCAACATATGGAAGTTTAAATAAAAAATTATTATTTAAGTTTTAATTTTATAACATCATCATCTACTCATCTTTTAAATATCAAAGACCATCATATAGATTTTGACATAAAATATAGAATGATTCTAGTTTACTGTAATGTTTTCTTTTTAATAAGTTTATCTTCGTATTTTTCTTGAGATAATTTTTAAAAGAGTAAAAAATTGTTGTATGTGACTTAAAAGAATTCCAGATAAATATTTGTTTATCTGAGAGATTATTAGTATGTTTTGATATTGTTTATATGGGTTTTTTTATATACAAATATAGTAGTCAAAGCTCTTGGAGTGAAAGCTTTTAAAGTTTTGTTAGGGTCGATCAACTTAGTATAAGTAATGGAAGTTATTCTAGGAATTTGATGTGAACATGATGTGGTAAATATATTTGACAATTTTATGAGTATTATTTTAGTAGTTGATATCGATGATTATTGAATGAAATCTATCTAGAATGAATTGATGTTTGAATTTAGATATTTGTATACATACGAATAGCATATGTTATGATAATTTTGTTGTGAATGGACAGGATAAATATTTCGAATATTGATTGAGAAGGGATCAATAAAATTATTTTGTGTTGAGTGAGTTGTTTAGAATGATTTTGAGTTATCAATTTAGTGGGATTGTTCAATTAATGAATGTTATTTTAGAATTAAAATGACCTAATTAATATATATATATATATATATACTAAAGAAGTAAAAAATAATAGTCCGAACAAAATTGATAAATTATTTTTGAATTTTGGTTTAGACGAACCATCAAATCTTCTAAAAAAATTATAAATTTTAAAATTCAAAGTGCTCAAAATTTCTCTCCTATTAAGTATTTGAAAATGATTGTTAGAGTTTTTGGCCATTGAACTATTTGTTTAACACATTTTTATATATTTGAGAAAAAATGAGACCATATGAAGTACAATTAGTATGAAAATTACTTAAAGTTGAAAATTTGAATATGTAACTTTAAAAAAAATATTCATGATATAGCAAAAAAAGATTTGGAATATGTGTAACATACGGTGAAAATGATAGAAATTCATTTTCAACAATTCGATTTATTGACCCTTAACAGTAAAAGAAATAATTTATAGAATCGTGTATAAATTTTAATTATAAGGAATATATAGAATCATATAGGAACAAAATTGTGTTTTGAGAAAGAAAAGATAAATGTAGAAGAAATATTTACTTTAACACAATTAAATATTTGGGCTTAAGTGAAATATAAAATTAGTAAAGCTAATTTTTCTAATTAAGACTGAATTCTTTGTTTAATTCAGTGCATTCATTTTATTACTTAGAAAATATAACCAAAATCACAAATAAGAGACTATGTAAGGACCATAAATACCTATCAGAAAACATGAAAAGTGAGTCTAGTGTGTGTTTTCTTTGTTTGAGACAAACAACCTACCCATGTCAAGCTTTTAATCTAATGCTTGTTATGTCTGTTTAGGGAACCATGAAAGAATTTTGTTACATGCAACTTTTAACATATTTAGAGACAACCTAAATACAACAATAAGATCATATTCATAGCAAAAGTGCAACAACAATGGATATGGAAGGATATGGAAGACTGATGTTAAAATATTATGCTTAATAACAATTTCAAACTTTGGATTTGTTGTAGCTTCATAACCACTTTATATTAAAGTATAATTATTAATTATTAAACTGATATTAAAGTATAATTATATATTATTAAATTGAGAGTTAGGTACAATTTTTTGTATGATGTCTAAATATATATATATATATATATATATATAATTACAATAAGTTTTTTGAGTGTGTTATCTATGTTACAAAAATATAACAAACTCAAGTATATAAAAATATTATATATATATATATATATAATATATATATATATTATTTTATGATAGAACAAAATATGATTTATATTTATGTTTTTAGTTATTATTAAGTTATAGATGAGAACGTTCCAAATTATACATTTTCAATTATTTTATTTTTTTATATTTATTATGAAACACATTTTTAGCTACTTGTTTATATAATGACGTTTTTTTTTTTTTTTCAGATGATATATAATTCGTCTTCACAAAAGATATATTTACTATAATAAGTCTTCGAAGAAAAAGGAAATATATCTCATGTACTCATGAACATGTTAACTTAACTTATAATATTTCAGATGTCATAATAAGTCTTCAAATTGCTTACTTAGTCTAAGAGTTCAACAAATAGCAATAATTTTACTGATGCACTGATATTTGTGTAATAAACTAGTCATAATTATAATACACTATTAATTAAAAGTTAAAGTTATAACTTTGATGAAGACCATTAAGTAAAAGCATAGACTAAACATCTAAGCTAATTGAACTCATTTTAAAAAATAAATAAATTAATTTACTTTTTTTTTTCTTCTAAATCTGTTGAGCCAATTTTTCATATTGAAAGTTGACATCTGTCAAATAGATTATGCAAAAAGAAAAAAGATTTACAAAGTTCAAAAATGTTCAAAAACTACCTTTACCAATATAATAATTTACAAAACATGTACACCTAATTGAACTATTAAATATAGCAGAATAATCTATATATTAAATATCACATACAAACAAGATAAAAAGAATTAGGAGTTTAAAAACAATTTTCTCTAAACAAAATTCTTATATTCTCTACTAATTTTAATTTTACTAAGTTAAAATATTAAAAAAGCATAGCAATTAATTATCAAATTTAGAAATAAGATTAAAAAAAAAGTAAGTCCTAAAAAGATAATAACTTTTATAAAATAAAATAAAATAATTCAACCATTTTATTTATATATATTTTTTAACTTAACTAATAAAATAAATTAAAATAATTAAATTATTTTATTTATAATTATTTTTACTTAACTATAAAATATGTGCCACTGAGTTACATTTTGTCCAATTAGTTTCTACAAGGTATCACTATATATAATTTTATTGGTAGATCTACTAGATCAAAATAAAATAATCTTTCTTTATGGGTCAGCTTTATAAAAAAAAAATCTCCTTTTACAAATGTTTAAGCAGAATAATATTATTCTCTGTAGCATTTTTTTTATTCTTTTTAATTTTATTTAATTAATTATTAGTTTTAAATTTAAATACAACAATAAATATTAATTTTTGTATATTTATATATATATATATATATTGTGATGTATTAAATAACAAAATAACTATAAATATTTTATTAAAGTCAAGAGATATATGTGAATTATTATTTTTAAATTATTAAGTGGGATTTCCGTATTTCAATATAGAATAGTCAAATCTTTTGAAAATGTTCCTCTCTTTGTATCAATATTAATGAGGCAATTTCACTTCTCACAACATTTTCTCTATTTTATAATTTTGACTTCCCCTCTCTCAACTTCTAATAATTTCATCCATAATCTCATTTTCACCTTCAAAATTCTCAACGGAAGATGCCAAAAATATATTAATGAGAAGCACCACAACGATCCTTTCTTCATGTCATATAATATATTTCAGTTTTATATTTCAAAATAAAAAATTATATTTAATTAACCTATGATATGAATACAAATATTATATATATATATATATATAATGATTATTAAATAATAAATAAATAAATAAATAAAAAGTTTATAAATAATTTATTAAAATCTTACATATTTTGTTTTAAATCAACAATAAAAAATAACAAATAGGATATTTAAGAATAGGTGTTACATCCATCCACACACATGTTATCTAGCAACTAATACTGCAACTAGTAACATGGAATTTTGTTATCATACATAGTATGGGTATTTTATAATAAGTAAAATATAAAAATAAATTGGTTAAAATGTACATGAGAATACTTATAATAAAATACCTTCTATCTATAAGTTATTAAAAGACTTAAAAGACATAGGTATGTGACAACTTTCAATAATCACTCACATATAATATATAATGTAGAATTAATTAATTAAAATCTTTTATGATATATAATATATAGTATATAATTAATTAGATTTAAATCTTTTATATATTTAAATGTTTTAAAATAAATTTTATTGTTTTCTTTACTTACTTAATATTTAAAATTTGTATATTTTACAATTGACTTTTTAATGTTAATTTTTTTTTTCTTATCTGGATGATGTGTAATTTTTATATTGTCTCAATATCTTATTTATTTGTCTAAGCATAATAAGATATGAGTGTGAGATTTTCTTATTAATATAAAATGATATTGCAATTATAATTTAAAAAGGTATATAAATAATTTTATTACTTTTATTAAAAACAAGATGTACAACAAGGGATCATCATCATCACTTACGTTAATGCGATTTATTGATCCATAATAATAGAATAAATAAGTTATGAAAGGATGTATGAATTTCAATTATAAGGAACATATGATATCATTCATAAGAACAAAATTGTGTTTTAGGCAAAGAAAAGTTGATGTAACAAAAATATTTATTTTTGCACAATCAAATGTTTGGATCATAATCACATATAAGGAACTCTGTAGGGATCAAAAATACCTATCAAGAAACACAAAGGTGAGTTTGGTGTTTTGTCTCTTTTTAAGACAACCTAACAATGTCAGACTTTTAGTTTGATGCTTGTTTTGTTTGTGCATTATTTTGTTACTTTGAAAATATAACTAGAATCACAAATAAAGAATTGTGTAAGGACCATGAATACCTACCTGGAAACACAAAATGTGAGTTCGGTGTTTTGTCTCTTTTCAAGACATCTTAATAATGTTAGACTTTTAGTCTGGTGCTTGTTTTGTCTGTGCAGGGATCATGGAAGAATTTTGTCACATGCAACTCTTAACATATTTAGAAGCAACCTGGATGCACCACTAAAATTAGATTCATAGCAAAGGTGTAACAGCAAGTGGATGTGGAAAACTGAACAACATTTTAGATATATTAGAGTACGAGACTTGATAACAATCCAAAACTTTGGATCTGTTATAGCTTCACAGTCACTACATATAAAAGTAAAATTATTGATTATTAAATGAAGAGTTAAGTGCATTTTTTGTTATGTTTGGTTGTATGATATCTACAATATACTACAATATATAATAGATAATAGAAAAAAAAACTCTTTATAATTATATATATATATATATATATATATATTATTTTTTGGTGATAGAAAAAGACATAGTTTATATTTATGTTTTTAATTATTATTAAGTTATAGGATGAGAACGTTCCAATTTATACATTTTCAATTATTTTGTTTTTTATATTTATTATGAAGCACTTTTTTAGCTACTTGTTTATATAATCACATTTCCATTTTTATTTTACAGATGACATATAATATGTCTTCACAAAAGATATATTTAAAAGACTATAATAAGTCTTCAAAGAAAAAGGAAATATATATCGTGTACTCATGAACATTTTAACTTATAATATTGTTTACTTATAATATTTCAGATGCCATACTAAGTCTTCAAATTGTTTACTTAGTTTAAGAGTTAAAAAAATAGCAATCTTAACTAAGTAAAATATAAAAATAAATTGGTTAAAATACATCAGAATACTTCTAATAAAATAAATTCTATATATAAGTTAGACATGATATGTGACAACTTTCAATAATAACGTGACATATAATATATAATATAGAATTAATTAAATTTTAAATGTTTTGAATTGAATTTTATTGTTTTTTTACTTAATATATAAAATTGTTTTATTTTACGATTGAGTTTTTATTGTTTAATTTTTTTTCTTTATCTAGATGATGTGTAATTTTTATATTGTATCGGTTCCTTTATCTTACTTGTCTATGTATATTAAAAAAAATGTGAGGTTTTATTGTTAATATGAAATTATAATAGAATTAATTTAAAAAGATATATAAATAATTTTTATTACTTTTATGAAAAACGAGTTGTGGGCACAACAAACTGTACGACAAATTCTTTATCAACACATCTTCAATTAAAACAATAAAATTATTTGTCATTTTACAGTAACCACAATAAAATTTTATATTAATTAGAAAACCTCACATTTTTTAGCTACAAAGAAATTCTTAATTAAGATAAATTACTTAACGGAGATTTTTACAATTAATAATGAAAAAAATAAACTTCTAGTAAAACTATTTTTTCTTGTAATGACATGTGAAAACATGTAAGTAAGATAACAAAACAAGATAATGATCATATAACCTAATTAACAGAAAATTAAATGATAAAAGTTCAATTAAAAATTAAAATATTAAAATATTTAATAAATAAAAAAACTAATAAAAACTCAGTTAAAACTACTTCAACTTATTAAAAAAAACTTAAAAATTTAATTAAACCTACATTATATTATAATATAATATAGTATAATGTATACAACATTGAAGACTTTATTTAACTAGAATGAAAACATTGAGGTGTGTGTGACAACCACCAACAGTTTGTAAATAGTATATGTAGAATTGTTAATTAGCATAAACATGAAAGAATTGAATTGAGAGAGAAAAGGGAAATGAAAAATGGAAGAAAGAAGAAAGAAGAGTGTATGATTGAGATGAAAAGTCAAAGGTGTTATGTAGACATATACTTGGTTTTGGTGAGGAAATGATGAAATGATTTAACCTAAAGCATGTGGTTGTTAAGCATAGACTTTACATGTATTATCAGGTGTTATGTCTCATTCACCTTTTAAAAGACCTCAAAATAAAGCCATAACAACACATTCTAATTCATTCTTTTATCGAAACCTTTTTTTTAAAAAAAAAAACATCCACAGTATTTTATGTCATATAATGCCTCAACTTTTGCAAATCATGCACACACATGTGTACTCACTCAAGCAACCAAGATAATTGGATGCATTTTCTTTTTTTTTTAAATTAGTTGAGTACAATTCAAGACTCCTGCTGTAAAATAAAATATATAATTCCCAATTTGGAAAAGTATTAGTAAAATTGGGGATTTTGTTTGGTACAGTTAATGGGGAAGAAGAACATGATTATAGTGTTCCAAAAGAAAAACATAATTGGTATTCTCGTCTTTGTACCAGAAAATAAAAAAAAAAAAAACGTATTCATTCCACATTGTACTGAAGAACTAGAAATGTGTTTGGTACCATGGAAAAATGTGACGTCAATAACGTGAAATTTGATTATTTTGTCTTATAAAGAGGTAATGATTTTATTTTAATTTCGAATTTAGTGGTTTTATTGTTAATTGTGATTTTGTAAATGTCATTGTTTAATAGATAATATAAAATAATAGTTATTATTTGACACGTACTTTGTAAAATATACATTTAAATATTTATGTAATGTTTTTTATATAATAAGCAGTTTAAATGATAAAGAATATAATGAATATATAAGAAGTTGAAAGAGATTAGATAAGGTCAATAAAAGAGTAAATGACTTCTAATATATATTAATATATATTAGAACCAAGTTAGAAATTATTCTAACCAGCTTTTTTTGGACATTTTGTTTCACCTGATATCGAGCCGTTAACGGATCACTTATTAATTTCTAATTCTACGTATGAGATGATATACCTTAGTATGGTAGGTGTATTAGAAGTTTTACATCGACGAGAGATAAGGTCAATTCACAATATATAGATAAAATGCAAATCTCACTTTACTCACAAGTCAATTTTGTGGAATCGAATTAAGTTTAAAATCTACTTCTAACGTACTAAGATGGAATTTTGAATTGTTAATTAGCTATTTTTCATATATATTGACTCGCGACTTTTTATGCATATTTTGATAAAATTGATCAACCCTTCTTGAAAATGTATGGTATTGTCAAATATTATAAAAGGATTTTTCAAAGAAAAGGTGTTCTATATATAGTAGGTTTAGTGTTACAAGATATCAAACAAAAGATAATCATAATTTGATTAAGCTGGCCACAAGAATATGGGTTTTGTATGCGAGCTCCAACTATTGTTTACAATATGTATATAAATAGAAATCCTCTCATGCAAAAATGACCATTAAATTTAAGCTATTTTATATGAATTTATTATTCTATGCACAAAATTGATTGTAAAACTTCTTAGTGAAAGATTAACATTATTTGTAAATGGAAACCGAAAATAACTCGGCTTGGAATGAACCAAAAGTTTACCATAAATTTAGCAAATTAATCTTTGATAGAAATTTCTTTTAATACACATTTTTTTCTCTCATTTTATAATTATTTGGGTTGTTTTATATCCACAAAATTCACTCACATCGGTAATATATTTTTTCTCTTGTTAGAACATTGATTACACATTATTTTCTTTATAGACTTATGTTTAGAGGGTGTATTATCAATTTTTGTGAATCAAAATTTTTTTAGGTTTTATATTTGATTATTTATTGTTTATTTTTTCATATGAAAATGTTTGACTCTAAATTTTAAGAGTGAAATGCATAAACTCTTCATTTACTAAGTAGTATAAAAAAGTTTATCTTGTTTATTCTTTTTTGTCCTTAATTTTTGTTTCATTTGAATAACTATTTCATTAAAAAAAAATAGTATCTCTCAACATTTTAACTAATTTGATGTCTAAAGATTTTTATCATATCTTCGGGGTCCGTTCTATTTTTTTTTAATAGTGTATCAAATAGTTTATAAGATACATTTAATCATTTTTACTTCTTTTTAATATTTTTATTTGTTGCTTCATGTAGAATAATGTTTTGATGATTTTTTATATTTTTATTAATTTTTTGTTAACTCATTCTCATAACTGTAATTTTATTACTGTAATGGTATAAGGACATTTCATTTACTATAATATAATAATTTAATATTATTATCAAAAATCTTATTTACACCATTCTACCTAGATTGAAATTCGATACATGAAAAATATATGTCTAAATTTAAATTATTATTAGTTTAATATTTTGCTATTTGTGATTTTATTTTGAGTGGTATATTATAATATTATTGTGTATTTTGTTGATACTCACGTTTGATATTTGTGATTTCCTTCATGTGATACACACACCTAACATCAGTGGATTGTGTATTTTGTTGATACTCACATTTGCTTTCTTGTTAGACAAAAATCATCATTTTTACTATCTTTTAACCTAATATTGGATTGCAAAAGCTCAAATAGATCCATTAAATTCAATTAAATTATTTGATTTAATTATACTTTTAGTGATTTAACTTTAATATATATATATATATATATATATATATATATATATATATATATATTATTCTTTATATATTAGATTTGTAAGACTGCAAATACATTTTTAATCCATTAATGGTAATTTGAGGATTAAAATCGTATTCTTTTAGAGTTAAATAATTAAATTGTTTTCAAATTTAGTATATCAATATTGAACTCTTCTTAAATTTTAAACACTAAAACTTAATTAAATCTGTAAGCTCTGAAATCAGATTATATCTCATCTTAAACTAATTAAGTTTAAGTAAAATCTTCAAGGATATAAGTTCCACTCTAAGACTTGAGGCATCCAATGTAAAATTTCCCAACAATGTATTATTTCTTAAAACCATTAAAAATCATAAAATCTCACTATTCATTTAATAAACTTCTTTGATGATTTTTCAGATGAAAAGAAAAATCTCAAATAAAATATGTTAAAACCCTAATTCTAGCACACTCTAAGGCACCTTATTAGAAATTCAAACATTTGTATTTTCATGATTACATGATGGGTAAATTTAGCTTGTGTGAGCCATTTTAGGACATATATAGCTAAAGTTCTAGCAATTACAAAAAATTTTGAAATTTAAATTTGAACTTTAGGGTTTGTAATTGAACAACAACATTGATTCATCCATGTGTGAAGAAAAAGGTAAAACCTCAATGTGTGTTTCTATGGAGTATTATTATATGGTGGTGTCACTAATTATGATTATGGTTAATCATTACATAATACATATTACCACATGTGTCTTTTGAATATTGGCCTTATATTTGTTATCAACAAAGTAGGGTACACAAAAAGTTCAAACACATAATCAATAATCTTTCTTTTCTTTCTTATCAGTATATTCGCCTTTGCAATGTAATTATCACTGTCTTTCATTCTACGATACCCCTTACCAATAATCACACTTTATATTTCTAATATTTATTCATATCTTTCTGTTTATCAATAAATATTATAATTAAAAACTTATTATCACCAAAAATGTTAATTTCATTGTGATTCGAATGCTTGTTAATTGAGATTTAAAATTGCAACTTGTTGGAAGTCCACATCGATTAGAGATAAGGTCAATTTCCAATATATAAGTTGGTGCAATCCTCATTTTACAAGCTGATTTTCTGGGATTGAACTAGACTTAAAATTCACTTCAAACACGGTTATTACTCTCGTAATGTCCTTTATCATCTTTTTTAGATGAATTAGGAGAGATAATGGGAAAATCTTTTTGATGAAAATGACACAACAACTCGTGTAAGAAATTAGACGCCACATGATATAAAACTATAGTTTTGTAATTATGAAATTAAAAATTATTTTAATTCATAATTTAGTGGTTGAGTTCATGATGCAAAGAATATTATTGTTGGTGGTATAAAATTATTTATTGTATATAGTGATTGAAAATTATTCTTACACAATTATTTTTAAAGAGAATATAGAAAAAGTATATATAATAATTGGTCCATAGGGTACCAAACAAAAGGGTGATACGGTAGGGTATGTATATCTTCAAAAAGAAAAAGAGAGGCCAAAAGATAAATGCTTTGTTTTCTCACGCGCTTCAATTACTATTTTAACTAACCATCGTTAATTTTAGTCCGTTCATGAAATTAACAAAATAATCTTCATTAATTTAGTGTTTAAAATTATTGTGATCTCGAAAATTTAAGATAATTAGTCTATTCATTTTCTTTTAGTGTAATTCAATTAAAATTACTAAAACAAATGTTAAATGCTTGAGCAGAGGACAATTAGATGCACATATAACTATTACATATTGAAGGTAAAATAACAAGAACATTAGTGAAATAATAATTGTTTTTTTAGTGTCTTTATTATCGTTTTGTTCATTAGTTTTGTATTTATTAATCTTCTGATGGATTAATAATTGAAAAGTCGTGTTAAATGTATTAGCATTCTCTTAATTAAACATGTTTTCCAAGATTTCCAAAATATTAAAAAGAAAAAACTTACAAAATAAAAACTTGATGGTTCTTCCTAAAAGATTTAGAAAAACAAAAAAAAAAACTCAAAACATTATATAGAAAGAGGTTATAAAACTCTTTTACTAACAAAAACTAACGACTAATATTATCTAATAAGAAAATTTAAGGGTTAAATATGTTTTTGGTCCCTCAAATTTCAGCAAAATTTGGAATTAATCTATCTTCAAAACTTTTGACCAATTTAGTCATTCATCTTTCAAAATAAGTGCATTTAGTTCTTTTAATCAAATTTTGTTAAGTTTATCTGACGTTTCAAGCACATTTCATTATAATATTTGGATTGTTTACACCGTTTAACACATTTTCGCTTCAACGTTAACTCAAATATTATCATAAAATGCGTTTAAAATGTCAAATAAACTTAACAAAATTTGGTAAGAATGACTAAATTCACACATTTCTAAGGATGAAGGACTAAATTGGTATAAAGTTTCGAAAAATGACTGATTCCAAAATTCATTGAAATTTGAGGGAGTAAAACATATTTAACTAAAAAAATTTAATGTGTGAAATCATAGTAGAATATGTTAAGGTTTCATGATTAAACTTTATAGATGAAGAAAATAATAATAGACCTATTAAAAGTGATGAAGTAGATGTTTTTTAGATAAATTAAATATGAAAAAAAATGACGCATATATTTTGCAGCAATAATATAATAGTATAATTATAGTGTAGATTCCTTTTATTAGTTGTGACAGGTTATAGTTGGTGAATTAAAGAATTGTATTATCCCATGATGGCAACAATATGGCTAAGACTAAAGACCTACTTTCATTATACAACACTTTACAAAAAAACAATGCCAACTTAAAGATTCAATGGATCTTCCTTTAATTATAGTAATTATATATGTGTACGAAATCCACTCCTTCTCGAATACTTCTTCTAATGCTTATTCAATAATAAAAAAAAAAATAAGCCTTTGCATCACATGTTCATAATAATGGTTATTTGTGCCACTTCAAAACAAGTATGATAGCAAATAAGTGTTACTGTTTTTGGTTTACGCAGATTTTACATGAGATCTACACTAACCAACGCACAAAAATTCAGCAATAGTGGCCAAGTTTTTTGTTTCTGGAAAAGTCCTACAATGGTGAAAGTATGTTTGTAAGAAGTTAAACATTAAAATATCATTAGTAAGGTATGAACATGATTTGTGTAAAAGGGAAATGTTGGATATCTAACCATGTATTTAATGAACACATACATAAGAGTCAAGATTCAATTCAAACCATGTCTTAATTGTTTAGTACTTGAAATCATGTAGATTAAAAATTTAATCTTTTTAAAAATGAGAATATTATTTAATAATGTTTAACTACTTTAAGAAGTTTAATTTATTTATTTGTTAAATTATATAATTTAATACCTTAATTTTTAATTACTACCTTTATAACAGTGTTTTATAAAATAAATGGACATTATGATTGTAGTGACTCAAACAACTTAACTCATAAACTTGTGATAAATTAAATTAAATTACAAAATTTTTAACTTACTAAAAAAATAAGATGAATTAAACCGACTCATTTTTAACTTGATATGTGCAAACAGGATTGACATGCGCTTTAAAGTTGAAGGTCTCAAAATTACGAAAAATGAAGTTTTCCTTACAAAGAAAAGATACAGTTCTGGTGTTAGTTAAAATTCAGGAGCTTCATTACAAGAAACAAGTCTCACTTTGTTACTTAAATATGAATTTGAACTGATAAGAAATAAAAATGTATGAAATAGTATGTGGTTAACATTTTTCTAACTGCATGTTGTTACCTTTCTGTCAGCATGAGAACAAAACGTGTATGTAGAATCGCTTTTTATTACAAGTAAAATGGTTCAGTCATATCACCTTTTATAACACTAAAATGACATTCTAAAAAGTACCAAACTAAAGGATTAACGGTAGAAAATATGAAGGTTGTGCAGCATTAGTAGAGAAAAGAATAAGGCTTGTTAAGATGAAACTTCATTGTATTTGAATACGCAGTCATATAAACGTCCACCAAGAAATTGTGCAACCTCAGGATGTTTGACCTAAGAAAAGGATTCCAATAAAGAAATAAGGAATCATTAGAAGCTCAAATTTTCATTGTTGAAGAAGGTAAAATAATGGTAAGATGCATTACCATTCCAATCTTCAGGGAATCACATTTAAACTGAGCATAGAGATTTGTTTCTATTCCACGGCCCTGACAAAAGAATTAGATTAGTATTTGTTTAACATTTGAATTTGATAAACCAGTATTTGGGTTATGGGGTTATGATATAATATAATGCAATGGAAGAATTTAATATGAATGTTAAGAAGTGAACTTTAAATCTAATTCAATCCCGTAAAACCGTAAAACCGACCTGTAAGGTGAGGTTTGAACCCGTTTATATATTGTGAATTGTTCTTATCTCTAGTCGATATAGAACTTCTAGCCCACCCCCCTCACGCCGAGTCATATACATCTCATGCATGAGACTAGACATTAATGGATGGTCCGTTACAGACTGATAGTGAGTGGAACAATCAATCCAACAAACAATAAATTTCGCTAGGATATATTCTAACTCATGGCTGTGATACCATGTTAAGAAGTGAATTTTAATCCTAACTCAACACTACAAAACCGGTTTGTAAGGTAAGGTTTACATCTACTTATATATTGTGAATTGATCTTATCACTATACGAAATGGGACTTCCAACAATGAAGAAACTACAATATTTCTATTGCTACTAAAACCATTTCCTTTGTTACCCTATTCCACTCCACGTAGAAGTTTCAAACAATATTCTAGAAGAACTTACCATCCCTTCTAAGACGACAAGATCTGCATCACTGGCAAGGTATGCAAGCTCCTGTGACACTCTTGTAAGATCAATAACCTGTAATCCGTTTCAACAAGTTCAAGAAAGATTTGATCATCGTGTCAGATAAATGATCCAATATCATAAGCTAAAATACATAATTTTGCTAAATAGCAAATATCATTGCTCATTTTACTTACAGGTAAATCATTGCCAGAGTTAGCAATTAAAAGATTTGAAGTACTGACACCCACAAGCTGTTCTTGTTCATCCTTCAACTGGTTAAGTGGAAACCAAATTGAAAGGAGTTAGTGAGGAATATGGCCATTTGAAAAACTTAAACATATTTGTTTTCATTACCTTTGATATAATTTCAACTAGCTCAGCACAAGTCACATCATTGATAGATGGCAAGTCATTAGCAGCCAATACAACCTGCATCCATAGATAATCACGTAAAATGTTAGGCCAGCTGCAAGAACAGAATATCAAAAGCAGCTTCAATTTCAAAAGATAACTAAAATGGAATAAAACCAGTAAACATCTGTGGCCATGTGATAACAAATGATCTGGTAAAAATTCATTTGGTTGGATAATAATAACTCATATTTTTAAAGAAATTTCACATGCATTTGGGTTTTATGTGGTGCAAATGGCCATGTAAATCAGGTAAGCTTGTCAGTGATTGGACATTCTTGCTCCATTGATTTTCTCATTTTTCAGTTTTTTTTTTTCATCTTTCGTTCTTATCTTAAGAAGGGTTCCTTATCCTATATCTCTACACAATATTTCCATAGTGAATTTTTCTTCTGCAAATGAATGAGTCAACAAACCTGACTCCCACGCCGAAGTAGCTCTCTTGCAAATGGCATGATACCCAAAATGATATCTGCACCAGAGTTATCAACAAATATGATGACCTGCCATGATAAAGGGCAAAGATTAGAACATTAGCAACGGCAGTCAGGAGACAAAAATACTCACTCAATAATTAATGATAAAATTGTGTCTCTTGAATTTATACACATGACACTTGCCTTCTTCCATGACTTCCTGCTCCATTTCATTTTGAAAGTGTCAAGATGATCAATAACCCATGGTCGAGGAACCAGATTTTGGCAACTAGCCAAAAAGGACATTCCATCCTTAGAGAAAACCTCTGCAAGCTTCAAGAAATTGTAAAAAGAATTAGTTAATATATAAAGTACAAATAGCAGTAATTCAACACGTGTGATAGGAAAATAAGATCAGACATGAGTAAAGCTTTAATTATATCCAGTTACCAATGACAAATTTCAGCAACCTAGGAAGACGGAAAGGAACATTGTATTTTCACTAAGGATAATTAACCAAACCATGTGCCCTTATGCTTCACATGGCATTGAGGAACTAAATCAAATAATATCAAAAAAATGAATAAGCATATACATTAGTAATGCCAACAATCCAACCAAATTATGAAATATTGTATTTTGATGATATCAATCACACCATGTCTCTTTATAGAATAACTGAACTAAACTAAACCAAAACAAATAATAGGGAAATGGAAGGAATAATGAGTAAAGAGGTTGGTATTGTAACATGGACATAAAAGAACATTCATAGAGACGGCAGCTTAACGGGTAAAAAATTAGTATTTGAAGTCTGGTTTGAGAAGAGTCAAAATTTAGCTATGCAAAGTTATCAAAGAAAGCATAGTAAATCATCCTACCTGTGCAGAACCAAGATCAAATATGTTTCCAGCAAAAATTCCCCTGACTAGATTCTCAAGTCGCTTGCCTTCATCTTCAATGGCATCATTAAGTTGAACAACATTCTCAAAAAGTGAGATGGCTTTGGCATTTTCTTCATCCTATTGAAGTCAATCAGAGAAGAGTAACATACCTTAAGTGACATAAAACTACATTGTGCATAAATAATGTCATAATAACACCCTAGCTCTTCTTTATTGAAATTGATAATAAATGGTAAAATCTTCTCCACTTCTACTAATAACTAAAGAGCTTTTCAACAAACTATAACAAAAAACAAATCCATTCAATTTTCCTCCACAGGGCAAGCAAGATGTTAAATTTCTTCAACTACAATCAAACAGGAAGACATTTTTATTCAACCTTTTATCATCCATAGCTCCATAAAATAAGGAAATGGCATCCCCAATAGCAGTTTACCTTGACTTTTTTGAATATATCTCTGAATCCTAATTCTCGGAGCACTTGCTCACGAAGTCGGCAAAGAAGCTGAAAAATCAGCAACACAAAGAAAAACAATGAAGGAAATTAGAAACATCACCAGCTGTTTGCTTTTATCTTCTAATTCCTCTTATGGGGGAGGGAGGCTTGGGGCATAATTTTAGCTATAGTGTAGAACATACAATGCAATCAGGAGGCCCACCATGACTTTCAGGATCTTTCTTCAAGTCTTCAAGTATGTCAGCATATCTTTTCCAGGGAAAGCATAAACAAAATACAAAATTAGTAAATTCAATACCACAAGCTATTATCTAGAGTAGATAAAAAGATCACCTTTGAGCAAATTTTTCAGCTTTAGCGGCCGCGTCACGAACAGTAGAATCACTCTCTGCACGCTTCCTGCCAAACCAAAGCTAAATGATGATGTTAACAAGAAACACATAAACAATGAAATCCATGCAATTATATAAAATCACATATTTTATTGATTAGGAAAAAACAAGTTTGTAAATTGAACAAAGATGGGCGTCTAAAATCTTGACTGAGAGTCAAATTGATTGGTCATATGATGTGCTTGGGTTGATTAAAAAAAAAAGGTATATCAACAAATTCACTAATCATTATTAAAACAACTTAAACATCCATTGTTATTACTTATTAGAGACTTTACTATGATCTTGACATTTTGGTCTCTCATTAAAGACGCTTACATAAAATATTTACCAAACACTCAACTACCTATAAAGAAGCTTCATTATTACTTACCTAGAGACAACTCTTAAATCATCTTCTAGATGTAAGTTTTGGACTTTTGGTTGCAACCTCTAAAGTCCCTAAAGAAACCAAAACAAACAAACTAACCCCAAACCAGTACCAAGGAAATGTGAAGAAAGTTAAAAAAAATGTCATGAGAAGTATCAAGCATAATCAGGACCATTGACCTCCAATTGTACCAACTACTTTGGCAGTTCAAACTGCTATTTTGCTGAACGATAAGCAACAAACAAATGGTAATGGTGACACCACCTGAATATCTGGTTCATCTCTCACCAGCATACATACCAACCACCATTAGAAACAAACACATATAATGGTTAAAAAAAAGAAATCAAATCCAACTACAAGAACAATGGTCGACACACTTTAGAAAGCAGAAGAAAACGAATCAAATAAGTTAGCATACAAACACAAGAGGTAACTATGACAGCAGTATAAACAATCCTGATTACCGTTAAAATCGCACAATCAAACATCATAGGAAAAGCAAAAAATATAAAAACGACCAATTTTTGCTATCGATTTGTACGACAGAAAAAAAGTAATTTTTAACAGACACAAGCCATCATCGGGCAGAACGAGCAAAAGGGTATGCTGAGAACGATGAAAAACGGCGAATCGGGTTCGAAAAAAAAAACTTTTTTAGTGAAAATATGAAGAGAGAAGAGGAGAACGGACTTGAAAGAGGGGATGGAGTTGAGGAAGAGATCAATCCAAGAGATTTCGGTGGGAGTGGGCTTGCGGGGGTTATCAGAGGGGAATCTGTAGGGAATGGTGCATGCTCTGTAGTGGGAATTGATTGGTGTCAGCAACAATGGGAATTCCACAAGCTCTGATGCGCTTTCCATTTTCCACAGCAAGAACGAATCAATGTGATTGCAAAATGAATAAATAACGATAAGATCCAATCCAAGTTGCGTTGTGAGTTCAATTCGCCAAGAGGAATTGCAGTGAGAGAGACACAGAGAGAGATGAGAGAGAAAGCGTGACGGAGTGGCGCTTCTCTCCTCACTTTCACTTCCCACACGAGTCGAAACTCTCAGCTTCTTTTGCCTTTCTGGTAAAAAAAAAAAATAATAACAAATTATTTTTCTTCACTAAATAATACCTCTTAATAAGTAAACAATAATCAGTTTTAATTTTTCATGGGTTTATTTTAGCTTTCTAAAATAATTAAAAGCTACAAAAATCTTTAAATCTAATTATAATATTATATATCAATCTCAAACTGCTGATATTTGAAATTTTGTCATCTCTTGCCTCAAACTGAGAAGCTTTGGTTGGCCACACATGTCATGAAGACGACTCATGAGGTGACTTACTAAATTGGGAGCAGCCACCTAAGTTATAAGTTTATTTGTTATACTTTCTTTTGCATAATATATATATATATATATATATATATATATATATATATATATATATATGTGTGTGTGTGTGTGTGTGTGTGTGTGTGTGAGAGAGAGTGAGAGAGAGAGATAGCACACCACCTAATATACATGAGAGAACACACTACATAATTAATCAAATTTGTTACATCTAAGAAAAAAAAAAAGTCGTAAAAAAAGAAGAAAATTAAGCCATCTTCAAGATTTATAAAAGATTCTTAATTAGCCTTTAATTAGCCTTTAGATGACATGTGTCCTAATTCAAAAGTTAATATGAGAAATTTTCAACTTGAATGTAATAAGGGTCAAAAGGTTTGGTATAAAGGTTTGTCAACTAAGAAGAAAGAATGGGAAGAAATTTTAGGAGAAAAAGACCATCCTTTTCTCTAACAATGTGACAATCTAATTAGATATACATTGTTCACTTATGAAAGACAAAATTTATAACAGTATGCAATGTAGATAAATAAGATTGGTTTTACGGGTTTAGAATAAAAAATGGTAGGAGAAATTATAAGTTCAACTCTCTCCAATAATAAAAAAACCAACAACTAATATTTTTTGATAAAAAAAAAAAAAAAATTACTCCCTAATGGAAGACGAATGAATGTAATATTGAGTCTTGTGTTTGTTAGATACATAAAGTGTCAAATGGGACATCAATAAGCTATATCATCATAGAAAGGTTCCCCTATAGTAAATGAAACTTTCTTGGCATTGTTAGCAAGAGTAGATGTTAGTCTGCATTCTAAAAGTCTCGTTCCAACTAACAATTCTAATGCATATTTCTTTAGAAGGGGTTATCTTTTTTATTTAACAGTTTGTCCATCATGAAAACGGTTTAATCGAAGGTAAGGCCAAGTGACTGGAAGAACATTGCACATTGTGTGATGTTTGATGTGACCCTAAAAATTTGAAGGACTGAGTGCCTCTAATGTCTTGTCGTACTCATAATTGTATGAGGTCTACAAGGTGAACAATCTTTAGTCAATAGAATAATGCAAGCAAGAGAAATCAGCAAAATGAATTTGTAACTTTAGAAAAAAATATTGACTTTGTGAGTTGGGTACATGGCTTCAATGCTAAACTCATCTATTATCAGTGGACTACTCGAGTGGCTCCTACAATGAGAGCATGTTGCCTCTTGTCCGTCGATGGAATAATTGGAATCAAACATTTAGGATCTCTTCTTTAAACATTTAATAGTCGACTTAACTTTAGTACCATATAAGAAAATAGCAAAACAAAATATAACAAATATAACAAAAAGAACAAAAGGTAATGTAAGAAAAAAAAAAGTTATGTGAAAACTTTTGGTATGTTTCTCACTCTATTAGAGTAAAATAATGAACCCCTAATATACATAAGAGAAGACGCACCACACAACTAATCAAATTTGTTACATCCTAACCAATAAAAAAATAACAAAAGAAAAAGATTTAGACAATCTTTAAAATTATAGAAGATTCATTCTCAACAGATACATCCTTTTCTTTTAATATTTCGTTTAAATTTTAACAGACTCAAAATTTAACATTAATAAATTAATTGTCGAATTGAGTTTCTAACTATTTTCATTCGTGTTTCTTAATATGCCTACGAGTGAATTTTCCCGTATCAAATATTGAAATATTTAATATAACACTTGAGTTAATTTTATCAACTCTAAATTGACTATAGAAAAAAAAGTAATTCTTCTTTTAAATTTAATGAGATATTTATCAAAAACATCCATCATATGGCAACTATATTTTTTGGTTTACGTGATGCCATGTTATACTGTTGTTTGCAACTAATAGCAACTTTTTATTTGCGAACATGAGCAAAATAACACATTAGAAAAGTTCAACTCATTGATGTTTAGTTTGCTTACTTCAAATATTTTTTAATTATGTTTTGTTTCACCGTATAGAGAGATCAATCCAAACACTTATTCCTAAGTCATATATTTATTCTAAAAGAAATACCAACGCCAACAAAAGAAAGAAGTATTTTTGAAAGAAAAAAAAAAGTTTATTATACATGTAAATGCAATTTTTCATTCATAACTGGTTTTTTTTTTTTTTTTTTTTTTAACTAAATATTTTCATCTATCATAGGTTAGTATAACGATTATAGGAATCGAAATTACGTTTTCATTGATATAAAAAAATGAAAAATATTATTCATTTGACTTAAAAATATAGAAATTATAGGTCTGCTATCCAAATCAAAGTACACAGTTTAAATCAAACCTATTTTATTTTGCATATATTTAAGTATCACATTCCTCAAATATATAAACTAGAACACAAATAGTGTTGCCAAAATGGCCGGTTCCAAATATTGCTTAAGGTGTCAAAATTTAAAGATGCTAATTCTAATTGATGAGATGGTAAAGCTGAACGACACGATCGAGATGAGAGTGATTTGAGGATTGGGGGAGTTTGCTAGAAAATGGAATGTAGAAACTATAAAATTCATTCAATATTTGTAGTAATAGTTCATAATTGGCTATAAGAAGCCAAGCCAAGCCAAGCCAGGGCAGGCCAAAAGAGACATACTGCTATACTATTTTGTCGCCAAAAAAAACCCACTCTCAGACAAGTTTAAATTTTGAAAAAAAACAAAAATACATGTGAAGCCCCATGCAGTGGATAGAATCTTATTTAAATGCTGCTGGTGTGCATATGCTAAATAATCAGTAGGGTTCCACCGGGGCTCTGAATTTGGAACCAGCATAAACAGCACCTGAACCGAGCTCCTCCTCAATCCTCAGAAGCTGCAAAACACACCAAAGAAAGCTAAATCAAACACTTCAACTTAATATAACAGGTAAGCTCTCTACATCCATTTTATATTACCTTCTTTTTTTAGTGTGAAATAATGTCACTTAAGATATTTCTGAAAGTTCCGTTTCAATACAAGATTCGTATAAGTGACATGATAAGTTCACAAAAAGTAAAATAAGACCCTATTGTAACTGTTGTATTCTTGTATTGGAGATGGCGTAAGGTATTGTAATCACTATATATTCAGGCCGTGGAACAAAAAAGACTTTAATAAGGTTTGTAATTTTTACCTGATTGTACTTGGCAAGCCTTTCAGATCGGCAGGGAGCTCCGGTCTTGATCTGGCCCTGTTTGATATTGACGTAGCATGATTAAATTATATCAGCGTGTATGCTAAATGTTCATATTTTAAAATTCAGACACAATTTGTCCGCAAAGGTTCACTACTAAAACAATGAAGAACCTTAACAAACGATTTTAAAAAAACTTCTGAGTACTTACTGTTGCTAACCCAACTGCGAGGTCTGCGATGAAGGTGTCCTCAGTTTCACCACTGCAGCATACAAAATGAAACACATTAGTTTGCACTTAGAAAGAGTAATACAATGTAAGAAAAAAAAACAGAACAAATGCATACAAGGGGGAAAATGAACATTCATTACCTTCGGTGGCTAGTCATGACACCCCAGCCAGCTTTCTTAGACATTCTCACAGCTTCAATACTTTCGGTTACACTACCAATTTGATTCACCTAAAATTGGAAGTATAAAAATGAAAATTTCTTCTTAAAGTGGATAAACAAATTTTCAGATTAAAAAGATATTTAAATAACACGGTAGTCTAAAATTCGATCCTATAGCATATGAAAAAAGATTTTACCTTCAAAAGAAGGGCGTTGCAAGCCTTCTCCTTAATTGCTTTCTCCACGCGCTACATTGTTAATAACAAAGACAATAATGTCAAAATGATACGTGCTTGCAGTACATAGATCACAAATTTGGAGTTAATAACGCATACCTTGGGGTTGGTCACGAGGAGATCATCACCAACAATCTGCACTTGCTGACCAATTTCACCTGTTAATTTTGTATAGGTCTCCCAGTCATCCTGATCAAATGGATCCTCAATAGACACAATTGGATAATCTGTCACAAATGATTTGTACACATTCTTTAAGCTGTCTCCTGAGATTTTCTGCGATCCATCATTATTCTGCAACAAGGTAGTAGAACGTTATCTAGCTAAAGCGTTTGACAACCTCCTCCTTAATGGCGGAAAAATGAAAATTTAAGAAAAACTGGGAAAAGGTTCGTAAGATATCAACCTCTTCCTTGAAGTTCAAGTCATATGTTTTGTCCTTGCTATTGAAAAATTCTGAAGCAGCAACATCCATACCAATTACAACCTGTGAGGATAGAAATTAGTAAGCCATATGTTAAGGTGCTAAATTAGATTCAGTAGACAGAGATTCAACCTTTCCAGTGTAACCAGCTTGGGAAATGGCAGTCTTCAGAAGCTCAAGCCCTTCTTTGTTTTCCTAAAAAAATAAACAAACGTGATTTGGTGAGATAAAATTGTATTGAACTAGATGATAAGAATAACTGACGTCATGTAACAGAAAAAATCATGTAACAAAAAATTATAGTTGTTCACACATCTTAGGAATGTTACATTGCAAGATATTGGTATATACGAAAACATAAATCAAGCAGCTAAATGCAAGCAAGAAAATAATATAGTACTTTTAAATAATTACAAGATCAATAAAACTAAAACTAGCCGGTTAAAACCTGGATGTTAGGAGCAAAGCCACCTTCATCACCCACGTTAGTAGCATCCTGTCCGTACTTCTTTTTAATCACAGCCTGTAAGATAAACACGTCAACATCTTAATTCATGACCATGAATGTTAATTCTTTCATCCATTTTGTGTTTCTGTTTTTCCTTTTGTGAAAAAAAAAAAAAAAAAGTTAGGAAGAAAGGACTGTAACCTTTAGGTGATGATATACTTCTACGCCCATTTTCATTGCTTCTTTGAACGAAGATGCCCCGACTGGGAGAATCATAAATTCCTATAAAAGAGGACACAAGGTACGTATTTCAATCAGAAATTGTCCCTGTTCAACTATTGCATTAAATAGACATTACCTGCATAGCTAGTTTATTTCCTGCATGTGAACCTCCATTGATAACATTGAATGAAGGAACTGGCAACACCAAAGTCTTGTTTCCAGCCAGATTAGCAATGTGCTGAAAATTAAAACAATAAAAAAACACATATAATAAGATCACAAGATTCACATATAAGAGTTATTATTACCGAAAAACCTCACATACCTTGTACAGAGGAATTTTATTCACTTCAGCACCAGCCTTACAGACAGCAAGTGACACTGCCAGAATAGCATTGGCACCCAGCTGAAAATGTCAACATATCGCAAAACTAATTAGCATAAAATGAACGCCCAATACAGCTATATAAGATGCAGTCACCGAACTCAATAATTCAAACGAAATCATGTAGCGATACCTTCTGCTTGCACCACCCCCACTCGTTAACAGTTCCATCAAGCTGCTGTACCATGTAATTGTCAAGTTCAGTCTGCTTGGTTGGGTCCTGTAAAGACAAAAAACAAATAACAAATTAAATCAAATTTCCACCATTAATATGTTCCTAACAATATTCCACAAGTCCAATTTTAAGCTGCATAATACCTTCCCAACCAGAGCAGGTGCTATAATTGTGTTCACATTCTCCACAGCCTACGCCAAGGCAAATATGAGGTATTATTATCAGATACAACACATCATAAACGACAAAAAAAAGTAAATGCAAAAAGTTATTGACTATCATTTTTGCATTCTTTTCGTCAAACGACCTTGTAAATACATAAAAATGAAACAACAGAATATCAAACGTCAAGCACCTTGTTAACACCTTTACCGAGGTAGTCCGAGCCTCCATCCCTCAATTCCAGAGCCTCATAAACACCTTCACAGAAAGCAAAACGAGTAAGGCACACCACTTTCAGAACTACCAACCCATGCCGCAACCATATGAAACGAACCGTGAAACAGATAAACATGAACATAACATGCAAAACCTTCGCATTCGACTTCTAGAAAATCAACTACCACACTACAGACCCAACAATCCCTGGTCGGTACGATAATGACGCTTCAAACAGAACGAGACAAGCAATATCTCACAAGAACAGCGAACATACAAACACATTTCCTTCTATTGAACAAACACCGATCATTTACCTGTTGAAGCACCGCTAGGCACGGCGGCTCTGGCGAAGGTTCCATCGCTGAGTGTAACGTCAACCTGATAACAACAAACGGCATTCAGAATCCACAACAGCTTCGCATAAACCAGTCTCGTAACAAAAATAGAAACAAATCATCTAGTAACACCAAAACAGAATGTGGATCATATTCCCGCACATTTTCTCAACGTCCAAACAGTAACAAACCGCTTTCATAATGTAGAAATAAAAGCTTCGCTTAAACCATTCCGTAAAAATACAGGATGCAAGTGATGTAACGAATCAACGTTCTCTATGTAAAACCGAAAATGGAACGTAAATTAATTTTCTCTCCTTTCCCGCACATTTTCTCAGTTTCCAACAGAAAACGACAAAAGCGAATGGCGAAAGAGAGTCAACGGAGAGAAACTCACTTCGACGGTGGGATTTCCACGGCTGTCAAAGATCTGGCGAGCCTTAACGACCTTGATTGTTGCCATTGCAGTGTTACTCTTTCACAGTTTAGAATTTTCCGAGCGTCGCTGTGATTTTCAGAGAAAGTGAGGAAGCAGTGTGAATAATGTACGAGAGCGATTGGTTCATTTATAAAGGGGGCTGGTACGTGGCGACGGTGGAGAGACGTTGAACATAGACCGTTGATCGTGAGAAATAGAAGAGTGACGTGTACGGCTGAGATGGTTTATGTGGGGCATCACGAGACTCTTGCTTCGATGCGAGTGGGTCCCTAAAGCACGCAGAGAGGAATATGCTGAATGCTTCAGCTCCCTTTCTAGGTGCCGAGGTTCTCGAAAACGTTGAATCAATGAAAAGCAAAACTACCTTTGAAAATTTTTAACATTACTTTTCAGTAATATTTTAACATGGTTCAGAAAATAATATTAAAATTTAATGTAAGAACTTATTTTAGTAATGAGAAGAGAACTCTTTTATTATTAGTTTCTTTTAAAAATAAAGCCTGTTAAAATAGCAATTACTTTTTCTAGCATATATTATTAATTGTATTTAATTGTTACAGGTGCTTTTTTGTATGAATATAGGTTTGTGTTTATGGTTTTCTTACATGGCCTAGGTGGTTGATTTGTGATATTCAAGGTCGTAACGTAGCCAACAGTTTCGCATTCTAGTTTCTAAAACTAGAGGCAGTGTTTGATAGTTTTTTCTCTAAGAGAGTTCATGGTTAGAAATAATTAACTGTGGTGAACTAATTAGGCACTAGTTACAACAATAATAATGATTACCACTAGTGAAATAAAAAACATTATTAACCAAAGTTTTTTGCTTTTATGCAGCCCTTATGTAACAATGCGAAATTGAACCCACACGTAAAAAAGGTAAGATAATGTTTGGTCTAACTGAATAGAGAAATGTTAGGGAAATTGCATACATTCTAACACATTCTTTTAGAATAAGCTATAAAGGTATATTCAAAATTTTCTTGAATTACTATTTTAATGTCAATTCTCACCAATTTGAAGGCTTGGGTTTGTAATGGGCCAAGAATAATGGTAGTTATCCATTTCTTTTTACACCCACGTTGCTTTCATCTACATTTATGGGGGTGCTTAAAGGATCAAACTACCCCTTACTGCAGCCACCACTTACCATAGCCCTCCATAGCTGATCCATTATTGTTGCTGTTACCATTCATGAATGTTATTTATGGGCTTAAAAAAAAAGTACTTCAAATTGTATACGTTGGAAATCGTAAAACGATTAAGATAAAGTATTTACTATTGAATTCAGAGCTAACATTGTAAGGTAACAAGGATTTTAACGTAAAGAGAGTAAATGCTGTGTATATCTTGACAGACGTAAAACTTGTTATTCAACGTAAAAGCAGATAGCGTTTTTATACAGAGAGAGTAACTGTTATAACAGAAATAACAGAAACTGAACAAACTGAATATAGTTTTGGTTTTACACCTTACAACATTCCCCCTTAAACCAAACTAGATACATCTACAACACCAATACTCTCTCTTAGAAACTTGAACCTTGCATGCTTCAAAGCTTTAGTCAGAATGTCCGCAAACTGCACTTCTGATTTACAATGTTCCACTACCAGTTTTTCATTTGAAACTTGCTCTCTGATAAAGTGAAACCTTGTTTCGATGTGTTTGCTCCTTCCGTGGGAGGTGGGGTGTTTTGCCAGGTTTATGGCTGATTGATTGTCAACCAATAACTTCAGTTTGCACCTCTGATTTATTCCTCGTTCTTTCAACAGAGAACACAGCCAGATTGCTTGGCAAGCAGCTTCAGATGCTGCTATGTATTCAACTTCACATGATGAGAGTGTCACTACTGGTTCCTTGGTAGAACTCTACGAGATAGGGGTCTTTCCCAAGAAAAACACGTATCCAGTAGTGCTTCTCCGGTCAGTTCTGTCACCACACCAGTCTGCATCTGGATATCCTACTAGCTCTTCATTTCCTCTGGACAGAAGCACCCCAAACTGCTCAGTCCCGTGCAAATACCTCATGATGCGTTTCACGGCCAACAAGTGTGATATTTTGGGGTCTTGCATGTACCTACTGACAACCCCAACGCTGAAACTCAAATCTGGGCGAGTGTTACACAGATACCTCAGGCTTCCTACAATGCTTCTATATACTGCAGGATTTACCCCCTCTTCATCAGGGTTGTGTTCTAGCTTCATACCAGTTTCAGCAGGTGTGATGGCTGAATTGCTTTGCTCCATACTGAATTTCTTCAGCAAATCACGAGCGTACTTTGTTTGGTGCATGATTACCCCAGATTTTGTTTGTGTGAACTCAATGCCGAGAAAGTAACTCAGCTTTCCGAGATCATTCATCTCAAATTCCTTCATCAGCTCTGCTTTGCATGATTCGATGCACTCCTCACTGCTGCTGGTAATTAAGAGATCATCCACATACAAGCAGATGACGATTCTGCTGCCATTTGTATTCTTCACATACACTCCATGTTCTGATATGCACTTCATGAATCCAATTCCATCAAAGAATTTGTCAATCCGTTTGTTCCAAGCTCTTGGAGCTTGTTTTAACCCGTATAAAGCCTTATTAAGCTTATATACTTTGTGCTTATCAGTCTCCTGCACAAAGCCAATGGGCTGCTGCACATATACTTCTTCCTCTAAGGGACCATTCAGGAATGCAGATTTTACATCTAGTTGGTGCAGACTCCAATTCTCGTTAGTTGCCAAAGCCACTACTAATCTGACCGTTTCAATTCTCGCTACTGGTGCATAAACCTCTCCATAGTCTATACCAGCCTTTTGCAAGAAATCTTTTGCCACAAGCCTGGCCTTGTGCCTCACAATTTCACCACTAGCATTCACCTTGACTTTGTAAATCCATTTGAGAGCAATGGGCCTTTTGTTCAGAGGCAACTCTACCAACTCCCAGGTGTTGTTTCTTTTAATGGAGTCAATCTCCTCCTCCATTGCACGCCACTAGTGACCATCCCGTGCTGCCTCCTCAAACGTGATTGCTTCTGATTCAGCAATTAGTGCAGAATGCACTAAACTCCCGTCAGAGGTCACAACAGTATCGTGGGTGATATCATAGTCTTGAAGATATGATGGTGGTTGTGATCTTCGTCCTGATTTCCTCACGACTAAATCAGTGATGTTTTTATCTGCAGTTTCTTCTTCATCTAAAATGATTTTTGGAGCGTTGGTGTCTTCCGTGCTTGCCACTGTCCAGTCCCAGCTAGATGACTCATCCACATACACATCTCTGCTAGTGGACACGTGCTTTGAATTGGGGTCATATAATTTGTAGCCACCTGTCTCATGGTAGCCGATCAGCACTTGGGGTGTGCTTCTGTCATCCAGCTTTCTTCTTAAAGCATCAGGGACGTGTTTGTAGCAGAGAGACCCGAATATCTTGAGGTGTGAGATGTCAGGTTTGACACCTGTCCAGGCTTCCTCAGGTGTCATCAACTCCAGTCTTCTTGTTGGTGAACGATTCAGCACATATGTTGTTGTACTTGCTGCTTCCCCCCACAGGAACCTTGGGATATTCTTGGTTTTCAGCATACACCTAACCATGTTAAGCAAGGTCCTGTTTCTTCTTTCTGCAGCTCCATTATGTTAAGGAGTGTATGGAGGAGTGAACTCATGGACAATCCCTTCCTTCTCACAGAATTCCCTGAACTCTGTTGCTGTGTATTCCCCTCCTCCATCAGACCGTAGAACCTTGATGCTACTCCCACTCTGTCGTTCCACCATATTTTTGAATCTTTTAAACACTGACAACACTTCACTCTTTCTTTTGATTAGATAGATCCACATTTTTCGAGTAAGATCATCTATGAACGTGAGGATATACCTGTTCCCACTAGGCGTTTCTTCTTGCATAGGACCACAGACATCTGAGTAAACAACTCCTAGTTTCTCAGTGGCTTTCGTAGGGACGAATTCTTTGAACTTTGGCCTAGTCTGTTTGCACTGTATGCATTCTCTACACACCTCTTCTGGAATCTTGATCGGTGGAAGCCCATTGACCATTTCTTTCGCACTTAGAGTTGATAGGTGTTGGAAATTCAGATGCCCAAACCTGTTGTGCCATATCCACTCATCCTTGTTCACTGCTGTAGCTAGACATTGGTGTTTTCGCGTATTCATTGCAATACGAAAGGTTCTGTTCTCCGAGAGATCTGCATGCACAACTAGTCTCTTCGATTGGTCGTAAACATTTAGACCATTCTCCTTCATTTCCATCAAGAAACCTTTCTGCAACAATTGTCCAAGACTGAGGAGGTTTGTCTTTAAACCTGGTACATACAGAACACCATCAATCACTACTTCTCTGCCTTCTGAATCTTGTAGTACCACTCGACCAATGCCTTCTGAATTTAGGCTGCTATCATCCGCAAACCTAATCTTCCCCTGCGAAGAATCATCAAGTTTGATAAACCAATCACGTCTACCAGGAAGCTATTTCCTCTGAATCTGCGCTACTGGTTTTGGCCATAAGCAACACCACATCAGAATCAGAAGAGGCTGCGTCTTGGGCCAAGTTAGCTTGATTCTTTGGTCTATTCTTGGCACCTTCACCATACCAACATTCACGAGCAAAATGCCCAAGCTTCTGGCAGTTATAACACTTCAATTTTTTTTTCCACTCCTTATCATCCTTTCCTTGTCTTTTCTGATCTTTTCCATTCTTGGATTCATCTTCAGATTTATCTTCTTGTTTCTTGCGGTGCTTTCCTTCTTTCTTGAAGCTTTTTGCCTTTGTCTTGTAAGTTGTTCTGACCTGTAACGCCTGTTCTTGGCAGTGTTTACGATCATCCATCCTAAACTCGTGTGCTTCCAGAGAGTGTTGGAGTTCCTCTATCTCCAGTGTCGCAAGATTCTTTGTTTCTTCTATAGTTATCACTAAATTGTCAAATTTAGGAGGAAATGACCTTAATACCTTGTGTATTACGTGTTGTTCTGACACTTTATCGCCACAGCATTTCATCGCATTCACCAGTTCTTGAATTTTGTTCAAGTATTGAGCTACTGTCTCGCTGTCCTCCATCATCAGAAATTCAAACTTCCTTTTTAACGCTTGCAGCTTCACTGTCTTGTGCTTATCATCACCATATGTCTTGATCAATATTTCCCAAGCCTCTTTTGTTGTCTCAGCTTGCGAAATCTTGTTAAAGATTTGTGAATCTACACATTGGTACAACAAGAACCTTACTTTGCCGTCCAACTTCTGCTGCAGCCTATAATTCTTCTTGTCTTCGTCTGTAGCTTTGCTGCTAAGTTCTCCAAGACCCGTTTCAATTATTTCTGCCACATCTTGGAACTGAAACACAGCCTTCATCTTTATCTTCCAAACATCTTACCATCAAAGATTGGTAAGCCTCCTTGTATGATGCTTCCACTTCCGGCCATCTTGATTCTGAAAACTCCTCAGACTTTTGCACACTTCGTGACACCTTTCACTTTTGAAGATTGTGCTACGTTCCTGGCTGTGCACCACTTCTCTACGATGCTCTTCTTTATACAGACGAACAACTACACAGGCGAACCTATGCTCTTGATACCATATTGAATTCAGAGCTAGCAACGTAAAGTAACAAGGATTTTAACGTAAAGAGAGTAAACACTGTGTATATCTTGAAAGACGTAAAACTTGTTATTCAACGTAAAAGCAAATAGCGTTTTTATACAGAGAGAGTAACTGTTATAACAGAAATAACAGAAACTGAACAAACTGAATATAGTTTTGGTTTTACACCTTACAACATTTACAATATATAAATATACACAAATCGATTTTGTGTATTTGAATTATGTTTATAATTCACTCTTAACTTATATCAATGAAATGGGTTAGAGTGCATATGTTGGAAAGCCAATTTACAATACATAATAACGGTGTTATGTATTTTGATAAACTTAAAGTTAATTTTTTATCCATATAAACTAAAAGTTGTATTTTACTTTTGAATTGTGTGGTGTAAAAGTCATTTTTTATTTTTAGATTATACAATCCAAAAGTTATTTATTTTCATAAAAACTTTAAGATTGTATGATCTTATATAAGCTTTTGGATTACATAATTTACAAATTTAAAAAATAATTGTGCGATCTACAAACTTTTTTTTTTTCATGCAAAGATTGATTTCCATCAAACCTGAAAATGATTTTTGAAGTCAAAAAAAAAAAAAAATTGAACTACACATTCTAAAATTTATTTTTAAGATCAAAGTAGGGATTTTTGTATTTATAGGGCGTAAAAGAAAAATATGGGGTGCCTAGATAGCTTTATATTCTAGGTCAATTCAGTTTTTCTTTTTCGCGTTTAAATTGGTTTCTATTTTGTTAAATATGTTCAAATATTTTGAAAATGCTAAAATATTTACGTATACTATAAGAAAACTCAGATAATAAAAAATTTTAGTGACTAAATATTGTAATTACTATAGTGATCATTTTAGATATCAATTTACAAAATAAAAAATTATTTATTACTTAAATAATCAATATTATGAAAAAAATAATAATTGGTCGTTAGATTGATCACTAATTAATTAAAAACTAATTTAAAAACTATTTTTTTAGCCAAAACCTTGTCAATTAATGTTTAGTGACCAAATTATAAACTAATATATTTGATAGTCAAAACCTTAGTATCAAAATTTTAGAGACCAGTTATAATTTTTTTATTCATAATAGTGATTATTTTGGTAACCAATAATTCTTTATTTTGTAAATTACTATCTAAATTGTTCACCATAATAATTAACAATTTTCGGTCATTAAAATTAATTGTTAATGAGTAGGGATGGCAACAGGGCATAGCGGGGACGGGTTTCGCTATCCCATACCCATCCCCGCATAAAAAAATCATCCTCATCCCCATACCCAAACCCAACAGGTATCAAACTTTTGTCTCATCCCCATTCCCACCGGGTAACGGGTATAATCTCGTACTCATACCCGTACCCGTGTTCTAACTACTTCAATATTAATTTTTATAAAAGAAAATAAATTACGGTAAAAAAAAACATAATATTATCAAATATTCAATATTAAGAAGATGATTGTTTCTTCCATATCAAATACTTTGAAATAAATTATAATTGTTTACATTTTATATTAGAATACCAAATAAAATTTCATGAGAACCAAAACATTTATTAAATTTGTAAACTACAACATTGATGAACTTAGTTGATAAAAATAAAAAATATTTCAAAAATATATAAAAGGAAAACAAATATTCAAATTAAAATATATTTTAAATGTTTGTTTACTTCAATTTTTTAAATTCTAATGAATCTCTTTTTTATACACTAATAAAAGTTATAATACATCACTCGATCAAAATGACACAAAGAACAAATAATAAACATAATAATAAATTTTTGACATAGATTTTGTATCTTTTGAACTTCAATATATATTGGATAGTGACAAAAAAATATTCATAGCAATTACATTAAATTTTTATATTGTAGTAAATAAAAGTTATTTATACAATTAAAGTGGAAAAATTTACAGTATGATTAATAATGAGTTATAAAATAACAAATAATTAGATAGAATATATCGCAATATTATTCTACATGATGAAAATAAACAATAAATAAAAATATTAAAAAACTAACAAATGTGTGTTTTAGAAATAATTTGAGATACTATTGAAAGAATTCGCACAAAGGAAATCAAATGTATAATTAAGGTATGATAAGATGAAAAATACCTTAGAGAACTAATTATTAAATTATGTTTGAAGTGGTTAAAATTAAATAGAAATATCATTAAATTACAAATAAACTAGTAATTAAATTGGTCACTAAATCAAGTACCGATTCGATCATTGAATCGGTCACTAATTTAGTCATTGATTCAAACAATAAATCAACTACTACCACCAATAACGAAAAATAGTGAATGATATGGGTTACTGACTAAATCAATCACCATTTCATGTTTTTCATGTAGTGAATTATCATATACTATTCCTAAATATATATATATATATATATATATA
>Ga0214545_1000853_pt1 | contig 53221 bp, 31 predicted proteins | sample CNSS4metaG_FD_160064 | JGI IMG/M metagenome (GOLD analysis project Ga0214545, IMG submission 160064) | Root nodule microbial communities from cowpea collected in UCLA plant growth center, Los Angeles, California, USA - CNSS4 | ecosystem: Host-associated > Plants > Roots > Nodule | place: USA... | reverse complement strand
TATATATATATATATATATATATATATATATAAATATATATATATATATATTTATAATTTAAAAGTTAATCTGTCCATATTCTTCATTCCCTACAAAACAAATGTGAAAATAAAAATAAAAATAAAGCCATCAATATTAAAGAGAATAAGGCAATTCATTGCATTTCAAAATCAGAATTCAAAAGAAAAATGAATACAATTCACCAAATTAATGTTGCCGGCATCAGGCAAAATGAATTATTTATTAAAATTGTCTTTAGATTTTAAAAGCTTAATGCTAACTGAGAGAAAACGTTCTTCAATCAGGAAACTATGGTCAGCTTGTTGTAATGGTAAGAACTTTAGAAGTTAAAGGAAAGGAAAACTGTGTCCTCATGCTTCCATCCATATTTTTCTGAACCTGTACTGTCTTTAACAGGGTTCACAGGAAAATCTTCTGGCTTGCTTTTGTTGCTTGTTGATTCATAGTAATTAGTGTCTTTATCTTCTCTTTAACAGGAAAATCTCCAACATTCTTGTTAATATTTTAGCTTTATCTTTTCCAATGCAGCAAATGACAATGATAAAGGCTCAAGCGGGAGTGAAGAACAACTTGAGAAGATTGAACAAGAGCATCATCCAAAGTGGTTCAAACCATATCATTCATGTCATTCTTTTCGCGTTAGTCTGTTTCTTTGTTGTGTACCTTTGGTCCAAAATGTTCAGAAAGTGATTTTCGGACCAGCTTCCTGGTTGAAAAATCCAGCTAAAACACATGATTACGTATTCTAGTGCAGAGAAAAAGCTCCATAACCCTTTGGAGTTTTCTATTGAAATGTATCTGACTTTGAGATGAGTTTCTTGGATATATGACGTAGTTAAAGCAGTTGTTGTATTTAAAAAATGATGAATGATTTAAGTTCTTAATAGTTTGCGTTGTTATTTTTCTCTATAAATGCTGTGTGATAAATTAAGAACCTACGGAGGTTGCAACCATGATTTATGTTTGATAGAATCATAGTTCTGTGTGAAACTGATTATAACTGGAAAGTCCCAAATTACTGGTTTGTTAATGAAATTAAAATCTGTGAGAAGCGAAAGCGGGATCAGTTTTTATGGAATGAGACGGTAAATTGTTTTGTAACTCTTACTTCATTAATTAATTTTTATCTTTTAAATTATAAAATTTTTTATTAGAATTTTATAATCCAGCAATTGTAATGTCCTATTTTGTAGGAATCTATTCAATCAATTTCTTGTAACACGATGTCTAATATATATTACTATTTAAAAGAATGTTTAGCTTGAACAAATATCATCAATTAACTTTTCCATTCTTTCAAGTTGTTTTTCTATCTAATTTTATTATGTTTGTTTTTATTTTATTACTTTTATTAAAAAAAAAATAGACCTTTCGTGTTTATGGTTTTGTCATACTTCTCAAATCAAATCACTTGGACTTTCTTTCTCTAAAAAAAACTACGTTTTTCTTCTCTCCCAATTTTTCTTCTACCCTACTTTCATATCTTTTGATTAAATAAGTTAAATAAATATTCGAGAATCCTTACTCAAGGAAGTGAATTAAAAGGGATTACATTATGGAATCGAGGAAAAGATGTTGTTGATGTCTTTCATTTGAAAACCTACCATTTGAAGGAAGAAGAAAAACGACAAGTAAGGAGTAAAAGATGAGAAGGTATAAATGATTTTTATATTATGAGAAGAGAAGGATGTTAATATCACGTGGGTAAAATCATGGATAAAACAATTGGCTCGTAAGGTTAACTGAAAATTAATTATATTTAAATTGTTATAAAGTCTAAAAGAGTTGTTAATATTTAATGTTTTTTTTTTAAATCTCGTGTAAGATATTTGAGGAATTAAATGTCACTTCAAGGCATAATCATTGGAGATAATTAATTGAAGGTAGAAAAGTAACATTTCATAAAAATGAGAAGTCTTGTGAAATTGATAAACAAGACAATGTTAAATTTTCTAACTATTCAAAATAACATTCTCTTTAGGAACAATTGTTATCCATGATGGGTCTAGGAGGAGGTGCGGTGGTAGAATTTGATTTCATCATTTACTTTTTGAAATGGTATTATTGTGAGGATTGTTAATTTGATTTAAGACTCTATGCTCTATTTCTACAAGATAATTTTTATGTTTAAAAGAAGTGTCCATTTAAAGTAATCGTAAGGAAAAAATATCAAGATAAAATGGAATAAAATCCATCAAAGAATAGAAGGGTGCAATCCTCATTTGGAAATGTAAAAAAGAAAAAAAATTATTGATTGAAAACTTGAAAAGAAGGTAGGCTATATGTTAAATGAGTTATTTTAATTGAAAAGAAAAATGTTGAAAAACAAGAAAATCAACGAAAGTTTGTGAAGTATCATTGAACTCTTATTAAAACAATTGAACTTTTAATAAAGATAATGTAAATATAATGTAAAATAATTCTAAAAATTATTTGAAATTTAAGCGAATCTAAGTCTCATATTATGTAAAAATGAAAATGTTGAACATCTTATAAATTGAAGGCCTATAAACCTATCGTCTTAAAGCTTTGAATTGAAATTGGTGTCAATCATTTATACGAGCTGAATTTATTTTTCATTGACATTGTATATTCTCTTGTAAATCTCTTTAGAAAAAACTATCAACTACAATGAGAACAAAACAATATAACAAAAAAATCCCAAATTTGAGGATTCCTTATGCTGAAAGTCTTCATAACAAGTTTTTTAGATAAACGTGTCTCATTGTAATATAATAATGTAGAAATGATAAATTTAATAATTTTATAAAAAAAAATTATATGAAAAGATTTAATGTCATTTTTAAATAAAGACAAAAATATAAAAATATTTTTTATAATGTCAAAATATTATAAAGTTTAGTAAAATGAGTTTCTTTATATCCTTATCTACAACTTTATACATCAATTAGTCAAAACAATCCTTAGAAATCTACCTTTATATATATATATATATATATATATATAATCCTAAAAGTTAATGAATACTCAGAATTTCTTTTTCTCTAAAATTTAACACTTATGTTGAATTTTATGTATAGTATTTCTTCATGCATAAATTGAAAAGTTTTAGGGTTTGTTAGTTTAGATAAAAAAACATAATTAATATTTATTTTATTTTAATAAATGAAAAATGTTTAATCAAATTTTCATAAAAAATAGAATGTGTATTCATTTCATGGAAGAAGTTATTAAAGAATATTACGATGTAATCAAATTATCGAAATTTGGTTATATGCATGGTTAATATATGAATATTTATATTAAAAAATATATCTCAGATTATCTTTAAATATGTATATTTTTTGTCCAATAATTTTTTAATATATTAGTTAAAGTATAAGTGGAAATATAAGTATGGGGAGAAAAGAAGTAATTGAAAAATATCATTTTCTTAACATATTCTCTATTGTTTATTGAAACTTCTTAGAAATTACAAATTGAACGAGTACCTCTTCCATTTCTAATTTTCAATAAAATTTTGCCAGTAAAAGATGATAAAGAGTGGTAAATAATGTTGGTAACATTCCCCTAATATTGATTAAACTTACATCCCATATTAATTCAAATTTGACAATGATCAAGATTTCAACTAATTCAAATGTATGGGAATCATGTTCCACAAACCTTTTATGTTCAACCAGCTTTCTCAAAGATTGAAAAAAATAACTTCAATAAATCTCACCTCTAAATATGTATGACTACTTCTGTTTGAGTATACAAATTTTATAAAATTAAAAGCTTAATAAATTATTAAATTTTAATATAAGTTCCTAAAAAGTAGTAAATATAAAGCTTAAATCAAAATCTTTAATTTATTTATTAAGTAAACAATTAAAATATATTAAATATTCAAAATAAAAATCAATCATAAAAAACTTGAATCTTATTTAAGTCAAGAAAACACAACCCTAAATTATTGTCCTTATGAATTAAATGTGTCCTTTTCTTTTGACATCGAGGGGAACAACATTTCACTGCTTTTCCCGTTTTCCCCTAGTCCTTTCCCTCTTTCCCTCTTTCTCAGTATTGCTTATGGGACCTCTTTAATGCATCCCGTCAAACCAAATGGAGAGAAAAACAGAACCCAGCCAAATATGGAGTAATAACTCCACCTCCCCACAATGTCCTAACTGTCCATTTTTAATGGTCCCTTTTGCATCAGTGTTTAAGTTTTACTGCATGTTTTCATCATCAGAAGAGTGCGGTTATCAAGTCATGCTAGAGATTTTTCCTGAGATATTACCAAATTACTTCAATGAAATTCTATCCTGTTAGAATTTTAATTCTTTAAAATGAAGGCTACACCTTTAAAGTACCAAGTAAAATTTATTGGAAGTTTTCACTAAGTGAATTAATAACATATTGCATCCGAATGAAACCCCTTCTTCTCCTGCAACAGTAAAATCATGCAACCACACATTAACATTATATGTAATAGTTCTGTACAACTGGTGTTACTCAAGTAGGTTATATGGACAAAGGAACAAAAGAAGATTAATGTAATTAGATTTTTCAGCAAAAATAAAAGGCAGAGAAACTGGTACCCAGCGGTCAACCTTATATGGGATGTTAGCATGAAATCCACTTTTGCCAACTGTAGAATTTGTTGGGCTAAGTTTATTATAAGCCGCAGCTAAAGCAGTCGATAATGTGGTGCATGCGGTCGGTGTCATTCTGTCAGTAGGTCAGAATGCTTTACAGAGATTAGTCTTCAAGTTAGATGAACCTTGTGGATCAATTGGACCAGTAGGACCCCACAGCTTGGTCCTCTTAGCTTCGGATATCGTCACATGTGAAACCGCAGTGGTAAGGGCATCAATCCACTCACAGTCATCATCATATTCTGAATTGCAACTTTCAGAGGATGAAAACGAGCTTGAACCATTTAGGAAACAATTATCCATCCTGTTTCCTCCAAATCCAGATTCAGGTGCAGTAACAAACTTGTGGAAAGTAACAGCATTTTCGGGTTTCAATTTTGATTTAACGGGCAGCGTGTTCAATGTTTGCGCCGTATAGAACAATATCCATGGATGACCTGAAAATGAACCACCCGGTGTTAATTTAACATGCACACGACGAGTGCGAAAGACTGAATACAGTCCGTAAAAGTACAGCTTTAATTTTTTGTTTTTAAAAGTAAAGCAATTGGGGAAAAGAGACGTTATCCACATAAAACAGCAGCATGTAATAAAAACGACAAAATTATGTAAAACTAGTAGGTTCTCACTGTTATTCCAAACAAGAAAAAAAAAGAAAAACTGACCCACACACAAGCATTTACAAAATGTATATCTCAAGGGATCAGCTCAGCTTGTCAAAACAAGGTAAACCACTCTCATTAGTAAGAATCTACAAGAGAAATAAACTTAGTTTCAATAAAACCAGGAAATACTATCTATGTTAATTATTTCAAGACTAAACAAAAAAAAAAAATCAAATTGAATAAAATCTTTGGTATGTTCATAGTCGAGGGAAAAAAGATAAAGCAGGCAAGCTCTCAATAATATATCTATCATAAACTTACTCAGTACTTCTTCTGCTGTTATCCTTGCTGAAACATCCCTAGTCAACATTCTCCCAACAAGATCTCGAGCAGGTTTAGATATCGATTCCCACACCCCCGTTTGGAAATGTAGTTTGAAATTTTTTATTTCCTCAAAAACTGCCTCCTGTGAATCGCCTTTAAATGGAAGAAAACCAACCAACAAAGCATGCAGGAGCACCCCAGAACTCCATATATCCACCTTCTCAGAATAGCTACCCAACAACACTTCTGGTGCGACATATGCAGGGCTCCCAGCCACACCTTTCAAATTCTGACCTGCAATATAAATTTTCAGACAATTAGGCAAGGTATCAATGACGTTGTGTGTTTGAACACAAGTCCAATAAACGCTGTATAAGTTACAAATCATGACATATTTCCCCACCCAAACTAAAATTACTATAAATAACTTATATTTTTCACGTCCGTGGATTTGATACTCCAAATGTCAAACTAAATATGTACTTTATCATTAGTGTTCGACTCTACAACGTCTTGCATTTGATTTTAGTGTCGCAACAGAAACAACACTTTGTGGGGATGATTTCTCTCCAGCGATATTTTCACTACTTATATAAATTTTGTAAATAAAATATTGAAACATAAAGTGAAAATTTTACACAGTCAATGGTGACATCATCACACTTAAGAATATCATCTTTTTAACATGAGAGGATCCATTCCAAAATTCAATTACTCTTGTAACTAACAATACCAGTCAAACGAACACCATCAGCAACTGTTTCAGTTAAAAGCTCATTAGAATTTCTTCACACTTTCATCACATAGTCAAAAACACTTGCATACCCGCCTAGAAATTTTACCAGCAGACTAACCAGGGTAGAATTTTCCTCTATCAAACAAGTTTAAGACAACATTTACTATTTTCAATCTATTTCAACAAGGACCGTCAATTAAACGGGAGACTTTAAATTGCGGTCACAGCCACAGCTACTGTTTTTATCACAAATCCTATATAGCAGAAAATAGTTGAAAATGCTACTGCGATTGCAGTTGCAAAGACATTGTAAAAATCTTGAAACAGAGATATCACATGAACTAGTGGAGATGATCAAAATATGTAAACAAAGAAGACAATCCTCACCTCAATTATAGTTGACCACAACATTCAATTACTACAATGTCAAGAATCACCATGAAATCCCTAACTAAGACTGCAACAATAATTGCAGCGGTCGATGCTTGCAATTTCCAAACAAGTTAAGGATTGAATAGAAATTGCAATCTGCAACAACCACATCTGTCACAAAACTCCGATCTGCAACCAAAACCACAGTCTCAGCCTCAACTCTGCGCAATTTCCCATAATTTCAAGATCACGATAAATTCGCAATCGTTAGCCGCAATAACGGTTGCGGCGACATTTATCTGCAATGCCAACTATCACAAACCCATATCACAACCTATTGACTACAACTCAAATTCTAAGACCTTGATTGAACCTAATCTAACCAAACCGATCACCCAAACATCTATCACGTGTCAACTTACCCTCACAAATTCGGATGGCGAGGCCAAAATCAGCGAGCTTTATCTTCCCAGTTCCAGTAATCAGAACATTCTCAGGCTTAATATCCCTATGCACCACGCCCATATCATGACAATACTTAACCACCACCATTACCTCCTTCAGTATCCCAGCGGCCACGTGTTCCGAACACGGCCCCTCCCTCATCTTATCAACCAACCTTCCCCCGGAGCACAGCTCCATCACAAGGTGCCAACACTCCGCATCCTCATACACCGCTTTCAGAGTTACAACCCCAGGATGCCCCGACACGTGCTGCATTATCTCCACCTCGCGGTGCACCGTCTCCTCCCCCTTCCTCAGCGTCTTGCACGCGTACTCCACTCCCCCCGCACGTGCGCGGCAAACCGTCACCGACCCGAACTTCCCCTGCCCGATCGTGCTCCCCCCGATGACGTAATCGTCCTCGATCCTCACGCTCCTCCCCATCCGCGTGGCATCGTCAATGCACCCTATCTTCCGCTTCAATCCCCGCGCCGCGGTCAAAAGTGACGACGCGCCGCGAGTGGGAACCGTGGCCACGCCGTCTTCCCTGCACCGTTTGTTAAACCTCGAACCACGCTCCAGCGAGTAATGCGACCTCGAAACCTCCGGCCAGTTCGACCGCTCACTGGCCTCGCTTTCTTTTCGTTTCTTTTTCATCTCATTCGGTGATCGCATTCGCGGATAGTGCCCGATCCTGTCTCTCGTCAAAAAAACACCGGTATCTGTAGAAAAAAAAAAGATTATCAGGTGAGATACAGTGAGAGAACCAGAAATCGAGTGTGAGACCCTAAAATTAAGGGATCGGAGATTGGGGTTAATGAGTGAAGAGGTGAAGCAGCGAGTGAGTTCGGTTAGGATTACCGTACGGCACGCGAGAAAAGAGAACCACGACGGTGCTTGTTTGTTCTCGAGTCAAACAGTCTTCTCACTGTGACACTCTCGCTCTATCATTTCGCTTAGAGGTTATATATATACTTAAGATATTCTGGGGGATATTATGGTGTGGAACATACCACAATAAGAATATAGAGAGGGCCTCGTTTTGGGGGTTGATTATTTTGGCGGCCCAAGTGAGGGCTTAGATGTGCGGACAAGATTGAGGTTACGTAACGTGGCGTTTCCTTTTAGTTTATTTTATTTGTTGGATAGACCAACCGAAAAAGATTATTGACACGTGGTTTAACAGATGGGCCCCATCTGTTTGTCCAATTGGGCCCTCTGCTGATTTAATGACCCAAATCAAGCCCAGTCAACTTCAATAGACCCGTTTTAAGCAATAAGAAGTTGGATTGGTCGCTATGACATGCAATCCACTGATTCCAACACAAGACATCCTTAACGGCGAAAGTCGTTTCCTGGTCTATATTAGAGTTAAAATTACGATTATGTTTTCTTAATGGTTCATATAATCCATAACTTATTCTACGATTTAATTGATTGTTTATTTTTTAGATTTAGTTTTCAATTAGTATTTAAAAATTAATAAAAATTTGTTGAATTGTAGAAAAAGTTGTACTAGTTTCTACATGTTTGTTGTCTGCATATAATCTTGTTTTCATTGTGATCTCCATTTAGATATTATCTTTGACAAATTATTTATGAGTACGATTACTTTAATTATCACGTTGATTTTATTGTATCTAAAAATAATACTTTTTAAAGGATCTGATCATGATTCAAATTTTAAAATGAATAAAAGTCTCCTTAGTTATGGAAACAACTGCATGAATTTCCATTTTTATGTGGCATTTTTCGGTTTTTGTTACGATTCGGTTTAGAAACTAGGAATGATATCCGCAAAAATATCTACGGAAACAATAAGCCTCCCAACTTTCCCACTTTAAATAGAAAAATGTTATTGCATAAAATACTTTATTAGATTATTCAAAGTCTATAAGAAAACTTAATAAGTGTGATTTAGTTGATAATGCATTGAATTTGTTTAGAAAGATTTGGGCTTGATTCCCTGGAGGATTAGGAAGGGACAAAGACCTTAAAAGTATCAATTAGTCCTTAATCAAATATTAATCTCATATGGAGATAATTTAATGTCCACTTTCCTAATTATGGTGATCATAAAATAAAATAATAGAATCTTTTATGCTGATAATTAACTTTCTTTCTAATTAAAAAAATGCAATTAAAGATGAACATTTACTATTTGCTGCCAGCATAAAAAGATAAGTCAAAATTAATGTATGATTAAAATAGTGATTAATTAATGTAAATGATTGAAAATAAGATAAGTTATCAGTCAATATTAACCAATAAACGTAAAGATAACTATTAAGATATAACTACTTTTTAACTCTTAATATATTTTTCTTATCTCTAAAATTTGTTTATTTTTCTTTTAGTCTCTAAATAACTTTTGTTTTGGTTTTTAGTTTCTATAGAATTTTTTTCTATTAAGAAATTAAGTCTATAATATCAAAGAACAACATTAATTATGTAATTATATATTGTCAGTAATGAATTAAATAGATTTATTTTATTTTATTTTTTAAATTGATTTATCATATCAAGCTAAGTAAAGAAATATTAAAAACTCAATGTACAAAACAAATATATATGGTAGTTTCACTAGAAATCTTCAATATGTGACCCATAATCCGTAGAGTTTTTATCTAATTCGATGCCTCAAGTAAAATCGTCTATAAATATAGTCCTTGATTAAAGAAATATCATATCAACAATAATTTTTCACACCTGACCAAAAATTTTAAAACTCATAAAATGGCAATGTAGGTAAACAGGTGCCCTCTATAATAAAGAAAAATTACAACTAATATAAAAGGGAAATAACAAGAAGAAAGGTAAGAACATTCACTATAAATAATTTGTTTTTAATGGAATTATTTTTAACGTTTTTGAATGTTTTAACCCTCACTAATGGTTTTATCAGGGATTCCCTTTCCCTAGAAGAGCTGGTGTAGCTAAGAGATATGGTGCAATGATCTCATGCACAATGCCATTTTTTGACAGTATTGTTCAAAGACACTAGAGGTAAATTCACCTTCATCATCTGTTCTTAGAATCTTTGACAACTTTCCACTCACCCTTTCTACATATGCCTTGAATTTCAAGAATGTCTTAAATGCATCACTATTTAATTTTATCACATACAACCATATCATCCTACTAAACTCATCCATAATGGTAACGAAGTACCTACTTCAAGCAAGCGAGGGAACCTGGAACCTCAAATAGTCTACATCTATTAGAGTGCACAATTTCTAAGCAATCTTTAGATTTAATGCTCAAGTGTGCTTAGAATGGCTTTCTGGTTTGCTTTCCATCTAAATAAACTTCACATACACTTTCTGGAAGTGTGATAACAGGCGTTCCAGAAACCATAATTTTTGTACCAAGTTGTTGTAAGCCTTTAAATTAAGGTTACCATACCTTGAGTGCCAAAACTAACTATCATCATTGGTCTCCATAAAAACCAAGCACCGAACATCAACAACTCTCATATTTAACTAAAATGTTCTATTCTTGGAAATCTTACTCCTTAGAATCAATTTTTTTATTGACATCAAACAATTCAATTTTGTCATAGTTTCCCATAACTATTGTGAATCCTTTATGCACCAACTGACCTATACTGAGCAAGGTGCATTTCATTTCTGGGACAAGCAATATGTTTGAAATCACTAGTCTTAATCCATTTTGTCTCATAATATCAACAAACTTCACTTCACTCTTCTTTGCTTTGCTTCATTAAAGTTGATCAGCTATTCTTAATGGCACATCATGTGACTCAAACATCCTGAATCAAGATACCATGATTCAGTATGAGAATTTTCTACGGTGGTGCTCACAATCAAGATTAGTGGTTCTGAGTCAGATTCTTCCCATGCCACATAATCTTCCTTATCTTTATGTTTCACTTGTTTTCCCTTCTCTGCATGACACTAATAGGATTAGTGGCCCATTTTGTTGTTGATAACACACTCCACATTTCTTTTATCTTTCTTGCTGTGATTATCTTATGATCCTTTTTTTCTATTAGAAGAATCAGACCTACTTTCATTCTTCCAACCTTCTTTAATTCTCCTTCCTTTCAACTTCTTATGCTTATTTCTTTCATCATTTGCAAAATGATATGCCTATAAGGTTTGTTCTATGATTTTGATGGAATTTCTATCGACCAATCTCATCTTATGTACATCCAATGAGCTATAAAGTTCTTCAAACTTCATCATTGAAAGATCTTTAAACTCCTATGAAGCCATTACTATGCAATCAAATTTTTGTGGTAGAGACCTCATGATTTTCTCAACAATCAAGCGTTTTATAATGGATTCCCCATAGCTCTTCATTTGATTTGTGGTTTTGAGCACTTTGTTAAAATGCTCACTTATTCTATCATCGTCCTCAACCTGCAAAACCTCATACTAAGTCTAAGCATTTGTAACTTCACCTATTTAATCTTGTCTCCAATTTCATGACTTCGAACCAAAATGTCCCCTAGCTTCCTTAGCAGTGGTTGCATTCTGAATTTTTTCAAAATGAACATCGTCAACATATTGATGAAGTATAAATAGTGCCTTGTTATCCTTCTTCTTGACCATAGCCTTTTGCACTTCTGTAGAACTTGAACCAAGTGCCTGACACCTGTTTTCAACCACATCACTCACTTCTTGGAATTTGAACAACATTTTCACTTGTGTACTCCATTGATTCCAGATCTTCTTTTTTAAAATTGGAAGATTCAATTATGGAATATGACTATACCCTCTAGCCAGTAGTTATAATAAGTGTAGGATAATTCTTTCACGTACTTTTATTTGATCAAGAATTACCATTTTGGTCACAATCCCTCATTCTTTCTCTGGTTCTTGCCACAACATCCTTCGTATCCACACAACAAGCAACACAACGTAACAATGAGCCACTCCCACTTCAGTCACTCTGCATGCCCATGCGTAGTGAAGCCATGTTGCATGCACACTATAGGATGCAACTCAGGTGTGATCTCTAAAGCACAAAACGTTGTTCATGGTCCTAGAGAACCAAACTTGATACAACTTTCTATTGGAACCTTAGAGAAAGCTAGGAATTTTAGACTGAATGATTGATGTGTCACATTTTATTTGAATAGTAGGAAGACAATTCTATACAAAGGCAAAAGTGTTATGTTAAAATAGAAACACGTCATCTACCAACATTTGACTTAGTTAACTACTAACAAAGTTAACTAACCCAATTTGAAAAAATGATTCTCACAAAAAAGAACAAGGTTTGTGTCGAGGAATGACTCTCATGTCTCAAAGTTTATCAAACTCTTCAAGATGGTTATTGTTGTTACTAATAACAGTAATAAATTTACTACTAATACTGTTAATAATATTAATAATATATAATAGTAGCATATAACAATAATAATAATTATTATTATTACAATACTAATAGTGGTTATAATTTTACTACTGTCACTACAAATAATATTTATAACAATTCTAATACTTACTTATAAAAGTATTACAAATAATAATATTACTTATAATTAATATTATAGTTGAAATCATAAATAAATGAAAAAATAAAAATAAAATTATTTTTGTAAGATTCGAACCCAGGGCCCTTTGTACTAGTATTTTAAAATGACGAAAAAACTAATTTTTATGACACGTGTCAATAAAAGAAAATGGATAATGTAGTAATTTTGGTAGTATTTTCTTTTCTTAATATTAATAGATGTGTGTATATGACAATAAACACGTAACTAACTAATGGCTTTTCTAATTGAAAACTAATTACTTTTCTGTGTATATAAATCGAATCTAATGTGTATTATTTCATTTTGTCCTTTATGCAACATATTGTTATTGTAATAACATATTGGCACAACAATTTTTTTTATATGAAAAAACATATATAATTAAATGAGGTAAGAGACTGCCAGTTTTCATTACAAAGATGAAAAAAAAAAACCCACTCCTAAAACGGATTTTAGATTTATTGAAATATTCAAACGTTTGTAATATATAGAAAGTTGGAAAATGAAAACATGAAAAAAATTAGTTCTAAACTTTCCTTGATGTTATACGAAAATTTACAAAGTGGGATAATTGATTATAAAATTGTTCCGGTCTAGGAATGATGGCCAACCAGAACAATAATTTTCTCTCTCACTCCTGAGTTCACCCCCCTTTTTTCCTTAATCCCTTATGTATATATAGAGTCCTTCAGTCTTTAAACTGCTATTTTAATGCCAGATCTTTAGCTAGCCAACCTACCCACTTCTCCACTATTCTCTCCTGAAATCTCGCATGTGGGTGGTTATTCCTAAAATCCAGTGATATTTGCTCGTCACCTCGGACACCTCGGCCACCTCGGCCCAAGTGCTCGTTACCTCGGCCACCTCGGCCCAAGTGCTCGTTACCTCGGCCACCTCGGCCCAAGTGCTCGTCACCTCGGCCTAAATGCTCGTCACCTCGGCCTATGACTAACACGTTGTTTTATGAAAAATATTTATCAAGTCGGAATCCTGATGAGCACGTTGAGGTCGGCCATTCCCTTGACGGTACACAGTCCTCCAACATTGAGTCCTCAACTTGTTGGGATGAAAGGTTGTCATAAGTCGTCCACATATTCTAGTATAGGACAAGTAAATATATAACATGATAAAGCTGAGGTCGGTCCGAAGGAGACCTCGACATAAAATAAGTAAAATGATCAAGCTGAGGTCGGCCTAAGGGAGACCTCACCATATGAGGTCGACCTGAGGGAGACCTCAACATAAGATAAGTAAAATGATTAAGTTGAAGTCAGCTTGAAGGAACCTCAAAAGAACACAAGTAAGATGATCAACCTGAGGTCGGCCCAAGGGAGACCTCGAGATAGAAATGATTAAACTGAGGTCGGCCTGAGGGAAACCTCAACATAAGACAAGTAATATATAAAATGATCGAGCTGAGGTCGGCCTTAGGGAGACCTCAACATAAGACAAGTAAAATAAAATGATTAAGTTGAGTTCTCAGCGTACTGACACAAGTAAGATAAAATGATTAAGTTGAGTTCTCAGCATACTGAGGTATTCTCTCGCTCGTAGCGAGGTCGAATCAAGTTGAATCCTCAGCGTACTGAGGTATTCTCTCGCTCGTAGCGAGGTCGGATCCGAGTTGAGTCCTCAGCGTACTGAGATATTCTCTCGCTCGTAGCGAGGTCGGATCAAGTTGAGTCCTCAGCGTACTGAGGTATTCTCTCGCTCGTAGCGAGGTCAGATCCGAGTTAAGTCCTCAGCGTACTGAGATATTCTCTCGCTCGTAGCGAGGTCGGATCAAGTTGAGTCCTCAGCGTACTGAGGTATTCTCTCGCTCATAGCGAGGTCAGATCCGAGTTGAGTCCTCAGCGTACTGAGGTATTCTCTCGCTCGTAGCGAGGTCGGATCAAGTTGAGTCCTCAGCGTACTGAGGTATTCTCTCGCTCGTAGCGAGGTCAGATCCGAGTTGAGTCCTCAGCGTACTGGGGTATTCTCTCGCTCGTAGCGAGGTCGGATCGAGGAGAGCCCTCAGCGTACTAAGGCATCAACTCGCTCGTGGCGAGGTCGGTCAGGTCGGCCAGCTCTCAGCGTACTGAGGCTTCAACTCGCTCGTAGCGAGGTCGGACCAAGGAGAGCTCTCAGCGTACTGAGGCTTCAACTCGCTCGTAGCGAGGTCGGTTAGGTCGGCCAGCTCTCAGGGTACTGAGGCTTCAACTCGCTCGTAGCGAGGTCGGACCGAGGAGAGCTCTCAGCGTAGTGAGGCTTCAACTCGCTCGTAGCGAGGTCGGACCGAGGAGAGCTCTCAGCGTACTGAGGCTTCAACTCGCTCGTAGCGAGGTCGGTCGGGTCGGCCAACTCTCAGCGTACTGAGGCTTCAACTCGCTCGTAGCGAGTTCGGACCGAGGAGAGCTCTCAGCGTACTGAGGCTTCAACTCGCTCGTAGCGAGGTCGGACCAAGGAGAGCTCTCAGCGTACTGAGGCTTCAACTCGCTCGTAGCGAGGTCGGTCAGGTCGGCCAACTCTCAGCGTACTGAGGCTTCAACTTGCTCGTAGTGAGGTCGGTCCAGAGCCTACCTCTCTGTCTAGCATCGTGCTTGTGTGGGTGATTTTAGGCTGACTGATGTTGAACCCCTTCTTGCTCGAGGTCGGCCTAGAGCTCACCTCTCCATTTAGTTTCGTCAAGACTGCCACCGCTAAAACCTCATCAGAGATCATCACGAGCCCTTGTTGTCGAGAATCAAAAGACCTCTGTCGTCTCTTCTACGTTGCCAACTCCGCCGTAGATGCTTTTCGTGGAGTACTTTATCATCGTGCTTTTTTTACGTTATTGTGGTTGGGACCTCGTTTTATCGGGCCCCACGGTGGGCGCCAATGTTCCGGTCTAGGAATGATGGCCAAACCAGAACAATAATTTTCTCTCTCACTCCTGAGTTCACCCCCCTTTTTTCCTTAATCCCTTATGTATATATAGAGTCCTTCAGTCTTTAAACTGCTATTTTAATGCCAGATCTTTAGCTAGCCAACCTACCCACTTCTCCACTATTCTCTCCTGAAATCTCGCATGTGGGTGGTTATTCCTAAAATCCAGTGATATTTGCTCGTCACCTCGGACACCTCGGCCACCTCGGCCCAAGTGCTCGTTACCTCGGCCACCTCGGCCCAAGTGCTCGTTACCTCGGCCACCTCGGCCCAAGTGCTCGTCACCTCGGCCTAAATGCTCGTCACCTCGGCCTATGACTAACACGTTGTTTTATGAAAAATATTTATCAAGTCGGAATCCTGATGAGCACGTTGAGGTCGGCCATTCCCTGAACGGTACAAAAATATTCCTCTACGTAATTATATTTTATTTATACAGTCAATTATAATGTAATTTTAATTACTTTAATAATTATTTATTAATATATTATATTATAAAAAATGAATAATTAAAATAAAAATATTCAAATAATTAATAATATAAATTAAATATTTTGTTTATATATTTCTTATATTAAAAAATAAATAATTAAAATAATTAATTAATTTAATTTTTCATATTATATAGAGAAATTTATTTTTAATATATTATTATTTTAAAATATAGCCTTTTATTATTAAGATTTAATGATAACTTTTCATTTTAATTAAATTTTATGCTATCTTTAATTTATATTTTAAAATTACTTATATATCACACTATTTTGAAAAGAAATATTTGTAAACTATTTTCTAAAAAAAAAAATTATCTTATTAAATCAATCACAGTACAAACTTGCTATTAACCGAATCATCCATACTAATATTATGATTAATTTTTTAATTTTCCTTGTTTCCTAGGAAAGAAAAACACGTATATGACATATCCTTTTATTATTTTTTAATAATGTTCTATTATTTTCTTATATTGCTTTGATTTGTATGTTTTAGTTTTTAATTTCTGTCTCATAATTTTTGCCGTCCATTTTAGTTGCCTTTAGCTATATTATATTACTATATTGCATATTTATTTATTTCACCATTCAATTGCATCATAAGTCAAGTTGTTTTTTGGCCCTTTGCAAAACGCAACGCAACGCAACCGTAGTCAACACAGTAAGAGAAGCAGCTTCAGTTTCAGTAAACAATGGGCGATTTTACGGTTGCGTTAAACCCTCCCAAAACCTTCGGTGCCGAGATTCTATCACCCATCAATCGCACTTCTGCGGCGGCGCGTGGGCGCGTAACCAAAATCGCTTTCAAACCGCACGGATTTCGAGCAATCCGCGCCTCGGTGATGCCGAGAGAAGGCCAGCAACAACCGTCTCTGGGAGACTCTCTCGTGAACAGTCCTCACAGAAACGACGTCGTTGATGTTATCAGAAGGAGCGGACTCTCTAACTGCCTCTCCGAAACTAATCTCCATAACACCGTTCCCGGTCTCGTGTCCAAAACCCGCGGCAAAGTGTGCCATCTTTGGAACCGTTATTTATTTATTCGCTGTTATGTGTCGTTTGGATTGAGAAATTTTTTTTATGTGTTTGAAGGTTCGAGATATTTACGACGCCGGGGATTACCTTGTTTTGGTGACCACTGATCGGCAGAGTGCGTTTGATAGGATTCTTGCTTCCATTCCTTTCAAAGGCCAGGTGTGTGATTACTTCGGGGTTTGAATGGTTACGAATTCTTTTCTTGGAGGAGTTAGGATACCGGAATGATTAGATAAATGTTATTGATTTTATTATGTCTACAGTCACTCATGGTAAATTTGAAAATATTAGACCTTTTGAGTGTACTTTTTTCGAAAACTTTTCAGTACTATGAGCTCATCTTAAATTGTTTGTTCTTTCGAACACATTGCTGTTTTCTAAAATTTTATCTTCTTAGCATTTGAAGAAAATAATGTAAGGGGATGACAAAACATTTATCTAATTCTGTTTCTTGATTTCTAGAACACCTGTTTTTGAAATAATTTTCTTAAAACTTATAGATTTTGGATGAAAAGTGAATCAGACAAACTGCATTTCTCTCTCTAAATTTTAGAAATGTGTATCGTGTGTTGTGCTATAGGCATGTCAAGTTTTGAAATTTTTAAGTTTGCCATATTCATGTCCAGTGTAGTATTGTGTTGTGTCCATGCGTTTTAGCAGATAATGTATAAGAAAGCACAATTTTCATTATCAGAGGAATAACCAGTATCTGAGCAGGGTATTTGTATTTGTGTTTCTTTTTGTTTTTGCTCTTAACATAACACTTTGTGGACTTAAGGGAAAGGAGATGATCTGAATCCTTAAACTAATTGTTTTGATGTAGAAGTTGTAGATGAATAAGAGGATGCTTGGAAAATTATTTTTGGTTGGTGGAGTGGTGGTTACTGAACACTTAGCATTTAATAACCTGATCATTTTCCCTCCCAATTGCAGGTTTTGAATGAAACAAGTTTGTGGTGGTTTGAAAGAACTAAGCAGATAGTTCCTAATGCAGTTGTATCGGCTCCGGATAAAAATGTTACAATAGCTAAGAAATGCTCAGTTTTCCCTGTTGAGTTTGTTGGTGAGTAATTTGCTAATCCAAACAATTTCTGTTGGCTTATTGGACGACTTGATTAATCACCTTTAGCTTCTGATACCATAACGTGAAAGAGTGTTATCATGTAATTGCAGTTTTTCTTTTTCCATTTTATTTTGTAATATACCATATCATGTGATTTCCTATGTAAGAATAAATGAGAGAGTTTTTTTTATTGGAGCAAGTGGGGATCCGAGCTATCTTATGATATGTCTGAACTTAAATACTGAACTCTCACATAATAGAATTTCTTATTGGAAATGCCAATACTATTCTGAGAAATGGTGAAAATAACAAAGATGGTTGGGCTTGTCAGGTTAATTATTAAATGCTTTGATAGGTACTGTGATTGTTGATTAATTGGCATATTATACTGGAGTAACTTAAACAGATGTTTTTTCTGCTAGGGAGATATATTTTAATGTAGGATGTAGAAGAGGAGTACTTTTGCTATAAAAGGTAACTTGGGAAAATAATAGATACTCTGGATATATCCTTGGCAGCATTTTGTTTTATTATTTTGAAATTTGGAAGAGAATCCATAATGTTTTCTTGAGTAATTGATAGACATTGATTACAGTTCCCGGTTCATGATTATCTAAATTTATTTTGGGCTTTTGCTGAACATCCACATATTGTCTTGTGCCTTTGAAGTTTAATTTTATTGTGTTTGTGATGTGTTGTAAAATATTTAAATCTCTTAAAAATGGAAGGTTTGGATTCTAACAACCATCTGCTGACACATTTTACTGGCTTTGTAGCAAGAGGATTTGTAACTGGAAGTACTGATACATCTCTATGGACAGTCTACAACAAGGGTTCTCGGAACTATTGTGGAAATGTCCTCCCAGATGGTGGGATATCTTATTTGAGTTTCATTCTTAAAATATGTTTGTTCCTAGATTTAATAGGACATTAAACATGACAGGAATGGTAAAAAATCAGAAGTTGTCTGAAAATATACTCACTCCTACAACCAAAGCTGCAGATCATGATGTTCCAGTCACTCCAGATGAGGTATGATGCCTAGTTTTATTTCTTGCAACCAGCTTCTTCAGTGTGGTTTACAGCGAATGATGATCTTGTTATAATATTGACTTGCATTATCAATTAGTTCCTGCCCCCTTATAAAAGAGGATGCTTGTGTTAAATCATCAATGATGTTTCTTTTCAGTTTGCTTTACATTGCAGCTTTTATGTGATTATTTCTGTGAAAATGTCATCCAAGATCAGTGACGAAATGAGCAAATTATGATTGTAGATTTTCTTGTTAAACAGTGGAGTAGTGGACTAACCTGGTACGTTGGTAAAAGGAAGCATGAATAAAAAGCCTAGGATATCCTCATGATTATTAATAGAATATTCTTGTTCTTGGAGTTACTAAGGTGTGATGATGGAGTTCCACCAAAATGATTATATTTTGATAACAGTGTTTTTATCTCAAATTTTACTTTCTTTTTTGATGCATTTCCCTTGCAGATTATAGAAAGGGGACTGATGACTCGATCTGATTATGAAGCAGTGAGTGAAAAAGCATTATCCTTGTTTGAATATGGACAGGTAATAAGCTACGGTTGCTAAGTCATTTTTGAATTTGGGAAATACAGGACACAATGAAGTGCCTTCTCACTGTAGCCACTAAAATCACACTTGTAAACTGACATTTTTTCTTTTGTGCAAAACAAGAAATAACTTCTAAGTAATGTGATATATATATATATATATATATATATATAACTAAGATTATATTTTATCTGGGTTACATTGGATAGATGATGTGTCAGCAACTCATTTTGAAACTGAAAAAGGAGAAAAAGACAAAAAGTATTATGGTTTAAATTTTGTACGACGTCTGTTCTATAGTTAGGGTATACTTTTATGAATCAGTATGTGTAATGTAAAAACTGTTCTTCTCTGGAAGAGAGTTCCATGATACTCAATGATGTACATATTCTCATTTGTTCTTTCAAGTTAGTCACACCTTTGATTATGATATTGGGTGGTTCAAATACCAAGATGTTTTTGCTTATTCTGTAGAAATTAATTTCTATATTGTTTTTCATGTATTTGGTTATTTAAGTTAACCCATATTTAGTGGAATAGTTAGTTAGTTAGGGAGCTGGGAGCTGAAATAATTAGAAAATGATGGCATGTTTCCTATAAACAAGGAAAAAGGTTGAGAGGCACAGACATCTTGTGAATTGTAGAGTTCCAATTGTTGGGGGAGAGTCCAGCCCTCGTGAAAGTCTGTGGTCGGAATCATTTATACATTTTTCTGTTAATAGCAACCTTGCTTTCTAAAATTCTGATCCATAGTGTATTAATGTTACATATCTTACATTAAAGGACCATAGTTTTGAAGAGGTTCTTTTTTAGTTTTAGAAGTAAAAAGGTAAAATGAGAGTCCCATTATCCTAGTGCTTTCTTAAGCCTTTTTTGATCTTTAGGAAGCACACAGGGTATTGGATGCACTATTCTTGAAATTATAGAATATATTGTATGCACTAGTTAGCAGCATGTTGGAATAGTTAGCTTGGTCTGTTCCCATGTTCTCTCTTTGCCATGCATAGTAGAGAAGAAATAAAAGCTAGGAACATATCTTCATTCCTTAATTATAAAATAGATGGCTTTGTTCTCAAACTTTGTATAAGCATGGGAAATGTGTCTCTGCATAAGTATGAGCAACTTGCTTCAAACTTTATGTTATCATGATGTCAAACCAAGTGTAAATACATTACTCAATCACTGAAGTCATCATCACAATTCCAACGACACTAATATCAATTAAGTCATTTTTGTCAACGAAATATCTAAGAAAGGCTGCTTTAGTGGTCAGTTTGCTGCAACTTCAAGAGCTGTAGCCCACTCAAACAACTTCCTTGTATTTCTACCAATCTCATATTTTGCGTACAAATTTCATTTTTCCACAGTAATTGATGGAGATTTATGTGTAAATCATCACTGACTATTGACCAAATTTTGATTATAAGATCTATTCATCAAAGGAGCCCAGTATTCTCCCCTAGGAATATTGGTGATTGATCCATTGATTGGTTGCTTGATCCTGTGTGCAAAAGGAGCCTAGGGTTCTCCCCCTAGGAATATTGGTGATTGATCCATTGATTGATGGCTTGATCCTATGTGCACAATCTATATTTTTACTGCTGTTAAATTATTTTTCCCTTTGCTTTGTTTCACTTTTCCATTTGATTGACTTTGCAGCAAGTGGCTTCAGAGCATGGCCTCATATTGGTAGACACTAAATATGAGTTTGGGAAGGCAAATGATGGTTCAATTATGTTGATTGATGAGGTGCAACGCTATCCCGGATGGATAATACTTATTGAACTCTCAAAGGCACTCACATATTAATTATACAAATGTGATAAAATTCTTTCCAAATTCCAGGTCCATACTCCTGATTCAAGTAGATATTGGATTGCCAATTCTTACCTGGAGCGCTTTCAAAATGGTCTTGAGCCTGAAAATATTGACAAGGTATTTTATCTGTATCAACTTTTACTTTTCCTCATTAAGTGAGTTGTTTTTCTTTCTACTGTATAGATTTAATGCATGTTTGGTGTAGATTATTTTTAGGAAAATATTTGCTTATTTTCAAGCTCACTCAAATAAAAATAAGCTGAACCAAACATGAGCATAGTGGATGCATTGCCTTCAATGTGTTTAACCTTTTTCTATGAAATATAGATAGTCACCAATTCCCTAATATTTAAGAATCCGTTTTTTAGGAGTTCTTGAGGCTGTGGTTTAAAAGTCACTGCAACCCATATGAAGATGAGGTATTTACATTTTATACTGCTTATTGATTAACTTGTAAGTTGTAAAGATTGCATCACAGCACACGGGTGAATTTTATTTAGGTCCTTCCCGATGCTCCCGAAGATCTTGTTTGTGAGTTATCCTGGCGGTATGTCTTCTGGAGCTAGTTCCTTTTACACTTGATATATTTTGCATTGAAGCTTAATTCTAGAAATGAACCTGAAGTAGTTGTGCTCTGATTTTTCTTTGTAAGACCGTGATAGAAATTCTAGTGAGATAATGTACAAATTTAAATGGAAGAATTGTGCTGTGTATTGTTCTCTTTCTCTTTCTCTTTTTTTTTTTTTTTTTCTTCTCAAATTAAAGAAGTCCAATTTGGAAGATAAGGAACGCTCAATAATAAAGAAATGAATAAAACCACAACGGAAAAAAGTCTTTCATTTTCTTCATTTAAAAGCTGCCTAAGCTCTTCGATACCAAAAATACTAGTAGTTGATGCCCATATGGATGCTTGCTTTAAACTGGTGCTTTTATGCTATTTATTTTCACTTGCATGAAAGGTTTTTCTTTAACTTTTCATTCTAAATAATTTATAAGAGGTTTATATTTGTTTGAATGTTAAATAGCAGATCCCCTCTCTTGACACGACATAATGTCGCGTTAGTTGATAAAAGGAAAACATTACTATTTTTAAGAAATTTTCTAACTCGCCAGTATGCATTAAAATGAATACTGTGATCATCAGTTTTCAGTGTCCCAATTTCATGACATGTTCATTCTTGTTTGTATATATACCTACTTCTGTAAATCAACTTGTGCTTGATTTGGATACATTATTTTTATTTCATTCATTTAAATGAGCATCATACTATTCTGCTGGACAGATACATTTTCTTGTACGAGACTATAACAAACTCAAAGTTTGAGATGCCATTGACAGAGGTAATTCATAAATATGTATTTTTTAAATTATTATTTAATGCAATCGACACTAATACACTTTTCTTCCTGCAGGAGCCTATTCATGACCGAATTTCTCGAAATGTTGCATCTGCACTGTCATCTTTAAAGTAGCCGTGGATTTTGGGGCCATATTGTAGCTCGTGTTGTAATCTCTTACTGTAATATATATTAAAACTTAAATTAATGGAGAACTTCTCCAAACAATTTTTTATTTTTCTAAAGTAACTTAAAACAGAGAGAGAACAATTTTCAATGCTCTTCGAATACTTTCTAGCTTGTCATGACGACAGTGGTCGGAAATTTGACACCTTGCAGTTTACTTGTTTTTCTAAAACAGAAACGAATAAAGAGCTGTTTCTGAAACCAGAACCCAATGTGTTATTCTTTCTCTTGTATATTCCTCGTGACAACACTATGGGAAGTAAATTTCCTCTTCTTTTCTACCGTTGTTCAGCATTCATTCGGCCTTCGGAAGGCAGAGCAAATGTTCCTTGTGCGTTTGCATCAGTGGTCTGAATGTACTGTTATACCGTCTTACGTGTTAAAATCCTGGCAATTTCAGTTACTGTCTTGTAATTTTCATATTTATGATAAATAAGTTTTAAACTTTGATTGTAACGTTAAAGTTTAGCCACTTAGAATATCATTGCATCCCCATTAGCACCGATCCGAAGGGCCAAAATGAGGGTGCACTGAATATAGAATAATGTTGTTTCCCGTCACAAGCATTTTCATCATTTAGAATTGTCAAAATGATGGGGCACGGAATAGAGTAGAAGTAATGACCATTCTCATCATAATTTAAAATACACAAATATCAAAACTTGTGCTACAGCATCATAATGTCGTCCCCCTTAACTGAACATCCATCCAAAATGTTTTCATAATGTCGCCCCCCTTGACTGAACATCCATCCAAAATGTTTAATTGCAGGATACCAAGGAGTGCTTTCAAGTTTACATTGCATGTGAATATGCAGGTTTTTCATATAATTGCAAGAGCGGTGCCAGCTTTATCAGTCAGTGCTCTAGAACAGAAGCCAACAATATTAAAGAATAGAGTGAGGTCCTTATATCACGTCCACATTGTGGGTTCCTTCTTTTTGCATCTCCATAATGTCAACCTGCACCTCATTTATACTTAAAAATTCCAAAATTTAGTTTTTAATTTAACATTTTCGTTTCCAGTTCAATTGTCACAACTGCTGCAAGATTTGGCAGAATCACAGTACTTTCTCCTGTCACATCAGATATTTTTATAACTTTTGGGGTTCCAAGTGTCATATCACAGTCCATACATGCAAGAAGAGGTGGAGAATGGCTATGAATGCCATCTGTTTCTTCAAGACTCTTCTCCAGCTTCCAACAAGCTCTCAACATCCAAACATCACCAAAAACGTGTTTTCGGTGTCAACATGTTCGCCGAACCTCCACTTTTTGTTCTTGAATCTTTTAAGGACACCACTATTATTCTCCTTTTGGTTTGTTGCAATGCAATTGGAAGGGTGCTGCTGAGATGTTATTGGCTATGTGTTCAAATTATGATGACCAACACATGGGAAATCATGATCTTGGGTAATGAAGAAAGGGTTGAATTGGGAACATTGTGAAGGGCATGGCTACCAAAAGTTTGCTATTCATTGCCTTTGCCCAAAACGGCTCCAATGGGCAGGACCGTGAAAAGCTTGAAGAGACAAAACTAACAGTACTGGAAATTCTTGGATTGAAAGACCATCGAAGCAGCAGTTGAATCATGCAGGAACGCTGTAGTGAAGATCAAGATTATCATGGAGAAAATGTGCTCACAGCAAAGGTCACAACCAGTCTTTTATTCCAGATATTAGCTTCCTAATGTAAAATAAAAAAAAAAAAAAGATGAATGTTCAACTTGTGCCTTTATGTCATGTTGATATATGATCTTTCTCACATCTTCAATCATTGAATCCCACATTTCATACATTAAATGAAGAGTAGTCATATCCATATTCGTTTTTCTAAGAACATCATAAATAAGTGCAGTAAAAGAAATTATATAGTCAACCTTGATTCACAAATTATCATTTAATAAAGTTTCTTTCATTGTTCATGCATTATCCACATTATCCTCTTTGTAATAAGACCATTCATTACTAATTACCATCTCTTGGAGTCCTCTTTTCAAACTTCTAAATCTTTTGAGCATGATAATGGTTGAAGCAATAAAAAGCAACTTCAATGAATTGAAGTTATTAAACATTGATAATCTAATAGAGTGCCCTGTAAGGTCCGGGAAATTTAAATAATTAATTAAATAATTATTTAATAAATGCAGGTAGTAGGGGCCTTTAAGGCATTTAATGCGGAGTGTTAGTACTTTGATTGTGTGAGAGGACTTGAGTTCGAGTCCTATGTTGCCAATTGTATGATATTTTATTAAGTATATTATTTTAATGATATGATTGAATGTGAGTCGTGATAATGTAATCCTATAATTATAGGAATTATCATGAAACATGTATTGGCTAATTTGGTTGTGCATTGATTTTGTAATTGAGGGGTTGTGGGTTCAAACCTTGCTAAGAACGAATTAACTCTCTTTTTGCCAAATTTTCTTTTGGCATGGATATGAAAGGGTTTAGGAACCCTAACAGCCATGAGAGGCAGCCTAGGGGGCTGAAAACATTCTGTTAATGATTATTGAATAATCATTAAGCCAAATTATAATTAAATTTCGTTTTAATGGATTAAAGGGTGATTAAGAGAGGATTAACCTTGAGAGAGAAGGGAATTAAAGACAAAAGTGTTGCATTTTTCGTGTGAGGGTTAGGCAGAGCTTTTCCAGAGTATTTTGTGCTGGTTGGACGAAAGAATTGGAGTGGAAATCATTGTTGGAGTGGGAGTAAAGGCTAAGAGAGATTTTGGGATTGAGATACACACCAAATTCAAAATTGGAGCAAGGATTCTAGGTAAGGGAAGCTGTTTTCATATGATTTTAATCGTATCTAATGTATAGCGTCTGATTGTGACCATGACTGCATAAACACCCCTTCTTTTCACACTGTTTTTGGAGGTTTTTAGGGTTTCGCCCAGAAATCGCCTGGTGGTGATGATGGTGCCGCTAGGCGATGCATCAGATCCAACCCAGATTCTGGGTTCTGTCACGAGCTGCCTGGCGGCGAGGTGGAACCGCCAGGCGATGTATGATGTTTATGGTTGGTTCGTTGTGTTTTTGTTGAATTTCATGATATGTTGATCTTGCTGTCAGAATTTTATGTCTGTTTGTTTGTGTTATGCTATGATATTCCGAGTATTGGGTGTTTGGAGTTATTGGTTGAGATGTGAACATGGAGAGTTCATGCTAGAATTAATAACTCATTTGAATTGATGGGTTCAATGACTTACCGATATTTGATTGTAAGTATATGATATTAGTTGGTATATAATTATATAAACATTGAATTGAAAGCTTGAGTATTCCAATGTTGAGATAACAAAACTGTGAGAAATGGGAAGGGATCTTCACAGGTACAGTAAACCTGGGTGTTTACCCAAGAACTGATGGGAAATTGGCCAGTTACTGCGAGAGAGGGTGCTAGTGAACTGACTTAAGAGAAAATTCACTATGATTAGATGGTAAAAACAAGGAAAACAAGGGGTGTTAGAGATGATATAAGTAATGTATTGATTAGGAGAGTGGGCTTGAGATGAGTTGATGTCGAATCCGTAACGAAACTTTAGTGAGGATAAATAATATGATATAAGGGAATGGTGGAAGAAGAGAGTAACTTAATTTAAATAGTGGGTTATATGATTTTATGTTTTGATGAGACAATTAATAATAGTTGAAGGATGAAGGAATATATTAATTTGGTTAAGTATAAGAATTGGAGATGACTGGAATTTAGTGACAGTGGAGATAAGGAGTTATTCTGGTATAAGTTTTATAGCGTCTAGGATGGTGACTGAAGTCTATTTTGTTTGATTGGAGTAAGTGCATTTGGATGGATCAACCATTTTCCTTAAGCTTGATTTAGCTATTACACATGGATTGAAAACCCGGTGAATTAAATGGTGAGAATACATGGACCTATGATTATAAGTTATAGGTAATTTAATCGATGGTGGGATGGTCGGGAAGTTCGCATGTTCTGACAAGCAATTGTGCAATATAATTTTCGAGCAATCTAGATTGAAGAACATACCAGTTTTGGGTGCCAAAACCAGCAGAAGTGAGCTACTGGTATGGCGTCTGGCAGCCTGCTGATGCCCGCCAGGCGATAGGACCTCCAGGGGAGTCCCTACACCGCGTGGCGCCTAGCAGCAAGGGGTGTTCCGCTAGGCGAAAAACCTTGAAACAGTGTGTCTGTCTGGAGCTTGGCATTTGGTGACGGGGCTTGTTCTGCCAGGCAGTCTGCATAGGTTTCCCCTGGCGGCGCTTAGGCTACGCCAGACGATAATGCTGCAGACTATGGCTTGTGTTTGTTGCTTTTAAGCAGTGATGCTCTACTTGGATCAAGAGATGTTGTGCCATGAGTGGGTAGGTTAATGGATGGTGGTGAACACGTGATGATATGAGCGGGTAGGTTCATATCATGTTACTCTCGTGTGGGGATACGAGCGTGGTAGGTTCGTATGTTCTGTGCTCACACTTGAGAGATGCTGCGTGCGGGGAGGTACGTAGCTGGTGGATCACGTGTGTTGGACTATGGGCGGACAGATCCGTAGAGCAGAACTACGAGCGGAGAGGTTCGTAGAGTAGGACTACGAGTGGGGAGGTTCATAGAGGTAGGACCACGAGCGGGCAGGTTTGTGTGAGCATCATAAACCCTTAATCCGAGGCTAACCATTTGCGTGTTGTGAAGGTTGAAAAGCCTTGTGGATAAGGTCTTGGCCAAGAACTAATTAGGATGAATAAGATGGGTGTATTGCTTACATTTTGTTATATTATATGTTGTTTTTATTTTTATAAGCTCACCCTTTCTGTTTGTGTTTGGCGATGATCGTGTATTTCTTTACACGGGAGTAGATGATAATACAAGTGATGTTGTGGATGCATAGACGACGGAGAGAGGGCTAGCTTGGGGACTCAAGCTAGGGATTTTACCATGTTTTATTTGTTTTGTTGGAACTTCAGATTTGTAATAACTTTACATTTTAATTTCATTTGAATTTTTGGCACACCGGATATTATTTTAAATTTTCCCGCATTTGGGAATTATAATATTGCGACGTTTGAATTTCATTTCTATATTTATTTATTTAATTAAGTAATTTCCAATAGGGATGTTACATGCCCCATAATGAAGTTCTTAATAAATGTAGCATCATCAACAATTTATGAGATCTAAGAAAATTCTTGATAAAGATCACTATTTCTTTCTATACTTTTTGCTGCACAAATATTTTTCAATGCAAGATTCAAGGTGTGCACTACACAAGGAGTCCAATAGATTGAAGAAAATTTTGATTCTATGATCATATATGTTGTCTTACATACTATTGAATTGTTAGTTATAATTTGTTCAACATTTTTTGGTCCAACTTCCATAATTACATCTCTCATGTGTTTGGCAATGAAATCCTTATCCTTTATCTCACGAGATCAATCTATTGATATCAAAAATATTTGTCCACTCTCATTGATAGCCATAAAATTGATAAGAAGTCTTCTTTGAGGGTCGTCCACCCATCGCTAACAATTGTCACACCTTTCTGGTTCCATGAATTTCTTATAGGTTGTTGTTAGATATGTATAAGCCATGGGAGAAAGAAGAAAGATTGCGTACAAAAACACCCAAGAAAAGTTTGTTGAAAAACTACTCAAAGAAAGCTTCCTTGCTTTTTGATTTATTAGAACCTTTGTTCAATATATAGAGTACAATGTCTCATCATATAAAGGGAAAAGTAAAACCAAATAAAGAAGAACATTTGATAATAATAAAAGAAATCAAATATATGATATCTTTATCAATATAAATAAAAGCAGGAGATATATAATATCTTTATCACTCCTTCTCAAGGTGGGCATGAAGATTGTAAAGGCCCAACTTGGAAGTAGCAACTTGGAAAGTAGAAGGATGTAAGGACTTAGTAAACATATCAACAAGTTGACTTCTAGAAGGAACATGGAGAAGGTGAATAAGACCATCAACAAGCTTTTGTCGAATAATGTGGCAATCAAGTTCTATATGCTTGGTTCTCTCATGAAAAGTGGTAGTCTTGGCAATGTGAATAGCAGAATTGTTGTCACAAAAGGTAGTGTAAGGAGAGGGAACACAAAATGCAAATCCTGAAAAAGGTATTGAATCCATTGTAGCTCACATGCCAAGGATGCCAAGGCATGATACTCAGCCTCAGAAGAAGACCGTGAAATAGTGGTTTGTTTCTTAAACTTCCAAGCAACCAAAGATGTGCCTAAGAAAACACAATATCCAGAAATAGAGCATCGGGTAGTGGCACATGTTACCCAATTAGAATCAGAAAATGTTTGAATTTTAAAAGAGGTGTTGGATTTATACAAAAGTCCATATCCACAAGCATTTTTCAAGTAGCGAATGATCTGTAAAGCCTACTGCAAATGTTGTTCACGCGGAGAAGAAATAAACTGGCTGAGTTGTTGGACAATAAAACTAATATCAGGCCTGGTGTTAGTTAAGTAAAGTAATCGTCCAATCAGACGCTCAAAGGAAGAAGGATCTTGTAGAAGACCTCCCTCGTCGGCATGAAGTTTGATAGAAGGATCAGATGGCGTTGGTGCAGGTTTACATCCAAGCATCCCTATCTCTGAAATGAGGTCCAAACAGTATTTCCTTTGATTCAAAACTAATCCTTCAAGAGAATGAGAAACTTCAAGGCCCAAAAAATACTTGATAGGGCCAAGATCTTGAATATGAAATCTAAAACGAAGATGAGCTTTTACAGCAGTAATTTCAACAATGCTATTGCCAGTGAGAACCACATCATCAACATTAACCAATACAGTAGTAATATCAGAGGCATATTTCTTCACAAAGAGAGAGTGGTTAGCAGAGCTTTGTGTGTAACCAAGAAGAAGTAGCTCTGAAGTTAATTTTTGCTTCCAATTATAACTGGCTTGTTTTAAACCATATAGAGACTTGTTAAGCTTACAAACAAGATTTGGTTCGGGAAGAGAAACTCCAGGTGGAGGCTTCATATAGATCTTTTCATGTAAGTCTTCATGGAGGAAAGCATTGTCAACATCCAATTGATGAATAAACCAATCACTAGCAGTGGCCAAGGCTAAAAGGATGCAGACAATAGTAAGTTTAACAACAGGAGAGAAAGTTTCAAAATAATCAATCCTCTCGGTTTGAGTAAAACCCTTAGCCACCAATCATGCTTTAAACCTATCAACTGTGCCATCTGGTTTATGTTTGAGTTTGTAAACCCAGCGGCAACCAATTGGCTTGATGCTAGAAGGAGGAGGAACTAAAGTCCAAGTCTGGTTTCTGTCAAGAGCATGTAACTCAACATCCATAGCTTGTTTCTAGCAGCCATGTTGAGCAGCTTCTTTAAAGGAGAAAGGTTCAGCTTGGGCAGAAATATTATGACAAAAAACAATATGGTTAGAAGAAAAATTATCATAAGAAACAAAAGAATGCATTGGATAAGGTGTGAAGAAAGTGGAGCATGAAGTGGAAGCAGCACCATAATAATATTGATTTAAGTATCGAGGCTTGTTTTTCACTATATGAGATGTTCTAAGATCAAGATCAATAACTTCAGCATTATCAGAACAATAATAGTAATAAGGTCCATAGTAAGGTCAGTGGCATGTGAAACAGGTAAAGTTGGAAAATCATACATGCTAATATCACAGTGATGAGAATCATCAATGGAAGCAATCAGATGGCAAAGAGAATGAGTAAGGAAAAATATTTTCATGAAAGATAACATTCCTAGTCACAAAAATATACTTGAAGTGAAGATCATACAAAACATATCCCTTTGTTCTAGATTTATAACCAAGGAAAACACATTTTAAGCTTCGAGAATCCAATTTAGTTCTTCCAGTATTGGCAGTACGAGCATAAGCCAAACAATAAAAAACTTTTAGATTAGAAAAATCGAGTTTAGTAGAATAGACCAATTCATAAGGAGATTGATTACTGAGAAAAGGAGTGGATAACCTATTAATTAGATGAACAACCAATTTAAGGGAATAGGCCCATAAAATGTTTGGTATTTTTGCTTGAAAAAGAAAAGCACGACACACATTAAGAAGATGTTGATGCTTCCTCTCAACAATCATGTTTTGTTGAGGGATTACAACACAAGAAGTTTCATGAAAAATACCATTGGTATTATAAAAATCATTAAGAAGAAACTCTTTGCCATTATCGGAACGTATTTTCTTAAGCTTGCAAGAAAATTGATTTTCTGTCAAATTAATAAAGTCTTGAAGAAAAGATCTGACTTTAGTTTTATTTTTAAGAAAAAAATCCAAGTAAATCTACTATAATCATTAACTATAGTCAAAAAATACTTGTATCCATCAATGGAAGAGACGAAAATCGGGCCCTAAATATCAACATGGATAAGTTCAAAAAAATGAAGAGATTTACTCGTGCTAGAAGAATATTTCAGACATTTTTGTTTGGCAAAAGCACAAACATCACAAGGAATAATAGAAGGAGAAAAAAATATCAGAATGATCAGAAACAAGAAGTTGTAAAATTTTATTAGATGGATGACCAAGTTTCATATGCCACAAGTTACAAGGACTAACATTATTAATGAGAGCAAAATGTGGTAAAGAAATATTTGTGTCAGATATACTCAAGTTACGTCTGTCTTGAGAACTATCTAAGAGATAAAACATGCCTTGATGTTTCCTAGCTACTCCAATTGTCTGGAAGGTATCTGTCTGCACAATAAGACAAGTATTTTGGGAGAAAACCATAAGAAAATTAGTAGAATTAAGCAATTTAGGAATAAAGATGAGTTGAACTGAAAATTCGGGAACAAAAAGAGTGTTGTGAAGGATAAGATTGCCCAAGACAATGGTACCCGAGAATTTAGCAATGATAGAGTTTTGGTTGAGTAATTGTATAGAAATAGGAGAAATAGGTTTGAGATTTTGAAATAAAGATTTAAAATGACAAATATGGTCAGTAGCACCACTATCTAAAATCCAAGAAAAGGGAAAAACAAAACCTATGGGTTTCGTAGTACATTGATGAACAACAATAGCTGTGGAAGAAGAAGCATTGTCAGACTACTGAATCAAGGCGAGAAGAGCTTCATACTGCTATCTAGAGAAACCAAACTGAGCTCTAGCTTTGTCATCATTCCCGGCACCAAGATTGGCAGTAGAGGAGACAATATCAACCATACTAGCATGAGTAGAGGGCTTGGAAGGAGGAGGTTGGACTTTAGTGTGTAGGTTACAGCCTTGAGGCACACCATGCTTAATCCAACAAGAATCATAGGTATGGTTGGTTCGGTAACAATGGTCACAATATCTAGGATTGCGGTCACCAGACCAAGGAAAGTGTCCTCATCCACGATTGCTACAGAAATCACCAGGAAATTTTTTACCATGTCCCTCGTGAAAGGCAAGATTGGCCGTAGAATCTTGAGAATTAGAATGAAAAGTAGCCTTAAATTCACGTTCTTGTTGAAGAATCAAAGAGAAAGTTTTCACCAGAGTAGGCATAGGCTCTATAAGCATAATTTGGGACCGAACCTGAAAGAATTCATCATTCAGGCCATGAAGAAATTTGATGACACAATCATCATCACGCTCTTTCTGAATCATGGAAATCAAGCCACATGTGCAAGGAGAAGCATAAGTACAAACAAGAATCGTGCGATACAAAAAGAGTTCTTTCCAGAGGATTTGAAGGCGTGTGTAATATTGAGAAATGGTGGAATCACCTTATCAACAATTCTGAATTTCCTCTTGTAAATCAGCAATGCAGAATTTATCCCCATAAGAGAACCATTGAAGAAGATCGGTTCATATATATCAGAGCAAACTCCATCCACATAACAGATTATTTAATGGCGGGCATCATTGAGCGAGTGAGCCACAAAATTACCATCTTGGTACAACGTTTCCAAGCTTCATACAAGGGATCATTAAAGGGTGGACATGGAAGGGTGTCGATAACAAAACAGTCCTTGTTTTTGGTTTCCAACGCAACGAGCATATCATGTCGCCATTGCGAATAATTGTTATCGAAAAGAAGAGGCGACACCAAAACAAGAGCAGGATTCTCACCGGGGTGAAAAAATAGGGGATGGGCGGGAGTAGTGAGATGATCAGAACATGGGTTAGGGGGCACAAGATTTGTGGGAGAACTAGAGGATAGTGTAGGGTTGGCCATGACAGGAAATCAGCAAGAAAGGAAAAAAATGTGGAAGACGATTTAAATCTGATACCATGTTAGATATGTATAAGCCATGAGAGAAAGAAGAAAGACAACATACAAAAACACCCAAGAAAAGTTTAGTGAAAAACTACTCAAAAAGAGCTTGCTTGCTTCTTGATTTATTAGAACCTTTATTCAATATATAGAGTACAATGTCTCATCATATAAAGGGAAAAGTAAAACCAAATAAAGAAGAATATTTGATAATAATAAAAGAGAATCAAATATATGATATCTCTATCAATATAAATAAAAGCAGGAGATATATAATATCTTTATCAGTTGCAGAAAATTTTCTACATGAATTCTTTCTTTCTTAAGTAAAGGACCTCTCAATTTATTATATGTTGGTGGTACATATCCAATAAGGTTAGAAGTATTGACAACGTAAGAAAATGCACCCTATAATAAGGACTTCTTACGAGATGAAATGCTAATCCTGAAGAATAAAACATCCTTGCAATTTCGCAATCAAGATAATCTCTAGCTTGAATGTTGAAAGAAGCTTCTAGAGGACCTTTGAGTTTTTGGTGAACACCACTACTTTGTCGCTTTCTTTCCTCATATACAGGTGGTAGAGAAACCTTTTTCTTTTTTGAATTTTTTATTTTCAAAGTTGCTTCATTATCTAATCTTTTAAACTCAACAAGTTTTGATGAATTCACTTTTGGACAAATTCTAACACCTTCTCCCTTAATTTTTAAGAGATGAGCTCTCACTTGAGGATAAGATCCATTAAGTTCAAAATCACGCAAACTACACTTGAACATATCATTTTCACCACTAGGAATTTTTCTTGTTGTCTTTGAAGCATATCTCCAAAGAGGTTTTGTTTCATCTTTTTGTTCAATAGCTTGATTAGGTATACTCATCTTAATTTCCTATGATAAAACAAATTGAAAATACAGAATTTACTTAATATATTTATAGTTTAAAAATAAAATAAAAGTATATGATTTAAATAATTTTTATGCTTAATATATTTGTAAAACTAAGTTCAAAATATAAAACATATATTTTTATGTTTATAATTTACATTAAAATAAAATAAAATAAAAATATGTAACGCATGTATTGAACTCTGAAATTAAAAATAAAACATCACCCTCATTGTATTCCTATCACTTCTTTTCTTATCAACAACTTGATTCATCCTTTTTTAGGCTTGTTTCAGATAAAACTTAATTACCTTTAACATGTCCTCTCTTTTTAGCTAAACTTTGATCACCAACTCAAATTTCAATGCTCCTAGAAGGTATGAGAGGTGTATAGGGTTGTTGTCCATCCACTATCTCAAATGGAGTAGCTTGCATGGTTGTATGATAGGATGCGTTGTGCTACCACTTAGCCAATGATAATCACTTCGAACACATGTTGGGGGAATTAGACCACATGCATCTTAGATACGTTTGTAAACACCTATTCACGATTTTAGTTTGGCCATCCGTTTAAGGATTGTAACTAGAAGACAACTGAGCGTACACTATCTGTAAAGATAAATCCTTGCCAAAATTGGCTAAGGAAGATGGTGTCACTATCATTAGTGATGGTACTTGGGTTTCCATGGAGTTTAAAAACATTATCAAGACATGTTGATGAATCCACCCCAAGGCTTATGGCTTGGGCCAATGGCCTGACCCATTTAGTTTATCTTTGTTTTTAAATAAATACATGTTTTTCTTTCCTTACAACTTAATTGGCCTTTTTTTAATGTATAGCCCAAAGAGCATAAATATTGCTAGCACACCAAATCAAAGTCCAATTGCCTCAAGTATTTGGGTTGAGAAGCCCAAATCCTTTCAGCCATATGCAACCCGCATTCCAATTTCTTCCTTTATTTTACTGTAGTGCATCAATATTGGAATGGGCTCTCATTGATACAACCTAAGTCATTTAACACCATCATGTATGGAAGTTGTTTCTAGCAACATTGTGGATTTTGGGCTAACATTTATTTTTGATTTGTAGCCCAATTAATCTATTGGAGCACGGATGCTTGTTGTATCACTTGCACGTCAAACCTAGGTTTCCATCATCTTCCCTTTCCCATGAAAAATACCTCTACTAGGTTTCCTTGCATCACGTCGTCCATCTATGGGTTTCATGTCACTACCTTCACGTGTGCTATCTGAGGTTATAATTCACATTTTTCATTCCCTTGTACACAAATTAACACTTAGTTCTTTGTATCCTTCGTTAGGGTTTAGAGTTGCCTTTCTCCTTCTCTATAAAAGGCATGCTCCTTTTTTGTATAAGACAAGTTTTATAAATGAGAGTGTGGTTTTAACCCTCTTTTGTCTTAGCTCACCTTCATCGAGAGTAAACCCTAGAGTGGCCTCACTGATGAGATCCCAAGTTCCATAAACAGAGCTTGGTTATTTTTAGTCTTCCGTCGTGTTTCAAAGGTTTCCACGTGATTTGATCGGTGGAACACCAATTGGAGTGGACATCCGGCTAATCCCGCGACAGAGCGTCACCATCACATGTTTGAGTTACATTGATAGTTGTATACAATGAGTTAAAGCCATGAAATAGACAACTTCACGCAACTTGTCTACCATCCAAAAATACTTGTTTTCCTCCTAAATTGAGTAACCCTTCAACTAAATCCATTATAATGTGTTGCCATATCTAACCAGGGATGGGTAAGGGGTTGCAACAATCTTGGAGAGGCCGAAGGATCATACTTACATTGTTGGCATTTTGTGCATTCTTGGACAAACTTCTTAACATCATTTCATAATCATCTCCAATAAATCATAACTTTGATCCTCTTCAAATAACACCTTCCCCAGAATGTCCACCAATGAGTGAATTGTGTACCAATGCAACATCTCTATTCGTAGTGTTGAGTCATTACTGATCACCAATTTCCCCTTCCTTTGCAAGTCCTCACGTTGCCACACATAGTTTTTGTGGGAAGCTACATCATTTTTCAAATCTTGAATTAATTTTTGTATATTCACATCATTTGTCTAGGATAATTGAATTCTCTCCAACCACCTAAATTGTGCTTGATGTGTCACCAGATTACATGCAAATATATCATGCCTAGACAAAGCATTAATAACCATGTTTTCATCTCCCTTCTTATGCTTTATTGTAAAATCAAACTCCATCAACTTAGCTAACCAATTTTGTCATCAATCGTTGATCAAGTAAGTATTTGAGGTTGTAATGACCAGTCCTCATAGTGAAGTGCTTATTGAAAAAAGAATGGCACCACTCTTGGACCGCAAAGACTATAACTAGTCATTACATGGCATATGTTCATAGTGTCTATTGCATGAGCACAACTCTTATTCCTTCCCCGCCTCAACCATAAATTCTTTGCTAAAATTGAGAAGTGCCAAAATAGTGGTACTACTAAGCAATTCCGTCAGGTTCTTGAATGCTAGCTTAGCCTTTTCTGACCATTTAAAGCCTTCCTTTTTCAGCATATCAGTTAAAGGTTTAGCAATAATTACATAATCTTTAATAAATCGCCTATAATAGCCCACAAGTCCCAAGAAGCTCCTTAACTGCTTGAATGTTTGAGGTAATGGCCAATTACACATTGCTTCTACCTTTTGAGGGTCAATAAAGTAACGCAAATACTCCACTTTAATCACATCAAAGAAGGACTTACTTTTTCAGGTAAACTGATAGTAATCTCTCAATGTCATTAACACCAACTTGAGATGCTTTACATGGTCATAAAGTCTCTTGCTATACACCAATATATCATGAAAAAAACTAGTAAGAATTGTCTTAGGAAATTCTTTAACACCTTATTCATTAAACCTTGGAATGTTGCAAGAGTTTTGTTTTGTGAGACCAAAGGGCATTACTACCTACTCGTAATGTTCCCCATGTGTTTGAAAAGCAGTCTTGTACAAATCCTCCACCAACGAAATATGAAACTTGTTTTTGATAGTATTCCTATTCAATTCTCTATAATCCATGGAAAACCGCCAAGAACCATCCTTTTATCCACAACCACAATTAGGCTTGTAAAGGGACTGTAACTTGACTGAATGATTCCTGCCTTGAAATATTCTTTAATTAGCCATATTAATCACATCCTTTTGACAACTATAATTAGATGAGTTAGATTTATTTTATAAAAAATATTAAAATGAATAAATTAAAATAACATATTTTAATAAAAATGTTAAAAATTAATAATTAGTTTTTCAAATTTTATTTTTTTTCAAATTAACACTAAAACATTACATTTAACATGTTATTTTCATATTTAGCACACTAAAACTTAATCTTCAAGTGGATCTTCATCAATCTTCATCAAACACCTATGATCTTCTTGCACATGGCTTTATCAATTCTTTGCTAAAAACTTGCTTGTGCCAACAATTTATATAAGGTAGGAGAGTAAAATAGTTAAAATAACAAAGAGATATTTCTCTAATAACTTAAAAAGAAAGAGTATGAAGTGAAAGCGAAAAATAAAAAGGTGTAATTTGGTCATAAATATTTCGAAGTATTTATTTAGGTTTAATTACTCATTTCATCCTAATTTTGGTTTAAAAGTTGTAAGTAGGTCCCTACTTTGTTTTTGTTTCAATCAAATTTTAATTTTTGAAAAATTAATTCGATTAGGTCATTTTCATTAGTGTTGTACTAACGACATGAAAGACATGTCACATGTCAGATTGTAATTTTATTTTAATTTTGTTTAATTTAGCTTTTAAATTTTTTGTCCACATGTCAGGTGCATGGCGTGCCATGTGGCATTGTCATTGTCATGTGACATGCCAAGTGGTGGTACCACATACCAAGTATCATTGTCTTGTATTCATTTGAGTTCTTATATGTTGTTTTTGGATTTAATTCAGTCATTTTTTTTAAATGGAGCAGTATTGCTTATCCAAATTGAGATCAAATTTATTATTTATATAAATGTTAGGCTTAATACCTAATTTCGTCCTATAGTTTTAGTGGAATTCTAAAAAAAACGCCTACTTTTTCATTTGTCCAATTTAGTCCTCTAGTTTTTTAAAAATGTTTTAGTTGGTCCTCTTCGTTAATTTAATGTAAACGCCATTTAGATTTTGTTGAGATGGCACAATGTGTATGAAAAATTTGACACCTATTTGAATGATTAGTGGAAATCGTGGAGGTGACGTGTCATCCCTTTATGAAGGAAAAATTTGAACGTTGCCCTAATTCATTTGAATGGCTAGGTCTCCTTCATCTTCATCTTATTCATGCAATGCCTCAGTGATTCAAACTCATAGCATTCCCTCTGGTGGATCTGGGTCAAGGTGTTTTGCAATAACCCCAATTTGTAATTGCGAAGATTTTGTAGTGTTGAGAATGACAAGAACGGTAAAGAATGGGGGAAAACAATTTTGGGGTTGTCCCAACTATAAGGTAACGTTAATGAAAAATTTGTTTTGTTTATTCGTTTGGTTTGTTTTACCATTTTCGTAACCTAAGGTTATGTTTTTTTGTTTGAAAAAAAGAGTGGAAGCTTATATTTTGTTGGATGAAATTACTTCAAATGGTGCATTGAAGATGTTGGTGACCAAAGGGATTCTACTATTTTGAGATAGAGGAAGAAGATATGTAAATTAGAGAAAGATCTTAAGGTTTTATAGAAGTAGATTATTTTGTTGATAGGGTTGGTTTCTATTTTTGGTATAATGAATGTGATTCTACTGTCAATGGTAGTGAGAATTCCATGAAGAAAGAATGGGTTATATGAATTTGTTGTAGTGATTGTGTAGGTGCTGAATATTGTAGGTGTTGAATACATTATGCAAAATTTAAGTCCTGTAATATGAGCGTGTATGCAGAAAAGAATACATTATGGACAATATCTTTGAAAAGAATTTCAAATTTTGGATGATGAAGTCTTACATTATATATTTGAAAAGAATACATTATAGGCATTATCTTTAAACATCCTTCTCGCCTTTTAGACTAAAAAAATGAATATATCAATTCATAATATGAAAGGAAGATCGTGCTTGTTAGTCTAAACGATTGATCAACTTATGTATACATAATATTGGTTCATACAGACAAATTTTTTTACAATCCTTGTGGAACAAGTTCAAACAAAAATTCAAGTTTTCCTATATTGTGGATTATGGAATTAACTTGGGAATAAAAATCAAAATGGTGCAGGAGTGCAACTTTAGTATTTGTTCATACACGTTCACATAGAAATCCAAATACTGATTTTTTTTATCTAATTAACAAAAAATTGAAATCATGCAGATTTTAGTTTTCATTTGACATGCTAGTCGTATTCTCCACATGCAGTAACTTAACAAGTCTAGAATCATATGAAGGAATGAACAATGCTCTGTAGTCCTGCAAGAAAAGGACATAAGCTAAAATCAGTCTTTCAAGCACCATTATTCATTGATCCTATCAAACAACATAGAGTTTAAATAAGACTTTCAAGCACCATGGCACTAACTTCCATTCACATATAAAAAGTGTTCAGGAATTGAAACAGAATATATTAGTTGTCCTAAAAAAATGCAACATTCAGCATACATTCCAAAAGCCTACCAACTACATTAACAAAATACATGTCCATCAAACTTGTAGGTTAAACAATAACTACATATAACCAAATTCATAATTTCCACACATGATCTCTTATGGTTTGTAATTTATGCCTTATGATGGATGTGCCTCATCTTGGGTTTGGGGGACGTTGAATGGGAATTGGTTGAGGTGGTATGGATGCTTGAGAAGCCTGTGTAGTCTGAACTGGTGTTGGTTATGATCCATTGTCAGAGTCAGTTGTTTGTTGTGTTAGTCTAATGGATGATGGTCCATTCATCTCACTTTCTATAGGTGTTGGTGTCACTGAAGTATTTGTTTAACAACATGAGAAGGTGTTGTTAACTTTGGAAGTTGTGGGCATTGTTTTCTGTTATGACCCAATTCCTTATAAATTCCACATTTACTTAACTCTTTATAGTTCTTCTTTATATCCCATGCTTCAAGTCTTCTATTCTTCTTTGGTCTTCTAGGTAAGGCCCTTTTATTTGGAGGCAATATATCAACAAAACCAGTTTTTTCCCACATATGCAAACCATTAACATGGTAGATGATGGAGGAGTAAATTTCCTCATATGTTGATTTCCTGAGCAAACACGGATGTAGTCTGCACCATCCAAGTTAAGAAACTTCATGGCTGCTACAACATGTGAACACGGTATCCCAATCAGTCCCTATTTCTTGCAACTATATCCACCATTATCTATGTTGACAACAAATTTCTCTCCAATGTGTGATGTGTGCCTCACTTCAAAGATCTTATTTATAGACCAACTATTATATGTGGTGAGGGTATAATTAATCACCTAGTATGTTAGCAATAATGGAATAAGTTCAATGATTATTGAAGTACCTTAGAAGTTAGTGTCGTGAATTTTTAGCTTCTTCTTTAAATTTGGCCAATATTTTTGGATAAATAGAACCTTCATATGTACTTATCTTTAATCTATTCTTAGCCCATCTTCGCATGATGTATGTTCGAATTTCCTCAAGCATTGTTATTATGGGCTTACTCCTTGATGTAACAATAAGACTATTGAATGCTTTACTCATGTTATTCATCATTGTCTCACACAAAGTTGTTTGATTAAACCTTGATCTTGACCAATACCTGTTGAAAGAAATTGACATGTATTTATCAAAACATAATTGGGCAGCACAAAATTTAAGTTAGCAAATATAGCAACAACTGAAACTTGCCTTGGGGGAATTTGAATAAGATATTTGAATGCCTCATCGTTTGTCTTTGACCTTCATTTCTTTTTCCCATGCCTATGGGTAAGTGCATTTAGTTGCCTTCCACATCAACCGCATCATATTTGCACCAGGAAATCTCTTCCTAAAGTTAGCATACAGATGGCGAACACAAAATTTGTTACTAGCTATAGGAAGAAGTGTCTCTATAGCTTGCACGAGACCCTATACAACAATTAGTACACTACTGAATGCCAATCATGGCTATAAACAAATTTAAATGGTTTGCAAAAAGTACCTTCTACTAGTCTGAGATGAGTGGACATAAACCAAGAACGTGTGGTACACTAGGATCCTCAATCAACAAATCCATGAACCAAGTGTAGGTTTCCTTACTTTCTACTTCAACAAAAACCCATGTTATTGGCATTATGTGGTCATTATCATCCCTTCCTATGGCTACCAACAATTCATCTTTATATTTACCTTTTAGAAAACATCCATCTAATCAAATAATAGGACGACAACAACTAAAATTGTCTTTGCATGCCTTCAAACAAATGTACAATCTCATGAATATAGGTTGTCCATTATTTTCTTCAACCTTAATCTTGGCAGTAAATCTAGGATTTGATCTTATGATCTCATGTTCATAGTCATAAATCCTTTTAAATTGTTCTTTCCATGAACCATCAATATATTTAACTGCTAATGCTTTTGCCCTCCTAATTATATTATTAGACACTTCTACATTCCACTTCCTAATTACCTTATTGTGTATATCAATTGGTTTCATATTTGGATTTTCAATTATTGAGTTTCCAATCTTCCCACTTAACAATTTAGAAGTGATTAAACCAACATTGAATTCTTTGCTGCATTTGTGGTTATTATAAATTTTTCGTAGTTGTCATGTCTTAATTGGGGCCATATACTCACAATAAGCAAACCAATTACATTTTCCTTTTGCCCCAAAGCATTTCACATTAATCCTTTTCCTATTGTTCTTTGTAATCTTCAATCTTCTTCCATTATGCACGCTATATGTTCTAATTGCATCTATGAATTGAACCTTGTTTCCAAAATATGTTCTAACCTCCCATTCATAATCAGCCATGCTTTTTGGCATGGTAAAGGTTGGAAAATTCCCATAACTTTGTCTATCATCCTCTAAATCACTATCACAGACACTGCCGAACTCTTCTGACTCCCACTCACCATTAGACCAACCTAAATCATCATGACTAACTTCCTCATCCTCTTCATCCATTATTTCTCTGTCAAAACCAACCTTGGACTTCCCTTTTTTCCTCTTTCGGGAGGCACTCCCACAAGGCACACTAACATCATCATGTTCTTCATGAGGGACTTCCACCTCCACACTACCTTGCATTACATAACTATTACCACAAACATTTTTACCAGCCTGAACCTTAACCTCAACATCAACCTGATTGACACCCTAAACCCTACCTTCAACCCCACCTTCACCCTCACCCTCACCCTTAACCTGACCCTAAACTTCACCATCAACCACAACAACAACCCTACCCTCAACCTCACCCTAAACTTGACCTTTAACCTCACCTTGAACTTGACCTTCAACCTCACCCTGAACTTGACCTTCAACCTGGACATCAACGACATCAACAACCCCACCCTCAACCTCAGCAGCAACCCCACCCTCACCTTGACCTTCCCACTCACAATTCTTCTGAACATTATCTTTCACCAGATACTTCAACATTTCAACAATCTCAGCTGTAGATATTGTGTGTACAACAAATAAATGGACTTGACCCCATCACTTGCCAAAATGGACCATGTCCATTGCACCAGTATCATCGCACAATAGGTGGAACTTTTTACCCAAAAAAAAAGCCAGACCTATAGCATACCATACTTCTTTAATATCTTCATATCCAATTGGCTTAACTATATCTACTACCTCAACGTAACTCCATCTATCTGGGTCACACGACCATATACTTGTATCCCTAATATATTACAATGCCCCATTTTTAAAAAATTGGCCACCATGGTGGACCACCATTTCAAATACATCGTTTGACATTTGAACCTACATATACACAAACAATAGTTACCCTGTCAAATATACATGTCCACAAAATTAAGACATATTACAACCCATGTCCCCCAAATTAATAAGACAAAATGTATAAATGGAGGACCACAATTAAACCAAAAATAAGTGTGTGGTTGGCCTTAAGCAATAATACAATCCACTACCGACAACTTGACAAAGCACGAATAAACAAAACGCATAAATAGTGACACAACAACAGTAGGCAACACACATATCAAGAATGAGAACTCCTAAAGAAACCCAAAATCGAACAATGAAAAACTAAAAGTGCACCTTTCACCACCAATGCACAAAACCTTCTAAATTATAACGAGGCAATATCGCAAAACGATGCTCTACCCTCAACGAAGAAACCCAATCTCTACAATCACTATCACATGATGAAATTAGAGGACCACATAAAGTCGACGACCAAATTAGAAGGAAAAATCAAAGAAAGGAAGAATAAATTAGCGCATTTTCCACCACGATAGCAGAAAATCTTCACGAACGACAAAACCCTAATCGCTTTCTTCTTCCACTAAGCACAATGATTTTTTAATCCTTGCCTTTTATACGTTTTTCACTTTAACAGAAAACACTTTCCCAATCAAATAAATATTAATTTCCTAGTTGTCTTAAAATGTGCCATATATGCAGTCCTATTCACTATTCTGTTAGTTACTCTAACTACGTTAGTAACTTAGTCTTAATCGGATTTTTTTTTTTTAAATCTAGAGGATTAAATTGGACAAATAAAAAACTATGGTTCTTTTTGAGAATTTCACTAAAATTAAAGGAGGAAATTAGGTATTAAAACAAAATGTTATAATACTATTTTTATTAAAATAAATTTTTTGATGTGTGAAATTAAAATAATTACGGTAATTACATATTAAATTACTTTATATTTTAACAATAACAATTAAAATTAATTTATAGATATTAACTATTTAAATTATCGTAAATTTTATTTTTTAATTATGTGATAAAAATTGATTTTTTAATTATTTTAATTTGAAATTTTAATATTTGACCAAATAAATATTTAATTTATATTTAATTTAATTTAATTTTAAGTGAGATAATTCTTTGTTATTTATTGGATAAATATTATTATATTTATTAAATAAATTTAACTTTATTTAAAAAAGGTAAGTATTTAGAACTAATCTATTATTATTTTATATTTTTTATAAAATTAAAAGTAATTAATTTAAATGAAATTGAATAATATTGTAAGAATTGGTTTAAAAGTAATTTTAGAAATAGTTAATAAAAAAGTTAATTTTAATATAAATATCATATATATAAATAATAAATTTGATTCTAGATTAAAGGAAGATCAAGTTGTTCAATTTTAAAAATATTGGTATTGAATTGACTCAAGAAAATATATATAAAAATAAAAAAATTTATTAAATATAAAATAATCATAATTGACGGTATCTTTTCATGATAGTGTCATGTGTCGGGACTTAATTTGTAAACAACAAACAATTTTACAAAAAAAAAAAAATTAAGAGGAAAAAATAAAAAGAATTATGAATCGACGTATCTATGATACTGTTTGGAAAGTATACCAAGTACCAGTCGAAGAAACCTAATTAAATCAATTTAAAAAAAATAAAACTTAGATCGAAACAATGTAGACCTACTTGCAAGTGTTAAATCAAAGTTGAAATGAATGAAGTAATTAAGACATTTATTTGTTATGAATTTTAATTTTAATTATAAAAATGAACTAAAAATCACAAGTATAATCAGTAATTGAATCTTTGTCAAAGAAAAACAAAATTCGGTAATGTAGTGACTGCTAGCAGAACTGAAATGAAACGACCCCGTTACATCGAGTCGTAAGTGTTAAGCCCGAACCTAAACCCAGTACGCTAAACCCCGACGCCCAAAATTCTGCGAGCACGCGCCACCACCGCCACCGGAATCTATTACTTAGTCGCCGATAACACTTCATCGCTGTTCCGATACTCCATTAAGCAGATTTACGGGCTCACACACTTCTTTCATCTCTATTGCGCAGCGATATCACTAATCCACAAACCTTTGACGCGAATGAGAAGGTTCATGCGTTTAATGCCGGTAAGTGGAGAAACGACAAATCCCAAAACTATTAAAAATCTCCATTCCTTTTTCTCTGGAATCGATCATACTATGAATTTTTCCAATGCAGTATCGGCGCCATTTGCTTTCGTCTGCGGCCTCAGAATCGCTCATGGACAAAGGAGAATCGTCATTCAGCAAATTCTTGTCGACTGGCCAATCGTTTTTACTGGCTCGGGGCACGTTTCGAATTTCTCTTGTTTTTTGCATAATAATTAGTTTTTCGATATTTCTTAAACGGAATTAATTGTTCTGCGTATCAGCTTTGGTCAGTTGCGGTTTCGTCACGAAAACAGAGGAGTCTCTGATTCCGAGAATACCGTTTAGATATCGTTATTTCCATGCGACAGGTTTTGTTGAATCTGATGTGAATTGCATTGTTTTTATTAATATTGGTGATTTGTGATGTCTATACGCTGAGGCTTCATTTGGTTTCCCTTTTCTGCTTGTATTGTTCCAGCATTGTCTTCTTCAGCTGACCGAGACTACTACCGAGTTCTTGGTGTTCCTGAAAATGCCAGTCAGGACGAGATAAAGAAGGCATTTCACTTGGTGCGTGAGTATCAGGAATCTCTTGTTTTGGCTTAGGACATATTCATTGATGAAATCTATGCTTGTTTGGCTAGGTAGAGTGAAGGTGGAATCTATTGGAAGATTGTCATGTTTTGTTTGGGCAATGGGGATGATTCAATTTTCATCTTGAACACTTTTTGTTGGAGAGATGAAATTTCATTCAATTGCTTTGTACCTGGTAGGAGTGACAATAATAGCAAATTAGTCTATTCTCAGTCGGAGGAATATTTTATTTCAATTGTTTTGTACTTGTTAAGAGTGACAGCAATGGTAGATTAGATGATCTATTCTCAGTCACGACAATATTTAATGTTATCAAACCAGGTTTAACTATAAGGACAGGGAATCTTAATAGTTACTAAGCTAGATTTAACTGTTTATATGCTTGTGACTGACCTATAAAAGACATGTATGGAGGAATATTTTATTGTTTGAGAACTCATGAAGGTAATACTGGGGACTTTCTTATAAGGATAGGCTTACATTAGGATTCATCATTGAGTTCATGTTTGATTTAGTCTTCCATGTGCATAACAGAGACATAAAAACTATCCTTAAATCATGTTTTCTGTGGGCAATATAGTTTTGATTGTGGAAGCAAGGTGGATGTTAACAATAAATTTGGGTTTTGGAGATTGACATTATAAACAAAGGTTTTTTCTTGAGTAGTAGTACTCAATATAAGCAATTTTAGCAAAAAAACAATAGGAAAATGACTTCAAAGTAGAAATTAGAAATGCCTAACCACAACATAGATCAATATTACAGAATGTTTAGGTAATTAATGAAGATGTTACACAAAGGAGAAAATATTGAGAGTTTTTTGTGACCACAAAGCTCCTACAAAGCTAAAAGAGAAGTTTTTTCGTATTGTAGTATGATAGTAAGATTGAATATACTCTATGGTTGTGAATCTTGAGATTTTAAAAAACAGTGAGATAGAAAAAAATGAGAGCAGCAAAAATGAGTTTGTTAAGATGAATCTCTTGTACAAAAAAAGGACATAATACAAAATTATTGTATAAAAGATATTTGTGGCAGCTTTGTGTGACAATGATTGAAGAAAAGATAATATAAAATCAGTTTATATGGTTTGGATATCTTCAAAGGCAGCAACTGGTAGGAGAGTGGATCTCATGGTTTTTTACCTTTATGAAAAGGGACAGAGGGAGGCTAGAGAGACCTTGGAGGAAATTATTAGAAGGGATCTCATGATGAATAATGTCCCAAAAATTTGGATTTCAACGGAGCCTAATTATATTGTGAAAGAAAGCTAATTTTGTTGAGCACTACATTTTCTCTAGTTTTTACTTCACTTTTTGTCTAATTTAGGAGAGGAAATTTTTTTCTGTGAATGGAAAAAGAAGTTAAATCCATTCTCATTTTTGTTCAAAATTAAAATTTACTATATTTTTTATATTTTAATTTATATATTTTATAAACTAGTGACATGATTTTTCTTCAATATTTTTTAAATTTATACCTTTTCACATTTAACATGTATTACAAAGACCTATGCAATGTACAGGCTGCCTCTAGTTTGGTGGTACATGGTCTTTTCGATATTTCGCCAATGCGTGTGCATTAAGGGGAATTGAAAGCTTTGTCCCATAGTAAATTATCATGCTATATTTTTTCTATATTTTTTCAACTAAATTCTTTTCATCTTAATAAACTATAGGAAAGAAGAAAACACTTGAGTTAATAAGAGAGAAAAAATATTTTTGGAGGGCTTAAAAGACCCCTTTTATGATCTTCTATTTATAATGATAGAAATATGATACAAGGAGAAGATGAAAGATTGAAAGATTGCACTAGGAGCATAGGTACAAAACTAGGTACAACTCCTAGATAAACAAGTAGTAGTTCCCAACATAACTACTTTCCACCCATATTTAATACTTATTCCTACACTTCTCCTCAAGCTGGAGCGTATGTCCCAAGCTTGGAATAAATAAACTCAATCTGAGGTCCCCTTAAGGACTTGGTTAACACATCTGCAAGTTGATCATTAGATCCAACAAACTCAGTAGAAATTTCTTTTGACAACAATTTTTCCCAAATAAAATGGCAATAAATTTCTATGTTTAGTTCTTTCGTGAATATTGAACTGGTGGAGAGCAGCTTGGTTATCACAATTCATCTTCATGGCCTGGATCTCACAAAATTAAGCTCTTGAATGAGTTGTTTTACCATACAAGTTCACAAGAGACATCACTGCCTTATATTCAACTTTAGCAGATGATCGAGAAACAACATTTTGCTTTTTGCTTTTCCATGAGATAATATTTCCTCCAAGCAAAACACAATATTTGTGTTAGAACAATATCCATTGGAGAACCAACCGAATTAGCGTCACAATATCCAGTGATCAACACAAGGATTTTGCATGAATTGACTTACAACACCAACTACAAAAGGACAAATCTGGTCTAGTGATAGTAAGATAAACAAGTTTTCCAACCAGTCTTCTATACCTTTCTGGATCAGAGAAAACTTCTCCCCACTTTGCCATTAATTTTTGATTTGGATCCATGGGTGAGTCCATTGGTTTACAATTGACCATATCTGTATCTTTAAGGATGTCAAGAGTATATATATTTTTTTTGAGAGATTACAATTCCTTCCTTTGATTTGGGCTACCTCTATGCCCAAAATATATTTTAGATTTCCAAGATCCTAAGTCTGAAAATGATGGCATAAGTGTTTCTTTAACTAAGAGATTTTAACAACATCATTTCCTATGATTACTATATCATCAATGTACACTATTAAGTACAAACATTTTCCAGGGGAGGTGTGACAAAATAAAATAGAGTGATCTACCTCACCATGTTTCAGCCAAAAGGATTGAACAATGTGATTAAACTTTTCGAACCATGCATGAGGTGATTCCTTGAGACCATGGAGAGGTCAACGTAACTTACAAACCAAACTATACTCCCTTTGAGCAACAAACCCAAGAGGTTGCTCCATGTAGACCTCCTCTTCTAGGTCACCATGCAGAAAAACAATTTTAATATCTAATTGATGACGGGGGCCAATGATAGATAACTGCCGTGGCAAGGAAAAGTCTGAGAGTAGTCATTTTGGCCACCGGAGAGAAAGTATCACCGTAGTCGATCCCATATATCTGAATATATACTTTTGCTACCAATCAAGCTTTGAGGCGATCCACTTCACCATTAGATCTAACTTTTATGGAATAGAACCAATGACAATCAACTCTCTTCTTTCCAGATGGAAGAGGAATTAATTCCCATGTACCATTTTGTTCAAGGGCTTGCATTTTAGCAATGATGGCTTGTTGCCATCCAGGATGATCAAGTGTCTCTTTCACATTTTTAGGAATGGTAATAGAAGAGATAGAGGGGATAGAAGAATAATACAAAGGTGACAAACAATGATAACTTAAAAATTATAAATAGGATGAGGATTCTGAGTAGAGTTAATACCTTTGTGAATGACAATAGGCCAACTAGAATCCTTATTATTAATAGTCGTAGCGTCAGACGATGATGGTGAGGGACTTGATCAAGTGGACTCACCATGTGGTATTTGACTAGACATTGGAGTCAGAGGTGATGGTCTAGGAGAACTGTGTTGATGTGAGGAATTTGGAGTATTGGAAGGAGATGAAACAATGTTTGGAGTTGTATACATAGAGAGTTCAACGAAAGGTATAGGCAAGACTTGTTGGACAAAGTTTACATCTTGTGTAGAGGAAGGGAATAAAGTGTTTCCTCAAAATAGGTGACACTTGCAAACTTGTAATATTTCTTAGTGTTAGGGGAATAAGATGATACCCTTTTTGAAGATGAGAATATCCTAAGAAGACACATTTGATTGCTTAGACGGAAAGTTTGTGCAAACTTGGATACATACCATGAACAAAACACAGCCAAATACTTGAGGAGAAATGGAAAAAAGAGGTTATTTGGAAACACAATGGAATATGGAATTTTATTGTTCAAAGAAGAAGAGGACATTCTATTTATTGTTCTGCAATTTAATCTATCAAACTGTTTTTGGGGGTTAGAGCGTAGTATGTTGGTTTTCAATCTATATATTCCATCATCACACTGTTTTGACAACAATATTAAAAAAAATAAATGTTTTATTTTAGTTAATACTTCATCATGCCACACTTTTCTGTGTTGTGCAGCTCGCCAAAAAGTACCATCCAGATGCAAACAAGAACAATCCATCTGCTAAGAGGAAATTTCAAGACATAAGAGAAGCTTATGAGGTCATTATTATCATTTTATGAAAGTTTAATTTCTTCTCTTGCATTTTCAGACATGTTTACCCCTCCCTTCTTCAGGCTACATTATTTATGGTATAAACTAATTAACTGACATTGATATTTTCACTTGCTGTTTTGGTATGTAATTCCAGATATTGAGAGACTCTAAAAAGAGAGCACAGTATGACGAGGTAGTCTTTTATATACTTTAGAATTTTATTTTAAAAATATTAGCCACTGTTCAAAATTTATGGAGCTTCAATTGTTTAAGGCTGTTCAAAATTTCTTTAATTCATAAATAACTCTTATTTGCAATGTTGACTTAAATAACATTTTTCTATTATTTTCTCAAACGAACCCTTTTTTCAATTGAAGATGCGTACTCGTGGTTCAGAAGATACAGAATATAATCATGGTGATGCAGAAAGGTTTAGAAATGCTTATCGTTCTCATTTTTCGGATTCATTTCATAAAGTATTCTCTGAGGTATTTTTTTTCTCCTGTAATCTTGTCTTGTTTTATTAATTAATAAATAAATTAATTGAATATATATTATCATGGTCATGTGATTATATATGAATGGTCAAAATTGGTTTTGCATGATTTGTTATTGAGAATTCATTGAAGGGTCACTATCGCTTCTTACCTTGCTTGTATGCTCTTACATGATACCCACCTTCTCTCTCTATACACACTAGTGCACACATTCTTTATGTTTTTGGATTCATTTCGTAGAATAATGTGAAGAGGAAATCTCGCAATTTTCTTGATGTAACAGATATTTGAAGAAGCAACTACTCAATTCTCATCAAACATAGAGGTTAGCTTAACCATTGTTTCTCTGTAGCTTGACATATATTCCTACTTTTCCAAACTTAATCTTTTGCTTAATGCTATGCTGATAGGTGGAGTTGTCTCTTACTTTCTCAGAAGCAGCAAGAGGATGCACCAAACACGTGTCATTTGATGCATACGTTCCCTGCGATTATTGCAGTGAGTGAATTTAGTATATTCTGGGAATTAAGGAAACTTTTTTATTTTCCATTTGTTATTATTGGTTTAGGAAATGGAAAAATATTGTTTTCATATGAATAAATTCTGATTACAAAAGAAGTTTAGCACATAATTTTGGCACATAATAATTTGATGCCAAACACTTTCATTGTATGAATTCAGATGGGCAGGGCCATCCTCTTGATGCCGTTCCAATAGTTTGTCCAACATGTAGGGGCTTAGGTCGAGTAAGTGCCTTCAAAAAGCAATGTTGATTATTAATTATTATTATATTCTTTAATCTTGGTTGTGATGTATTTTGCCAGGTTACAATCCCCCCATTTACATCAACATGCATAACCTGTAAAGGATCAGGCCGAATCGCTAAGGTATGTCATAAATGCCATGTCAAGTAGTTTTTGTATTGTTGGTTATCTATTTTGTGCCATAATCTTGCATAAATTTGTATTTTCTCTATCTAATTGGCGCAGGACTTTTGTATATCATGTAGAGGATCTGGGGTGGTTGAAGGGATTAAAGAGGTTAAAGTTACTATACCAGCAGGTTGGTTTTGATACTTGTGACAAACTTACCTAAAGTTTTGTGTTGGTTAGAGCTCATCAATTTGAACTGAACATAGTGGAATACAACTTGGTTGTTGCTGTAGTAGCTTCTTGCTCACATTGGAAATTCTTTACTGAGAGATAATCATTTCAGCCCATGTTTCATCTTTGTGTTCAAGTTTATTATGATATGGAATAGCCTTTTGCCCTTTTTATGGTGTTAATGGTTATATAGAAGAATCCTTTATGCATGGAAGTTTTGTCCGTGCTGCTGACCTGCCCTGCGTGGGTTTGGTTTACATTTGGCCTCCTATATTTTATTCAAAGAATAATCCTCCCCTTCCCCCATTCTTATCATAGTTTGCCATGAATTGGTAGGTGTGGATTCGGGAGATACAATCCATGTGCCAGAAGGTGGGAATGCTGCTGGAAGTGTAGGCCGACCTGGAAGTTTATACATTAAAATAAAGGCAATTTTCTGTCCTAATTATCTTGTGTTAGATCTCACAATATGCTATCTGCTGGCCTATTGATCTGTGGTTTTAACCAACTTTAGCATTTTAGAGGGAAATAGTGCTTGTTTGGGAAGCACGCACAATCAATTCTTCCTCAATGTGACATATTTCATTATAAAATCTGAATTCCATTTGGGCACGCATCATAATTATCTTCGATAGTTCAAAATTAGGTCCTGAAAAGCTATTGAGGAAAATACTAATTCTAGTTAAAACTTCGGGCTCGCCTCTTCAGAGTACTTTCTTTTTTTTTTATGTAACTTCCTTCTTTGTAAGTTCAAAACTGTAAAACCTGCTTCACTTAATGTACAATGCTCGGTCTCCTTAACTCATAAGTATTTGCTTCATACATTTTTTATTTCTTTCATATTTAAGCATTCTTGCTCTCATGTCTCTACACATTAAAGACTATATTCTTCTTAGCGTACATAATGGAGCTAATGTCCGAGGATGCATTTAGCATAAATTGGTCTTCTAGGTACTGTTGACTTTACATTAGTCCTTCAATGAATATTATTACCATGAATAGTCCTTTTCAAAACCAATTTGATTTCGTAAACTAAAACTGTATTCATGAATAGAACAGTGTACCATTTAAATAACTTAAATACTCATAAAATTTTAAGACTATGTATGGAGGTCCAAAATGGAAATTGACTCAATATTCATAAAATTTAAATAACTTAACAACAAAGTTGTTTTTATGTTTTCTTAGATTGTCATGCTTTCAATATTCAATATTTTGTAAAGTTTGAATTTGCTCGATAAGTTAAACCCTGAACACCATGACAGTTGTGTCATCAGTGAAAACTATTGATATAAATAATCTTACTGAAGTGTACAAGCTTCTTTTTCTTTGGCCTGCTCAAGAACAAATATCTAACTCTTTTAGGATTAATAGCTTATTACCTCTAAAGGTTATTTACCCCCAGTAGTCTAGTTAGGGTCAGGTTAGTGCAACATCGTAGAAGTGCTTTGTTTTCCTAGATCATGTAATTATGAGGCAATATTTATAATGCATTAGCATATCTCAGTATTCTTTTCCATCTTGATTATATGTCACTGTTTAAAATTTCAAACCAGTAATATGCTTTCCGCTATAGTACTGTTACATTTTTGTTTGTTGTGCCAAATGATGTTCTATACTTCTATTCTTATTGAAGCATCTT
>Ga0214545_1000850_pt1 | contig 53293 bp, 32 predicted proteins | sample CNSS4metaG_FD_160064 | JGI IMG/M metagenome (GOLD analysis project Ga0214545, IMG submission 160064) | Root nodule microbial communities from cowpea collected in UCLA plant growth center, Los Angeles, California, USA - CNSS4 | ecosystem: Host-associated > Plants > Roots > Nodule | place: USA... | reverse complement strand
TCCCACGTTTCTCTCTCTCTCTCTCTCTCTTTATATATATATATATATATATATATATATATATATTGCTTTCTGAGTATTGCATGAACTTATAATCAACTAATGATGAAAAACCTATATTACATGGAACATAATCGGTGTTGCATGCTTAATAACAATTCAATAATATGCTTCATAAATCAAATCAAAACATAGTGGAGTGGAACAAGGCTACCAGAGTTCTTAAAATTTTTATAGCCTTTTAATCTGTGTAGTTATTTATGGTTGCAATTTACTATGTAGTTTATTATGTTTTATGGTTTCTTTTTTCTCAACAGGATGGTATCGTTTGGTGTCGAGGATTTTGCTAATAGATATGGAGGGCTTAAACCATCCCAATTCGCAGATATGATAGCACTTTCAGGGGATAGATCTGACAATATTCCAGGTTATTTTGTGCTCCTCTATTTGTACGGTCTTTTTCCCAAATCAAGAGGAATAAAATAGATCAGGTTTACGCCTATGAAATCAGTATGTATTAATTAGGGCCTGTTAGAATTAGGATTGTCAGGAGTGCTGGTTCTTTAGTTGTACAAGTATTGATATATATTATTAGTATAAAAATTGTATTAGGTCAGTGATTTATTGCCATATGTAATACCACAATCCCTTTAGTAAAATGTATTCTCCTTTGATCTTTTATCTTTTGTGATATCCCACACCATTATAGTAAAGAGAAAAATGTGTTGAAGATGTGATCTGACTTAAATAGGGATATAAGATATGTTTAGCAGACATATGGGGATTTCACTTTTTTTTTTGTTGCCTTAATTATCTTGTAAATATGATTATAAATAGATTAGTTTGTTTATGCCCACAACACACCCAACTCCTGTACGCCTACATGATATTAGATTAGGGTTCAATCCCCTGTTGCGCAGCTTGTGATGAACAGTACTGCGAATACTTCCAGCTACAAAACAGCAGCCGTATTGTCTGCATTTTGCTGGTGCATTAATTTTTGTTTTAGTTCACTCCTGTATTTGGAGCTCTAGTTGAGTTGGTTCAACATTTAGGATATTACTATTTACTCACGGGCATTAATGACTTATCTCATTGTTCTTGGGTTATCCTGGTGAAAAATCACTCTGATATGTTTTCTATTTTTTCAAAGTTTTTCACGTGAAATAACTACTCAATTTGGGTCACCCATTAAAATTTTATGCAACGATAATGTATTATAATATTTGTCTTCCCAATTTCAGTCTTCTCTCAAATCGTAGGTCATTCTTCATCAAATTTCCTGTTCTCACATACCACAATAGAATGGTGTCATTGAATTCAACCTTCACCTAGTTGAAACAGCTTGGGCCCTTCTTCACTATAATGTTTCCCTTTGCTTCTAGGGTGATGCACTTCTAAAGCATGTTCTTAATACAATATAAATCACGTGCCCTTGATTCTCCTCAATCATTAGGCGGGCATACTCTATTTTGTATCTACAACCAGACTTGTATATTGTCCCTCTCCATATCTTTGGTTGTATCTGATTTGTTCATGATCTTACTCCAGGTAAATATAAATTCTCTGCCAAGTCTCTTAAAGTTTTTCTTCGTTATTATCATCCCCAGAAAGGATATCATTGCTTTTGTTTGTCCACAACTCTTATGGTATCTTACTTGTGTTGATGTTACATTCGTCGAATCTACTCCATTCTTCTTGGATACTGCTGTCAACAATGCTCCTTGATTGCACAACCTGTTGTTTTGACTCTGTCCACTATCACTAATCCACCTCTACTAGTTGTCTATCAGTGAAGGCCACAACATGCACTAGTGGTTGCAACTACTGATGCCCCAACACCATCTTCTGCTCTAAACAACCCTCCAATCACATCTCTTGTTCCAGAGCTTCCCATTGTCTTGAGAAAAGGTATTCACCCTCGCAATCCTAATCTAAATATGCTTGTACGCCTTAGTGTCACTGAGTACCTCCTTCCTTTTCTCCTTTATATCCTCTTTAGATTATGTGTCTGTTCCTAATTCTATAGGTGAAGCTATTTAATCCCCATTGGAGACAACTATTAGTTTAGATGGATACTTTACATACTAGTGGCACCTGGGAGCTGGTCCAATTGCCTCTAGAGAATACTGTTATTGGTTGTTGTTGGGTGCATATAGTGAAGGTTGGACCTGATTTTAATATGGATCTGTTCGTCTAGTGGCTAAAGGCTGTATACTCAAATCTTTGGTCTTGATTATGAGGACACTTTTCTCATGTGCCCTTTGTTTGTCTATTTCTGGCCATGGCTGTTGCTCTCTATTGGCTGCTTCACCAATGAGATATTAAAGAGACATTCTTACATGGTGAGATGTCGGAACAGGTTTATGTGGATTAACACTCAGAATAATTTGCCCCTGTTGGCTCTCACCTTCTTTGTTGCTTGCATAGGGCTTTAAGCAATCTCTTTGTGCCTTGTTTGGTTGATTCAACTGAACTCTAATTCAATTTGGTACAACTTGTTGCGAAGTTGACCACTTGGTTTTCTTCATTCTTCATATAGCTTGTTGAATATAGAGAAAATAGGATTTGAGATTAAATCTCCCTTGTGTATAAATCACACATAGGGTAATCTATTTATAATAGAGAGAGGTACAACTAAAAAGAGTAACTAAAAATAAATAGAGTAAATAGAAGATATTGTTTGATATTGTGATTAACAATATCTAACAATATCTAAACAATATCTAACACTCCCCCTTAAACTAGAGCACACAAATCGTATGTGCCAAGCTTGTTACAAATATAATTAATTCTAAAACCCCGTAAAGACTTAGTAAAAATATTTGCTAACTGATCACTTGAGTTAACAAACTCAGTCTTGATGTCTCCCGACATAATCTTTTCCCAAATGAAATGACAATCAATCTCAATGTGTTTGGTTCTCTCATGAAAGACAGGATTAGAGCTAATATGAAGAATAGCCTGATTGTCACACAAGTATCATTTGAGTGACATCTCCAAATTGTAACTCTCTAAGCAATTGCTTGAGCCAAACAAGTTCACAAGTAGCTGAGGCCATAGCTCTATATCCTGCTTCTGCACTGGATCTTGTCAAAACACTCTGTTTCTTACTTTACAACGAGATCAAGTTACCACCAATGGAGACACAATACCCTGATGTAGATCTTCTATCAGAAGGAGATCCTGCCCAATCAACATCTGAATAACAAACAACTCTTGTATGATTATTAGAACCATATAACAGCCTTTTTTCGGGAGATCCTTTAATATAATTCAAGATACGAATGATTGCATTCCATTGATCTTCACATGGGGAATTAAGAAATTGGCTTACCACATTGACTGCAAAGGAAATTCAGGACAAGTAATTGTAAGATAATTTAATTTTCCAACTAGTCTTCTATACTGCTGAGATATAGGCTCCCCCATATTTGGTAGAAGTTTAGTATTGGGATCCATGGGTGTATCAACAAACTTTGAACTCACCAACCTAGTTTCTTCCAAAATATCCATGAAATACTTCCTTTGAGATATAACAATACCATCATTGGTTTCTGCTACCTCAATACCCAACAAATATCTAAGTTTGCCAAGATCTTTGGTCTGAAAGTGGTGATAGAGATGTTGTTTCAACTGAGAGATGCCATGGTTGTCATTATCTGTCAGAACGATGTCATCAACATATACTCAAGTAAACATATCCATCACTTGAGTGTTGATAAAAGACAGAATGATCTGCTTCACACCGAGTCATACCAAATTGTTGGACAACATTACTAAACTTTCCAAACCAGGCTCTAGAAGACTGTTTTAGGCTGTATAGGGATTTGCGAAGACGACATACCATCCCAGAAGACTCCCCTCAGCAACAAACCTAGGAGGTTTCTCTATATAGATTTCTGTTAGGTTTTATAGAGGGGGTTTCACTGGGGAGAACAACACCAATGAGATCTGAGCCTAACCACATAAGACACTGACACCACTCTCAACCCAAAACCTTAAGGCAATGGGTTTATGGGTCTTTATTCTTATATAGTGCTCTACTTTCTCATTTCTGGTCAATGTGGGACTTAGACTCACACTTGGATTCCTAACAATCTCCCCCTCAAGGGTGAGTCCCTTCAACCACATTGGTACACTCCCCCTCCAGCGGAAGCATTCCCAACCACGAGTACTCCTTTTCTGCCCTTTTCTGTACCGCCGTTATTCTTAACGGGACACGCTTACCTGACCCACACTGTCAGGAAGACTTTTGATACTAGGACCATACTGGTACTGCACTCGTCTGAGCCGATATTAACCATCGACTCTGATACCACTTGTTAAGTTTTACAGAGGGGGTTTCACTGGAGAGATACAACACACCAATGAGACCTGAGCCCAACCACATAAGATATTGATACCACTCTCAACCCAAAACCTTAAGGCAATGGGTTTATGGGTCTTGATTCTTATATAGTGCTCTACTTTCTCATTTCTGGTCAATGTGGGACTTAGACTCACACTTGGATTCCTAACAATCTCCCCCTCAAGGGTGAGTCCCTTCAACCGCATTGGTACACTCCCCCTCCAGCGGAAGCTGCCCAACCACAAGTACTTCTTTTCTGCCCTTTTCTGTACCGCCGTTCTTTTCTTAACGGGACACGCTTATCTGGAACCCTTACCTGGGACTCTTGCCAGGAAGACTTTCGATACTAGGACCATACTGCACTCATCTGAGCCGATATTAACCATCGGCTCTGATACCACTTGTTAGGTTTTTAAGGAGGGGGTTTCACTGGAGAGAACATCACCAATGAGATCTGAGTCTAACCACATAAGACACTGACACCACTCTCAACCCAAAACCTTAAGGCAATGGGTTTATTTTTCTTTATTCTTCTATAGTGCTCTACTTTCTCATTTCTGGTCAATGTGGGACTTAGACTCACACTTGGATTCCTAACAATTTCTTCTTGCAAATCACCATTGAGGAAAACATTTTTAACATCTAGTTGATAAAGAGGCCATTATTGAAGAGTAGCGATGGCGATAAATAAACGAATAGAAATCATCTTTTCCACAGGGAAAAATGTATCTCCATAATCCAACCTAAAAATTTGAGTATAACCTTTGGCCACAAGACAAGCTTTGAGGCAATCAATAGTACCATCAGGTCCAACTTTGATAGCAAACACCCACTTGCAACCAACAATAGATTTCCCTGACAGTAACGGGACTAGTTCCCAAGTTCCACTGTTATGAAGAGCACTTAGTTCATCTGTCATGGCTTGACGCCAACCAGGATGGGCTCAAGCTTCACAGACAGTTTTTGGAATGGTCACAGAAGAAATAGAGGAAAGACATGTATAAAAAAGTAATGACAGTCGGTGATAACTCAAAGCACTATAATGGGGAGAGGGATTACATATAGAATGCATACCTTTTCGGAGGGCAATAAGAAGGTCAGACTAAGGTGTCAGAGTCGGAGGAGATAGAGTAGTCGAGACTTGATTGGAGTCACATGGTGGTAGTTGTGATCGGTTTCGATGACGATAAACTTGAAGGGGATACAAAGAAGAAGTTGATTGTGGAGCAGGAACTGATGGTGAAGAAGACACAGTAAGAGGGTCACAAACAATAGGAACATTAAATGTACTAGGAGTGTTAACAGGATTGGATGAAGACAGAGGTGAAAATTGACTCTTAAAATAGAGGGAGAACTTATTAAAGGTGACATCTGCAAACACAAGATAACGGTTAAGAGAAAGAGAAAAACATTTGTATCTTTTTTGTGATCTTGTAAACCCTAAGAAAACACTCTTATGTGATCTAGGAGAGAGCTTGTCAAGACCAGAACTGAAATTATGAACAAAACATGTAGACCCGAAAACTCTTAGAGGTAAGGGATGAAGAGGTTCATAAGGGAATAAAATGGAATGAGGTATGTTATTATCTAAAACCGAAGAAGGCATGCGATTAATGAGATAACATGCAGTAAGAATAGCATCACCCCAAAAAGGTTCAGGAACCTCTCCATGAATTAAAAGAGTGCGAGTTGTTTCAATAAGATGTCTATTTTTACGTTCAGCTACACTATTTTGTTGAGGTGTATAAGCATAGAAGTTTGATGCAGAATACCGTGAGAAGTCGTAAATTGTTTAAAAGAATGAAAAAGACATTCATGACCATTATCACGACACAAAACTCTAATAGAAACACCAAACTGAGTTTTAATTTCATCAAAAAAAGTTTGAAAGATATGAAATAATTCAGAACGATTTTTCATCAAAAATAACCAAGTACACCTGGAATAATCATCAATGAAAGTAACAAAGTATTGAAAACCTAAAGTAGACTTAACACGGCTAGGTCCCCAAATGTTAGAGTGAACCATGACAAAAGGGGATGAAGCCACGTGTGACACTACGTGTGACACTACGAGGAAAGGAAGTACGACTATTCTTGCCTAATTGACACAACTCACACACCAAACGAGACAACTTGGACAAGGTAGGGACAAGCTGTTTTAACTTGGCAAGGCTTGGATGACTTAACTGAGCATGAAGAAGAGAGGGAGACTCCATAACTGCACCAACATGTGTAGAGGGATGGAGATGATAAATACCATGAGAACGAGTTAAACGACTGATGGACAATAGGTTAAAAGGAGACCTAGGGATATAAAGAACATTATCAATGGTTAAAAAAGGGAAAAGTTTAACAGTGCCAACACCATGAAATGATACTCTAGAGCCATCAACTAGTGTAACAGGAGGTAAAGGATTAGGAAATGATAAAGAAGAGAACAAAGATTTGTTACCAATAATATGATCAATGGCTCTTGAATCAAAAACCCATGGATTAGGAGAAGAAGATTGGGTTAGACCAGCAAAAGATGTACCTGTGTGCGCGATAGACGCAGTGGACCTAGAAGATTGTTGATCCTTATACTATTTCAGAAATTTGTTGAACATAGCATGTGTATCGGATGAAACATAAGAAGGAGGATCCCCAACAAACGAAGGTGGAGAAAGCTCAGTCTGAACAACTGCAGCAGATCGAGGAGGACGACCATATAATACATAACACTTGTCAATCTTGTGATCTAGCTTCTCACAATGTTCATACTTAGGACGTCCTTTTCCTTGTTTGAGAGGACGAGTTCGGTTATCACGGTGAGATGTCATAATAAATCGAATACAAAACAAAAATGCGAATCACACAGCGGAAGCAATGAACAAAACAGATCGCAATATTAGATTATTGCATGTTCCTTAAAATGACATAAAGAACATGGGACAAAACTTTCATAAACGCCTCAAAGTAGAAAACAATTGCAAAATTGCGATCACGTGAAATCTGAAAATTTTTGAAAGAGGCGTAAGGATTGCGACTTAGGACTTAGGAAAGAGGAACTACTGCAACAATGTCTTTTCAATCATAAAATTTGCGAAAGAGGCTAAGGGCTAAGGGTTTAGGAAAGAGGAATTACTGCAAGGATCCCTTCTCAATCCTGAATCGTTTAGGACTCTTGATATCATGTTGAATATAGAGAAAGTAGGATTTGAGATTAATCTCCCTTGTGTATAAACCACACATAGGGTAATCTATTTATAATAGAGAGGTACAACTAAAAAGAATAACTAAAAATAAATAGAGTAAATAAAAGATATTGTTTGATATTGTAATTAACAATATCTAAAAATATTTTAATAATATTTAAATATCTAACATAGCCTATCCATTTATTTAGTGGTGTATGTTGATGACATCATTATTACTAGTGAAGATTCTTAGGGTATCAACCGACAAAGGTCTCATATTCAGAATTAGGTCTAGATGAAGGATCTTGGTCCGCTTAAATATTTTTTTGGCATTGATCTTGCTTAATCTACTTCGGGCATTGCCATTTCCCAGCAAAATTATGCATTGGATATCCTCATCCAGATTGGTATGCTTGAGTGTTGTCCCAATGACATCCCTATGCCTTAAACGTCTTCTGAGTTAGGGGGAAGCTTTGGAAGACTTCAAAATATATTGTAGAGTTGTTGGCTGTCTCAATTACCTCAGTCACTAGGCTCAATATTGCATTTGTAGTTTGGTGTAGTAAGCCAATTCCTCAATGGCCCTTGTGATAGTCATTGGAATTCTGTCATGTGCATCCTCCATTACATCAAGAAAGGTTGCAGAATAGTATACAAGAACAAAGACAATTCCAAAGTTGTCTAATGCATATTAGGAATGATCACCATCAAATAGACGGCCTACTTCGGGTGATTGTGTGTTCTTGTTGGAAGTAATTTAATGTCACGGAGGGGAAAAAAACAAAATATAGTTTATAGATCGGTGCTGTAGCGCATTGGCAGCCACTGCAAATGAAATTTTATGGCTAAGGTGATCGGGGAACATTCAGGGTGCTAAGCTTATTGCGATAACCAAGGTGCTCTTCGTATTACATCTAATCTAGTCTTTAATAAATGGGATAAACACTAGAGATAGACTTTTTTTTTTTTTTGAGAGAGAGAAAGTGCTCTTAAGAAAATCACTATTGACTTTGTTAGTTCTACTGATCAGCTGACAGATATGCTAAAGTTTTTCTCTGGGGATCTCGCATTGATCATATTTATTTGTAATAAGCTTGACATGTGACGTATACGCTCCATCAGCTTGAGGGGAAATCTTGATGATATGATTATTGAAGATTTGAACTGATTAGGTTGAATGCAAATAGGAACATAAGATATAAATAGTAGTTCAGTGTGCGTATGCCCTTAACACATTTCCTGTACCACCATGTCTTTGGCATCTTTGAAGTATATCTTACCTAGATGTTACTCACTATTTTTACGGTATATCTTAATAAAAATTATTTGATGCGGCTTCTCTCATATTTAGTTGATAATGTCTTAATATACTTACCTTGATGTGAAGGAAAAGAAACCAATTCCTAAAATTGGGGTTTCTTTAAATGTAGAAAAACTGGTCAACAGCTGTTGTAATTTAAAAAATTCAAGTTAGTCTTTCCCGGAAATGGGGAAAACAAACAGAATTCCGAGATTTGGTTCGCCATGCTAATATTTGGACACATGTGAATTGATTACTGGAATGATAATTCTTTTTGCAAAGTTTGATTTGGTCAGGAGGAAATTTATTTTTATTATATTCCATTCTGCTTTTCTTTTTGTACTTGGATTTTATATGTAATTATGGAGTTATGAGTTTATAACTAATTAAAATATGTTAGAAAAAGAACCATTAATTGATTATACTGTAGAAGGAATCCCATCTCGAGTGGCCATTCTCATTTGTATTCTTAGGATTTGAAACATCATTATTTGCATTTTTATAGCCAAACTTATGAATCATAATTCCCATGGAATAGGGACAAGTTAAATAAGCTTGTGGAATTTTAACAAAATTCTTTATATCTGCAGGAGTTAATGGAATTGGAGATGTTTATGCTGTGCAATTACTCAGTCGATTTGGTGAGGTTTTATTAACTTTGTCTTATTTTATCCAAAAGGTTAAATTGTCTTAAGTTGAGGATTCTCATCTAGTGTTTTATTAGCTTAAATAATCTATATTGTTGCAGATGTAACAGTACTATATTTGGATTGTTTTTCCTTTTCAGTGACGTTCTTGTTCTGTCTGTAGATTGTTTTAAAAATTATTGAATAGCTTTCAAATTTATTGGTTGAGTGCGTGGTTGGCGTGTTATAATATAGTAGTCCAAATAATTTAACTTTCTGGAACTCGCTCACTTGTAAAAGATTTTTCTATGTAGTTTTTTGATCTTGTACCTTGGTATATTTCTTAATCCATATATGGTTGTAATCATATCTCTTCACCTTTATGAACAGGCACATTGGAGAGGTTGTTGGAATCTGTTGATCAAATTAAAGAAGATCGCATTAGAAAGGTTTTCCTGACTGATATTATGCTTCATGTGCAAGTTTGCTCACATGATTATTAAAATGTTCTCATCGGAACTTATATGTCTGGTTCAACATGATTAGTGAGGTTTATTGTTGCATTTACCATCTTAATGTATTTAGTTATCTTCTGTAAAAGATATTAGGATTTTACCTTTCAAAGCTATTGTAATTGTTCCCAGCCAACACTAATATTGGTGTTACATTTGCCATTTTCCTTCTAGGCCTTGATTGAAAATGCTGAGCAGGCCCTCTTAAGCAAGGAACTGGCAAGCATCTCAGTCTCTTGATTTATTTATGGATCTACACCTTTATTTTTTTTAGCATCTATTTGTCATGTTATCTACAATTTTTTTCTCATGCGTCAGTACCTAAATTATCACAGGCCCTGTTGCGGTCTGATCTTCCATTGTACATGGTACCATTTGCTGTAGAAGATCTCTCGTTCAATAAACCAGAGGTTTGTGGCATTGAAAGCAGTTCAAGTTTTCAATTTGTATCTTTTTAGTTAGTTTTAGCTTGATTTTTCTAGTCCATTTATAGATTTTATTTAAAGCTCATATATCAGTATCAAGTTTTTGTGCTATAAACGGGTTGGTCGTTGCCATTAATGCAATGGAGATTGTGATAAGCAGCAGCAAAAAAGGCTATGATAGTTATTTGATTTTCTTCCCTGTGATCAAATGATATTTTAGTTATTAATTTAAATAGAATATTATATTAGAAGTGTAATTTTTTGCATGTTTTTTTAACTCAACGAAAATAATGGTGTACAGGACAATGGTAGTAGATTCAACAGCCTATTAACAGCCATCAGTGCTTACGCAGAAGGGTTTTCAGCTGATCCCCTCATCAGGAGAGCAGTTCATTTGTGGAGAAAGTTGGAGTCAAGATGAAATTGAGTTCATGTATAGAGGGGAATTTTTTATTAGAACATTTCAACATTACACAACATGAGGGTATTAAAGTGTATACAGAAAGCAGAGTAGGTTGTTCTTGTCAACTATCGTATAAGTATTTGTAATTTTGATGTAATTTGGCACGCAAAGTATATATTTTTGGAGGTAAAAATCATAAAGTGGACATTAGGTAGAGCAGGAAGAAGTGTGAGAAGTCAAAGTCTATGCCTTCACACACTCATGCCAGCTAGAGCATTACGAAAATGCTATTTGTTGCTACATGGCATTTACACTACACAATACTGATTTGCGCTTAATTCATTTTACAGGAGGATTATAATGAGTGGCTGATGTTGCTTTAAGTCCCTCTTGATTCATATCAAGAGCATTAATCACAAATTAAGATGCATGTTAAATTCATGTGACAACTTTTTCGACAGAGATAACATTTTGTAAGATGCAAAACTGTAAGTTCAAAAATCACTTGGGACTACTTTGGCCATTCACACTTTTTGATAAGTAGGAGGTATTTATTAGGTAAAATACCCAATATCTCTCAATCCCACCTAACCTAATTCAAATAAATTAGGTCAAGTATTTTTTATGAATTAGATGGAACCTGATTAATTTTTTATATGCTGGGTAACATTATTTATGTTGAACAAAAAACTCAATCCAATCAAAATTATTAATATTAAATAATACTAAAAATAATAATAATAATAATAATCATATAAATATTATTAAATTAACAAAATATACATTTTTAAAATATTACATTATTTAATTACTAAATATTAAATAAATATAATCTGCTCTTGAAGATATTATAAAATATCTAGCAAAACATACTTGAAATAACAAATTTTAATAATAAAATAAATTATAACCTAGGAAATCTGACACAATTCAACTCTTTCTATTAAACTAAGAAATAAACTAGTCCACCACCCATCCCTTTGAACACCCTATGTATTAGTTGTTAATTAGTCTATTCTGTTTACACAGGCTTTAGATGAATGGTTTCTCTCTATATGGGTCACGGAAAAACAAAAAAAATCACAATAGTGCTACTTGTTTAGAAAATATAAAACTATTAAGTTCACATTTCAATAAAAGATGAAGAAGCAAAATTTGTATACTTAATAGTTTGTATACAGCTTTTAATAATCCACAGGATCTATACCATACTTGCTTAAATCTCAAAACTTGTATGTTTCTCCAAAAAATAGTATCATCATCTTCAAATAGATGTAATGCAACTAAGACCTCTTCTTTGATGCCCTCGTGCGAGTTGGTCTATTCGGTGTGGTATCCGCAGATGTCTCTGATTTTTCATCAGCAACACTATTTTCAGCATCTGGCCCTTCCAACTCAGTGCCACGAGTTTTAATCAAATAATGAGCCACAGATTTGAAACCCAGCTTTGACACCTTACAAAAATTCAAATTAAGAGGCAACAAAACAAAGGGTGAAGATTTTTTCTTGAGGTAAATTTATGCACTCATTTATAATGACCTCAAGTTGTTTTTATCCCATATACCTATGAAGATAGAACAGAAACAACAACAAAGGAATCATATCCTACCAAGTTATATTGACTACATGGATCGCATAAGATTGGACTCAGTTGTAAACTAAGATAGAATAAGAATTGTAATGATTCATTAACTAGCTAACCTTGACACATCAAATTTTACGATTCAAATCATAAATTATAAGATTCTGTCCAAATAACCATGTTTTGCAACACTAACCTTACTGTATATGTTGCCAGTAGGCATCCAACCTTTTCCCCTGCGGCAACGACTACAGTTGCATATTCCTCTACAAGGAGGGCAAACCCATTTGTTATTACGGTTGGCTTCCATCACATTTTCTCCATATCTATAAAATATCAACAGAAAGGAACTAGCATCAAACTTCACACAATGACAGTGGTTGACACAACACAAGGCTGAATGTGGAAAATTTGAACCTCAGCTTAAACACTTACCTCATGTACAAGCAATCTCCACAAAATTGCCCTTGGAGTAATTCGCATTTGCTGCAATGAGTGTGCTGGCCAAGAGTTTTCTGCCTGCATGTAAACAAAAGACTTATGAAAACATTCAAATGGTCTTCAATCAAAACATGTTTTCCTCAGCCAAGGTACAAGACCATTCAAATGGCATACTGGTACTATTTGCAGGAAAAGCCAGTGGAGTGGCTAAATTGCAAAACCTTCTCATTCCAACTTTTTCTAGATCAAACATAGAAGAATAGGTCAAATATACTAAGCATATTAAAGAAGATTGCAGTCTAAAATAGTACCTGCATTGATGGCATGTCTCTCCTTTGATTGGATCATATATACGGTTCCCATCCTCATCATATCCATCCACATACAATTCCCAAGCACTCTCACAGTCTCCCAGATGCTCCTCATGCTCTTCAGTGTAACCTTCAGGGTTTGTACCTTCTGGTATATAAATCTCTACTACATCGTCTTCCTTACTTGCAGATTCACGATTCCGTCTCTCAGAATAGTTAATTGGTACCAGGCTCATTATTCTGCAAACCCATGAAATTGTCAATTACATTTTAGGTACTTAAGATATTTCTGAAGTATTCTTTGAATCTTCATCTCAACACAAGTAAAAAAGGTGACAAGGAGCATCTACATAAAGTCACTTCATGTTTAGACAAAATTTACTTTTAAAAGTGTATCTTAGTATGAATACACAATCTCTAACATTAAATTATAAAACATCAATATACTTGTTTTTCACATTAACTCTATGCTCATGAGTCATGTTCACGTCTCCTTTGCCTCCAAAATGGAAGAGGGTTTCCAGTTGCAAAGAGAAAGGAGAAAGGTAACATCTTTGGGGAGAAAGGAACATACCCACCAAGAAAGGTTGCTCCTTTTGACGTTCCACAAAGAGAAAAACAAATATAAAGAGAAAAATGAAAAGCATACCTGGAAGAACGTCTCTGGGGCGAATGGTTGGGTTGGATGGCCTTCTTCTTCTTGGGGAGAGGGTTTTGTTTTGGGCGTTTGAGTTTGAGAGACAAGTCGAACAAGCCAAGCTTGTTCATTCTCTCCATGTTCTCTTTGATCCTTTGGTTCCTAGCTTGCTCGTAACGTGAAGAATCATCTCCTCTTTCGGACCCTTCTTCACTTTGGGAGTCGCTACCATTAGCATTATCGTGGGAAAGAGAAGGAAGGGGTTCTTCTTCTTCTTCTTCTCTCTTCTTTTTGCGAGTGCCCATTCTCGTTCTGGGATGGTCTGTGTTTTTTGGTTTGGGACTTCCTTTGTTATGGGTTTTGGGAAGGTGAAATGGCGGGAGTCCAAAACCTCGGAAATATTCCAATACTAAATTTATCAGTTTGCGATTATCTTTTGATTAAAAATTAATTTATTAGGTGGAGTAGGGTAGTTTGGAAACCACATTAACTATTCACACTAATTTTTCATTTTAGATTTTTCAAAATTTGGATCAATGCCTTGAAATTTTTCTCTTTTTTTTTTGTTATTTACCCCCTTTGATTTTTCTTAGTAACTCTTCATATAAACAAACTCTCATTCAACCACTATTGTTTGATAAGGAGATCAACCATGCAAAATCATTCATTTCTAGCCTTCTCTAAATTTAATTTGTTCTTTCAATTTTGAATGTGACAAATATAAGTAAGAAAAACATAGAGTAAACATCGTATTATGAGCTCACGTCATTTTAGGATTTTTTTAGAACATTTGGAATTTCAAACTTAAAAGTTAAGTGATCCATAACCTTGCTTTATATAAGACGTGTAACTTTGTTTTCAAATATTTGAATAAATTAGATTTCTTTGAGAAATTATGAGAATGTTGAGTCCTTTTAAGAGTGTAATAGGATCTTATCTTGACATCTTATAACTTTGAGTGATATTTTAAATTCTCACTCGTCTTAGCTTTATTCAAGTAGTGTAATTTTTCATATCTTCTCTTCTTTATCTCTTGAATTTCCTTTTACTAAAATTATTTCATTTTTGTTCCGTAGAATCCTTGGCTCAAAACTTTTAGTAAGTTTTTATCTTTTGAAAATCAAGCATAGAGGGTTAAGGTTACAATCTTCGATGTTGTTCTCATTCATTCACCAAAATTACATGTCAGGGGGATTACTAGTTCTGGGAATAATTCTTTTACAACAAGAAGGGGAAATTTCTTAGCTATTTTTTTTTTCTTAACAAAAAGGGGCAGAAAGTTTAGAAGGACTTGTGATTAAAATTTTGAGTTAACTTCTAAATGCTTAGAAAGAAAATTTCTAAAATTTATGTTTGTGGTTTATCCGATTATAATGTGCTTAACTTCGTTTTATGAATCATAAAGAATTATAAGTGTAGGAAATCACAAAAGATAATTATATTTTAATCTCATATTTTTATTCTTTTTTAAACCACCTACGTGTTAGTCGAAATCTCATTTTAATTTTATATATTGATTACTTTTGGGTTGTGTTATGTGGTAGTTGAAAGAATGTGTGAGGTGTGTGTGCGTGTGAAGCGATTTATTTGGTAAAGTTGTTCGCACGAGGACGAGGATGCAAAGGTTGCCATTGCGATTTCGGTCTTCGAAGTTACTTAAGAGAGTGTAGATTGTTGTGTTAGGTTCCTTGTGGCGAGTTGTGATAAGTAATACTAATTTGTTTTTATCTTTGCATACCCTTGAGGTGCTTGAGTTGTCAAAGGAAATTGAAGAGAAGTTGAAATTCGAAGAATATATAATCATCAACAAGAAGGAGGAATAAATTGGTGGTAATTCAAATGTCGTAAACTGTCTGTGATATTTGTTTGTCCATTAAAGTGGTTGTTTGTTGAATGAACATATATCATTAAAGTTCTTTTTCTTTTTGTTTCCCCTCATTGTATGCCTTTCTTTTACATGATCCTGAAATTTATGATAATTAGTGTTTACTTTTATGAATTTAAAATCACAAAAGCATAAAGATGTGTGTGCCTCTGATTTAAGAAAAACATGACTTAAGTAGATGCTGGAACACTCTGTTTCACACCCAAACAGAGAGTTCCTTTTAGTGAAGTAAAACTAATATATCATTTTAATTTGTTATGACAATCGCATATTTCTCTTGAAGGAAAGATAGATCTAGAAAAGGTGGACCATGAAATAAAACTAATATATCAACCACCTTATAAGTGGCTCTTCTTGATTCACCTTTTGATGTAGGATTATCCTGTTCTTTTTGGAAGATTAATAAATATGGTGATGATTGATTAAGAAAACCAAGGAAATCCCCACTGGACATTAAGATAGCAAGCTATCTAGATGTGAAGGTTCCTTTACAAGGTTCTAGAGAAGAGAAGAATGGATTGATTCAAAACAAATAAGAGTGGACACCACATAAAAAGAGTAAAACCCATGTCACACACATAAGGAAAAATAAAGCATAAAATGGAAATGAAAGGAATGATAAAAATGTGAGAAGCACGTCACTACAAGGCTAGGTTAGAAGAAGCCATGACAACCTTGAAGATGAGTGGATGTGTGCCGCCACTTGAATCAAGATTCAAGATAAGACTTAAAAGAACTTCACCCCCTAAGGAGGAAGACTCTCACAATGGTTGATACACTAATGTGTTTAATTTCTCCAAAATGATCCACCCTTGTACAAGTGTTAGAGGTCCCCTTATATAGAAGTATCTAGGGGCCTCTTAGCAAAAAACAAATAAGTTAAAAAGGATTACAATGCAAATAACAAAACCTAGAGTTTAGAAAGTAGGTCAACAAAGGAGCACATGAACACATTCTAGAAGCCTTCTTGGCCAAGGCAATGTGGATGCTCCTTCTAGATGTTTCTAGACTTCTTGGTGGCCAAGGCATGTGGTCATCCTTTCTAGATGTTTCTAGAAAGCTTTGCTCCTTCTCTTTCTTCCACATTTGCTCTCCAAAAGCCATCTAAATGCGCCACTTGTCCTTCCTTGTCCCACCTCTTAATAAACCTACGAAACAAGTTAATTTTGAATTAGCATGTTAGCTTTAGGTTAAGCTAATCCTTTGAATCAACAAGTCAACCCAAAGTCAAGGTCAACAAGTCAACTTAAAAATAGTCAACCAAGCCAACTTAATGAAATTTTAAACTAAAGAAAATAAAAGCAAAGAAGGAATCAAGGAACTCCCTTTCTTCTAAGCATGTGCCATGTGTAAGACTCGCTAAATTTAAATAATTAAATAATTAATTATTTAATTAATACGAGTGACAAAAGCCTTTAAGGTATTAAATGCTAACCTTCATAATGTGGAAAAGTACTAGTTCAAATGGTTGAGAGTACTTGGTTTATGTGAGAGAACTTGGGTTTGAGTCCTATGTATGTGCGTGTAAGTAAGAAGATAGCAATTGGGTTATACTAGTTGGCATGAAATATCAATTGGCATGATGGTTTGGTATTAACTTAGTAATTGCGTGGTTATGGGTTATACCCTTGGGGAAAACCTAAATTAAACTTTATATTTTTTTGCTAATGCTAGATTTGGGTGGAATGGGAAGGGTTAAAGGAAACCCTAACTGATCTAGCAGCCAAGGGAGGCTGAAAAATAGCCATAAAGGGACCATGAATGGCCATTAACCATTAATTAAGTGGGAATCCCATTTTTGTATTATTGACCTAAATTTAAGCACTGTTTAAAAGGTAAAAGTTGAGTATTAGGAAGGGTTTTGCCAAGGCTGAGACTATACCAAAAATAGAGCACGAAAGGAGAGTAATTATGAGTGTTGGGTGAGGTTCTGGGTCTGAATTGGTAGAAGAGTAAGAAGGAGATTGGCAAACAAGAAGGAAGTAGCACATTTAGCAAATTGAGTAAGGAAATCCAGGTTAGGGGAGTTCCTATTGATTGTTTGATGTTTTTTTTTATTCATTGTTGATTGAATCGTGATGTATGCGGGGTTGGGATTGTAATTTACGTGAAAATCATAGATGAAATCGGGTTTCTAGAATTTTTCCAAAAACTGCCTGGCGGGTTGTATGTGACCGCCAGGCGACACATGCACTAAATCCAGTTTCTGGGTATCAACTATGAACTGCCTGGCGGCAGAGGATGAATCGCCAGGTGGCACGAACGCAGTTACACTGTTTTTGGTCATTTTTGGTATTTTGGGGTACTTGTGATGTGGTCGTGATGTCTATATGCTCGAATGTGAATTGTAATGTTTTGATAGACTGTGCATATGCTGATTATGTTGGAAGGCATGACTTTTGATCTGAAATTGGGGGATTAGGGTTTATGATGAAATCAGTGATGAATAACATAAATTATGTCATAGACACTCGTACAACAAAGATCGATCATTTATCTCACCTAAAGGGTATAAAGATGATAGACGTCTAAGTGTTGGAAGTGAATGAGTAAAAAGAAAGGGGAAAGTGTACTAACCCGAGTTTAAATTTGTTGATGTTGCATTTAATATTATATTGTTTGGTTTTATTTAAATGAGCTCACCCTATCTGTGTGTGTGTGGCGATGATCATGTAACTTGTTATATGTGAACAGATGTTGATGCAGGTGAGCAGACAAATGTCTATAGACGGAGTGTGGATATCTCAGGGTTTTATCACTAGTCATTATGATGAACTATGATTTTATATGTAATAATTTTATAGACGATCTTAATTGTAACACGTACTGATGCGATTTATTTTATCTGTATTGGCACGTCGAACTTTAATAATTAAATTTTCTCGCGTTTTTTTGGGAAATTGATGATTAATAAATTAGGTGGTTATTTTATTTATTTTCTTATTTATTTTAATAAGTAATTTTCGGTTAGGACGTTACATCATGGGCCATCATTCTTGGTAAGGATCAATCCTTTATCACCTTTCCTTCAGGAGAAGTATGCAGTTGTCATAACAAATTCATAAATGATATATTGGTTTTACTTCACTAAAAAGAACTCCCCGTTTAGGTGTGAAACAGAGTGTTCCAACATCTACTTAAATAATGTTTTCCTTAAATCAAAGACACTCTTTATGCTTTTATGATTTTAAATTGATAAAAGTAAACACTGATTATCCATAAATTTCAGGATCATGTAAAAGAAAGGCATGTCATAAGGGAAAAAAAAAAGAAAAAAACTTTAATGATATATGTTCTTTCAACAAACAACCACTTTTATGAGCAAACAAATATGGCAAAAAAAGTTTATGACATTTGAATTACGACCAATTTAATCTTCCTTCTTATTGATAATTATATATTCTTCAAATTTAAACTTCTCTTCAATTTCCTTTGATAGCTCAAGCACCATAGGGCTTTGCAAACACAAAAACAAATTAGAATTACTTATCACAACTCGCCATAGGGGAACCTAACACAACAATCAACACTCACTTAAGTAACTTCGGAGATCGAAATGACAACGACAGCCTTTGCATCCTCGTCCTCGAGTCGTTTGAAAGCCTTGCTAATTTTCCTATCACACTCACCAATAAGCTTATCTATGACATCCTCCAATTCCCTGTCATAACTATCAGTCCCTTTCGCCTTCGCCTCCTCGTATCTAAGAACAATTCAGCAACAAAGGTAACACAAACACAAGAAAGCCACTGCATCTAAATGACACTGGAATTGCAAACTATTACCTATTTTTCGTTGTTTAACTTTAAAATCAGTACAACGAAATGGCATAGTTTATATTGAAAAGACCTAAATGCTAAACCAAATTGTTGTGTTGTGGTTCGATTGTAATACCCATGCCCTATAGATCGAGAAGGATAATTTTTTCGTAGCTGAAGAGAGTGCACCCTAGGGCAATGTCCCATATCAATTTTCTGAAACAAAGATAGCGAAAGAAAGACAGAATGAAAAAATAGAAGCCCTAGGATGCGAAAATGAATGGCAAACCAGGGGAAGAAGTTACTGTTAATTGGAAGAGTTTGTGAGGGTTTCATGATTGTCGACAAAAGACGAAAGAGGGAAAAAGGAATGCAAACACGCATAAGGTTTTGCGACAAACCTTTCTTCTTTCAAACGAGCACCTCTATGGATAGGAAAGACAAAACTGCTTGATGAAAGAAACAAAACTTTCTTTCGTGCGAACAACTTTACCAAATGAACTGCTTCACGCGCACACACACCTCACATATTATTTCAACTGCCACATCACAAAAGCCAAAAAGTAATCAAAATATAAAATTAAAATGACACTTTAGCTTACAGGTAGGTTAAAAAAGGGTAAAAATGAGTGAGATTAAAGTATTAACGAGGGAGATTAAAATATCATTATCCAATCACAAAAGACTTCAAGATATTTTTTATCATCATAAATAAAGGGAAGATTATTGATTCAAGATAAAGATGGGTATCCAAAATTAAATCACATCAAGAGAAAGTTTTGATGATGATGAATTATGAAGAAGATTAAGTTCTAAAAAATACTTGAAATTTTAAAAGCATATTTTAGTCTTGTAGAAAATTGTGTTGTAGTCTTGGAAATATGATTTTTGTATAAAATAAGTGTAAGAGAGAGAGAGTTTAAATGATGAATGGTAGACAACTACAACACACCTACCTTATTATTACTTTGATGACTCTTGAAATTCTTGTAAAATATGCTACTAGTCTATAATAATTGATTATCCCTATCAATAATCGATTATCATAGAAGAAAAATGTTTTTTGAACCTTATACTATTTGGAATAATCTATTATTGTAAGTGATAATCAACTTGGAATGGTTTTTTTTCTTCTGAAATGGGTCGAAACGCGTTTTTCTTCTATAAATTGAACAAAGCTCTATATTTTTTGTGACACAAAAGTCAAATTGTGAAAATTAGCTTTGTGACAAGCTTTGGTTAACCTAGTTTTGAAAGTGTGGCTTTTAAGTTTCGTCAATAATGTTCTTAAGTGAGAAGGTGTTGTTGTTGCTAGGGTTTTGATGCTTGGTTCATCCTTTCAGGTTTGTTATAGGAAGTGTTCATCATCTCTTGTGGTTTTCTAGAGATGTGTGGTTTCATCCTTTATAGTATGTAAGAGAGGTGTTGTTCATCCCTTCTGGTTATTCAAGGAAGGTGAGTTTCATCTCTTATGGTTTTTCAAGAGAGGATTTTTTTTCATCCTTTGTAGGTTTTTCAAAGGAAGTGTTTTTTTTCTTAACTGTTTTGTTCCATGTTGCACTTTGTTTTAGTGGTTGTCATAATCGGTTTAAGATAATAATTAGTGATCATTTTTTTTTAAAGTGATTGTAACTTGACATAGGATTTATTTTGAACTGAAATAATATAAAATATTTTAGAGTGACTTTGTTTATTCTTTGTTCTCTTTATTTTTCTGCTTTTTGTGAAAGATAAATTTTTATACACTTTCTGGAAGATTAATACTAGGGTTAAATATGTTTTTTGTCCTTCAACTTTTAGTGAAAATTGGAATTAGTCCCTCTTGGAAACCTTGAACCAATTTAGTCCCTTATCTTTATAAATGCGTGCATTTAGTCCTTTAAACCATTCTTTTAAGTTTATTTGACATTTCAAACGTGTTTCTCAACTAAGATTGAAGTGAACATATGTCAAACGGTGTAAAAAAAACTAAAATATTATAGTGAAATGTGTTTGAAACATCATATAAATTTATTAAAATTTTGTCAAAAGGACTAAATCCATGCATTTACGTAGTTGAGGAACTAAATTGGTTCAAAGTTTCCAAGAAGAATTAATTCCAATTTTGACTAAAAGGTTAAGGACTAAAAATATATTTAACCCTTAATACTATGATATTTATTACTACAACTTGATATAAAATTAAGATTTATTAAAAAAAGTTTTGAATAGCTGAAAAGTTTTAAAAGCTGGAACTTTAACTTCAAACAAATTCACCTCCTCTCTTGATTTTGTTCAACCTCCTATTTTATTCTAACATTGTGTTGTCAACCTGAAGTGGAGTTGGTCTTATTTGTAAGAAACCAAGTTCTAAAAGAAGTCCACTTAACCAAATAATCATAGAACATGCTGTAAACATTGAGTGATATTTTGCTTTAGTGAAGGATTTAAAGACTAAGGTTGCTTCTTGCCTTTCCAAGAGATCCTAGAATTGCCTACAACATGCACCGATTATTAGTACATTTTCTTGGGTCAAGGTATCTACACCAATTAGCATAACAAGTAGGCTTTAAGGTGTGATGATCCATCTGTAATGAAGAAAAAACCATGAGTGATAGTGCCAATTAAATACCTAATAATATGGTGTACTATTGAGCATGGTTATTGTAACGTCCTAGCTGGAAATTACTTATTTAAAATTAAAATAATAAAAATATTAATAAACAATATTTATTAATAAAATTACTTTCCCAAAGATGCGGAAAAAATTTAAACATTAGTTTATACGCGCCAAAAGATCAAATCTGTAAATGTGTTCACACAACAAATATAAAATAAGTCATAGTAATTGGTTACAAAAATAGTCCATAAAACAAAATCCATAAAGATAATTCCATATAAAATCTCCCATGGCTCGCCCCACTTCGTCTCTAAGTGTCCACATGCTCACCTGCATCAACCTCTACTCCCATGTAACAAGTTACATGATCATCGTCAAACACACACAAATAGAGTGAGCTCAAATAAAAGGAAATACAATGTAAATTAACAAATATAATTTCAAACCCATGACCCTGGTTAGAACCTTAATCCTTAAACCCCAACTTTCAAATCCTCCGTTGGACACTTCTTGATTCTACACCCTTTGATGAGTACATTGATCGATCTTTGCTACCACGAGTGTCTACTCGCCCCTCCGACTACAAGCCACCACCTATAGTCCACACGCGGCAATAAACTTGTCACGGTCATAACCGTAACATCAAGTGGAGTTCTCCAATATAAACCACAATTTGTATTTGTCCCTAAACTATCAAACTCGTCGGCTAACACCGAGGAGGATAATCTTCCAGAACCCATCCGTACGAGCCATAATCTTAATAATAATATTGTTATTATTATTATTATTATGAATTAATATATTGGAAAAGTTATTATATAAAGACATGTTCATGTAATTATTATTTATTTATATATACATATAATCATATATTTATATAAATTTATAGAGAACGTATTTATGTATTTATTTATATATATAAATAAATATTTTATCGTGTTTTTATATATATATATATAATTATTTATTGTATATTTGTATTTGAAATTCTTTTTATTAATTGATTTTTGAAAACTAACTTTAACTGATGTAGAAACTTTTTCAGAATAATCATAGGTTTTCACAGTAGCTTCTTTAAGAAGCTTTTTACACATCTTAAAACTTACACTGCGTGTTTCCAAAAAATCAATTGATGTTGGAAATAATAAAAATAACTTCCCAGAATAAAAATAATAGCACTCCATGCAATGCCATGAAAACTAGGGATAAATATGGACCTGGTTCATCGGGTCGGTCCGCAGACTTGCGAAAAAAAATGTGGGGCGGGCTAGAATAGTGAGTCTGCAGGCTCGCAGTGGCTCGGCCTGCATAAGCCTGTAGTCTGTGTGGACTGGCCTACGGCCCGCACGGGCCGACCCACAAGTCCGCATACAAAAAAACTTGTATTTGTGTATATTAATTACTTTTTTTATGAACTTTTGCATTAACGTTTCAAATTCTCATATAACTGAAAAAAGACAAGTATTATGTATTTTTTAATATGCTAAAATTTAAAGAATACATTGTGTATGTCATAGTATGAATATGAATATGATGAAAATGTTGAATTATCAATTTATCATTCAACTCTCCGAAGTCTTTACTTAATTTTTTGAACTTCTTAAAGTTTCCCAATTTTTAAACATTGAAAGTTTTATCATAAAAAAAAAATAGGCCAATCCGCGGACCCACAGACCAAGTGCGGGATGGGACGAGACGAGTCAGCCCACATAAATTATACGAAATGGGACGGGCCAGCCTACGATATACGGGTCTTTGCCTAAACGGGCCAGACTAGCCCACATCGTCATCCTTAATGAGAATAGATGAAGAAACTTGTATAATTTCCAAATGACCAAAGCTTTTTCGTCATCCTTAACAAAAATAGATGAAGAAACTTGTATGATTTTCAAATGACCAAAGCTTTTTCGCCTTTTAAGAAGTCTTCATTAATTATGAACAGAGTAATTAGAAATGTTGTGTCTGTGCCAAATATAAATTTGCAGGTTCTTAAAAACCAATTTTGTCTCTTCTAACACATTTTCATTATTAATTATGAAGACTACGAGTAATGTTTTGTGAGACTCCATGCGTTCTAGAAAAGGTTCAAATCTTCTACTAAATCTTAAGCTATACTTCAAATTTTTCTATAACCTAATTAATTTATTGTATTATATTTTTTAATTTAATTTATTTTAAAAAATTTATCTACCTTCTTCAACAAGCTTCGTAAAAGTTTAAAAAGCTTTCAGCTTGCATTACTTTTCATCTTCCATAATTTGTTATTATTACTATTAATATTGTTATTATAGTTATAACCTATTGTTATATTTTATTTTAATTTAATTCTTTAATTATTAATTTATTTTTTTAATCATTAATTTTTTTTATTATTATTAATTTAATCATTAATTATATTATATTCAAATACTATTAATTATATTAATAGTGTTCGTTTATTTCTTTGAACATGAATGAAAATGCCTCCAAGAATGCAATAACAAAAAAATATATTCTTTTAAGAAGATAAAAAATAAGATTAATAAATTATTAAGTACAACAATTATGTTTTATTTTTGTTTCCTTACTTTTAATTTAAAGGTGCTACCTATGTGCGTCAAGTTTGTATATGTTCAAGTTTGTATATGTTCGATTTCTGTCCATGACATTCAAGTTACATTAGAATTTTATTTATAGAAAACAATAGGAAGTAATTGACATACATTCATATTGTTAATGTTGAATATGCATATTGTTTCACAATGACGCTAAAATGATTGGCTGTGAAATATCTTTAGCTGTGATGAAAACTTGCCACAATGTGATTATTATTACTATAGATCATTTGTTTTTCTTAGTCAATAATAAATGTATCATTTTTAATGTAGATGCAAAGCAATCGAAAAATATTATCATCTTTTATTGATTTTTTAAAATTATTATTTAAATTTGACATAAATATATTATAATTTTAAATAGTATTATTTCAAGTATTTTATTATTTATTTTATTTTTTAATAATGGTGTAATCTTTTGTTTATTTATTATTTTATATTATATTATATTTTAATTTTTATTATTATCATATTAGAGAGTCAACTCAATAATTTTTGTATCATTCATCATTTTTATTATTAAGAAACCTACTATTTATATTTTTCTACATTGTCTAATTAATATTTCATTTAAAATTGAATTTGATTTATTAATTTTTATTAACTCAATCTTAATATATTATTTAAAATAATTGTATACAATATATTTTGTTAAAAATATATATAAATAACTTAAATACATTTTTATAAAAAATAATTATAAAATAATTATTTAATTTATAAAAAAATACTTATATTAATTGTAATTATACTTTTATAAATTTAAATCAATTTATAAATATATTACAATTTTTAAAATCTTTCGGGTACAAATACTAGTATATTACATTCTTCCATTATTTTGAATTATTAGCTTAAACTATCGTGTAAACAAAAAATATTTTTTTTTAAAGTAAAATCCCATGCATATAGTACAGTGTTGAAAACCCAGTACATTTTGAATGAAATAACTTTGATATTTTTAAAATGAAAAAAGTGGTCGGAAGACATTTGTGAGGTATAGGAAGGAAGAATCAGCCCTTAAAAGTATGAAAAAATAACATGTACTGAGATGCAAAAACTATGGTATGTATAGAGTATGCACAAAGAGAAGCAAATAAAATAAAATAAAATCCCAAATATCAACGAATAAAGAATATTCACTAAAAGCATTTCAGGAGTCTTTAACAATACAAAATCCCCATGACCATGGGTATGTATGTATGTATGCCTAGCCACCAAACAATTGTCTCTGTACACGCCCTAAACCTAACCTTTATACAGTTGCACATTGATGCAAAACCAGCAGCAAAGCCATAAACGTGTTAGTCAATGCCAAAACCTATGCTCACCACATGTCATATAGAAGAAGAAGAAGTCTTTAAGGGTTGGTGAATGCTCAACACAACACTCCGCATCTCAGGGAAGATGGATACAAGTGCAAGTTCCAAAATTGCATATGCAAGTTGCTTCACACATGTATTAGACTGAACACAAGAAGATGGTACAATTGCTGTTAGTTTAGACGAAAACTTTTGAAGCAGACAAAAAGAAAAATTCAAGTGAAAAGAGCAATGGTTATTGAGTAGAGATCTAACCTGACTAAAGTAGTATACATCCCGGGCACAACGTCTGTACTGCTTATGGCCGATTAGGCTGACTAAAGTTGTTGGAGCTCCATCTGGTAAGAATTGAAATTTTAGAAGTAAGAAATCTGGGATATTGATGCACCTCCTATAGAGAGATGGCAGAAAAACAATTAAGGTGGTTTTGCAAATGCAAAGAAGACTACTCGAGGCTCATTTAAAAGAGATCTCATAGTGAATGTCTTATAATTTGGTTTATAACAACATGTCAAATGACATTGTGTGATTCGTGTACCAAGTTTAACCTAGTGAGATAAAACTATTGTTCTGTATACAGGAAAGGAGATTAAATAATGGAAAATACTTGATTATATAAATATGAAATTTACATCTAGCATAAATGTGGCTGGTGATAAATTTGTCTCACTCTTACCGGGAACTCAAAGTAAATGCTGATTAATTAGTTTTAATTTACTCAAAATCCATATGAATAACAATGCTGTTGAATAAAATTTCAAAGTAGAATGATATCTAACAAGTAACCAGCAATCCCAAATTAACCAATATATGATTCCACAGGAAATAAAACTAACCAAACAACAGTTTCTTGATGTCACTTGCTCTACGAGCAGCCTCAAGTTGTTGCTCAAAAGAGCCAGACTCAGATTTTGTGATGTTGCTTCCACCTGATCTGCTTGTTGTTTGAGAAGGCATTTGATCACTGTCACTACTTATCGTCCGAGGAGTCCCTACTCTTAAGAAAAACGTACCACCTGGCCAGAGAACCTGAGAACATGACCATACAACATGAAATATTTGCACAAACTAGCGTAAATAATATTTTTTTTTTTATCCTTTTTTCTTTGTCTTCTGTAGATTATTCCATCCAAATTCAAGTGGTAACTGTAAATTCATATAAAGAAATTTCGCACAAGAGTATTATTAGAAAAGAATTGTGCCCAAATTAGTCTCAACAGCTTGTTCAAGGGCAGAACAACGAGCATTGGAACGCTAGGCATTCACAAGGATCAAGAATGGAGGGAATGAAACCACGGGACTGAAAAACCGAGGAACAAGAAACCTGCCATATGCATGTATGTGCAGAGAACAGAAGAAGGAAGATTTTTTCATTGCAAATGGGCTTCCAGCCCAGGGCACTGTTGCCCAGAAAAAATTTTGAGAGTGATCATCTTGGTTGAAGATGAGGAATTGGGAGACATGATGGATGAAAGATCAAATGAGGATGGGGAGTATTTGGTGAAAAAACGGAAGGAGCACTTTGATCAAGAATGTCAGCAAATGAACTTGCCATTTTTTCTGCTGGATGTATGACCCAGCCCCAAGCTATCAAGCTGTAGCAAAAAGTTAAAGGAAGACCAATGATGGTTTTGATCGATAGCGGGGCAAGTCACATCTTCATTTCATTAGGATTGGTGTGGTCACTCGGTCTGCAAGTAGAAACCACACCACCATACAATATAAGATTAGGAGACAAATACCAAAAGCAAACACAAGGCTGTTGCAGAGTTGCAAGAGTACAAGTTCAAGGATTTTGTTTGAATTAGGATGAGTGGATTTAATCTTGGATGTAACATGGCTAGCAGCATTGGCGAAGTTAAGGTCCTGTGCTAGATAGTATATAAAGGTGTCACAAGAATCAAAGTGATCGTGCTAGATAGTATATAAAGGTGTCACAAGAATCAAAGTGATCGATGTTCTGTCACAAAAATAATTGAAGATTTAGAGGGGGAAGAACCAGAATTGAATGTTTTATCTAAACCATTCTGGTAGGATGTTCAATGATTTGATGACTAAGATTTGATGACTAAGTGCACCACGTCCCTATTTTAAAGAAAATTTGTGAAGATTTACAGGCCAACCCAAATGTGCATGGCCGTTACACTTTTAGAGCACACCCGAATGTGTAGAACGTTCCAGCCGTAGTGGGATAGACAGGGAAAAGGATAGGGTTTGGAATCTATACTATAGAAAGAGATTTAAGAATAACACGTAGTTAGCTGTTACATTACAAGGCAGAGACTTTTGTAAAGTCTATATATAGTCTTATTCCTTGGGGGTGTGGGAATAGGGTGGATTGTAATATTGTAAACAGGGAATGCCCTATGAAAGGAAGATTGTTTCCTTTATAGATGTTTGTTGAACAGATTAATTGAGGAATATTCAGTGTAAAGGGGTTCTATCTATGCTTTCTTGGGACTTCTGTGTTTTCTTAAAAAGGAGCGAATCAGTTACACTATTCATTAATTGGTATAACATGTCATCGTGGCTCTCTTTTAGGTACTACGGATATGACAAACATTTTGTTCAATTATGGTATTATGATATCCATTAACAAACAGCAATTAGCCCATTACAACTATATCCGGTGTTTTAGATATCCCCCATCGAATAGAGAAATGGTTATTTAATCAGGCCATGAACACCCAAGCCTAGTTTCACTACTTTCTATTTGTATTAAAAGCTTCATTTTTCTGAGTTGGTATACAATGTCATCTAAAAATGTTTATGAAGTTTAAGCTCAATACTTACATCTTGGACCCACCGAATCGCCTGGGCAACCGTTTCCTCTTTCCGAAGCCAATGTATCTGTCTCACGAGCCAATCATCAATTGCATCTTCCATCACTAGTTGTAATATCTGTTTTGACATCCAATAGACTTGTCTTCTGCATGAACATAAATGGCAATTTAGCAAGTTGCAAACCCTAAATTAAAACAATTTGAAAATGTGATGTTGCCTAATATTTTATAATGTCAATCAGTTTATCTTAAGAGACAATTTAAGGCATGCTATGAATGTTGAAACCTGTTGATGGTTACTGGGCATGTACAATAAGCTAACATGAGCAGCTCAATTAGTAAATTATTCTTTTCAAGTCAGGGGGTTAAAGGAATGAAGGTGGTGAAAGGTAACACTAGGATTTCTATCAGTAAATAGAGGAACTGAGAGGAGAAAGAGTGGAAGCCAAGGGGCTCGATCATCTGATTTAACAAAACAGGTAAAAACAGAACTCCTTGATAATTGTGGATTTAGTATCTATGTGTAAGTTTGAGAGAACTGGTGTAAGCTAAAAGTCTAGAAAGTTTTATAACAAATACAACCTAGGTATCCATCACAAGGCTTCTTTACCTCACCGGCCCTTAACATAAATAAAACTTACAATTATCAAGAATCTTTATTTCTTCCTGGTTTCTTGTGCAAGAAGAACCCAACCTTTTGTCGTGTGTGTCTCGTTCTTCTCTCAATCAATCTCTACTCCTTGGTAGAACCCTAATCTAGAATCTTTCCCTACATGCATTTAGACTCATTCCCCACCTCAAAATAGAAGGTGGGGGAGCCCTTTCATCTTGAAGCATGGTGTTGGTGTCAAGAATTTTTTCAAGTTCTGAAAGCATCACTTTAAACTATTCCTGCCTATTTATGCATTTAATTTTCAGTTCTTTAATATTGGTACAAGCTCTAATTTCTTTACAACTTCTTGAATTACTTCATAGGGACTTGGACATTATGGGGTACCTTAGTCCCACATTGAGTAGCATGGGATGCTCCAAAGAGTATTTAAGCGCTTAATTCTCTTCTCTTCCCTTCCCTTAACTAGCTTTTTAGGAAGGGTTCTCGAAGTACTTACAAGTTGGTCTTAGAGCAAATTGTCAATGTCTCTAAAAGTGCTACCTACAAAGGGACTGATGATAAAGGGCTAGTGAAGTGTCAACTGCCCAGGCATTGGCGCTATAATAGTGTGGGATGACTCAATATAGTAGTCAAATGTTTGGTTCTCCCCCCTAAACAACTAGTCTTAAAGGGAGGGTTAGTTTATCTCGAAACTTATTCAATATATACTTGTAAACACAAAATCCAGGTTATAATTAAACTCTTAATAGAATTTATTGAATTGAGATTTTGACATAATTGCATGCCTTTCACCGGAAAGTTAACCACAGTTGAATTTACCAAAAAGAACTCACAAGTTTTGAAAATATATTTATTAGAATCAAAAGTGGAAGGGCATCATCAAGATTTGATTTAAATCAAAACATATAAAGTCAAAACAAATTTCCACCACCAACACATAGACAAAGCATAAGATTCTTCAAATTGGTATAGGATTAAATACTTTTGGAAAATGTTCAGAGTTACAGACATTATTTCTAGCACTTACTTACATGGAAGTTACAAAACAACCAGATAGAGTGGTATACCTTATCCATCCTCTTTTCTTAAGCTGAAATATGTTGTCAACCAAATCCAAAATAGGGACACTAACATTAGATGGGGTCCACTGCAAGAAGGAAAATAACAAACTTGTTAATATTCTTAATGTCTTTTAAACCAGAAATAAAAAGGTTCTCATCAATGAATGAAACGAAAGGATCCAGACAATGTTCTGCTTCATGAAAATCCAAGTAAATAAACAGTCCTCATTTTCTCTAGTTTTCAAAAAACTATTCTTTCCAAAGGAGGAGGGAGCAAAAATGAGTGAGCAGCTACAGTAGACCACTAAGCACGCTTCCAGTAAGTTCTTGAACACCAATATGTTTGTTTCATGCTTCTCGTTTTTACATAATGAAAGAAAAAGTTACAGAAAACAAAATCTTTTCAAACATTTGAGGTAACAGAATATTTAAGACCTGAACAAGTCCATGAAAGCTAGGATGCATGGTAATAGCTAAGCTTAAAATATTTGGAGGATAAACCTATTGGCACAAACAAAACCCCTTAAGAGAATAAAACTAGCATTTTTCCAACTAATTAATGAACCCAGTAAAACTGTAGAATCTTCTCTTTTTACTTCTTAAGGAATCATCAGATTTTTTTTCAAAAAGGAAGAAAAGAGAGAAAGAGAAGTACTATGTTCTATGGTTTTCATCACGTTTCAGACTATCAGTTGTAAAGGCTGTTCCCAGCTTGACCAAATGGGCAGTATTCTAGCATGCATCTTAGTCCCAAAAACAATGACCAGCTAATAAAATATACTAAGCACACATCAGCAAGCACCAGAACAGGTATCCAAATTTCTCAGTCAACAGCTAAAGTGCAAATTGTAAATCAGAAAGAAAAGCAAACTTGGCTAACTAGACAGACCTCAGGTGGCCCTCCAACTGGATCCTCCGAATTATCATGAATCAGAATGAAATTCGTAGTAGGAACATCATTGCCAACCCTAGCTTCCACCACCATATCATGCTTTCTATCAAAATCCAAGTTACTGGACTCTTCATCACGGTTGTTTAATTGAGATGAGTAACCCTTTAAGATCAATGCATTGTCATAATGCGATCCACTATCTTGTGCTACTTCTCTAACAATACTCTCATCGTCAAAATTGTTGTTCTTTTCAGCTTCCTCATTATCAGAGCTTAACACACTTTCTGCAGTACCTTGCCTTGGAATGATTTTGTCAATTTCATCTGAATTCAAGGTCAAGTTCCATGTGACACTAGATGTAGCAGATCCTTCACTCATGAGGGATGATGAACCAACGACTTTTCGCCTCAAACCATCTGAAACCCCTTTAAACTGGCGTACAATATCATCCATTGCATCATCTACATTGACTGTTAAAATAAAATTCAATTCAAATATTCAATTTTGAATCAACGCAATGCACAAATAACGTCTAGATGTAAAAGACCATTTTCAAATTAGGATTAAGTTAAAACATCACATAGAAAGTGAGTCTGGACCTTACTCAACCTTACAATAGAATAGCTGCCTAGTCCCCTATTCTATCATGCCCAACCAACCCACAACAATGACAGAAAAGTTTCCAACTCATGGGCTTGAATCCTCAAATAACCCAGAAAAGGCACACTGGATAGGTACAGCAGGAAGCTTTTCTCCCCCTTCTATTCAATCTTTCCTTTTGGGGATCATTGAACTTACTTCCCTAAGGTTAGCAGTAATTCCACCAAGACCCTAATTGATTCAAAAAGAATACATGCATCCCTTATTTTATATATTATCTTTGGCATAGACGCCTTTTATTTTTTTAAAATTGCAAACATGTCCGCTATTTTTATGTAATACACATAGTACCCTTAAAAGTAACAAAGCAAGGAATGTGCAAGGGAAGTTTGTGTAATTTATGAAACAAGTAATGTGTAAGTTATTTGCTGCTAACCTCAGGACAAGTCAGTGTAGTATTCCTTTAATTACTTTTTTAATGGTAACCAAACATCAAAAGTTTAGGACTTCAAAAATTAAAAAAACAAATTTGCCAATAAAAATTCCATTAACCTAGAAGATTAACAGTAAGGGCTACTATATAGAATAGCTACACATCCTGAGCGTTTAACAGCATTATGGCATAAAATCAAAATGTTAGAACCAGATACCTGCCAAGGTCTTCATCACTGAAGGAGATTTCCCAAATGAGTAGTTCTTCAGGGATAAAGCAGAACAAAAATAGTTGTTAGATCATAGATTGTCATTGTCAATTTTCACATCCAATAGTGCCTAGCAAAAATTATATAAAGGTCCCTCATAAGAGGTTGTGATAAGAAATACCAGGCAGATACACACCTTTGAGGAAACACTAAAGAAATCCCATACTTCATGTTGTTCAGCAACATTAGCTATTGATAGGAGATCCTGAAGCAAGATTAATTATTAAAAACATGTAAAAAGGGAAACTTAAGAATATTTCTTGGACTAGGAATAAGATACCTGGAGATATTTATCAAGTTGGATGCAACGTTGATGTACAAAAGCGTCATCTGTGCTTGAGGAAAATATCCTTTTAGGAGGCAAATGCAGTGTGTAATTGGGAATATCTTTAAGGTGCCGATGCAACCGCTCAAAATTTCTGTATCTGAATATCACCAAAACAAAATATGACAAGTCAAAGCACAGATATAAAGGATGGAATAAAACAATTTTGTGATTGAACAAATTTATTCTCCATGAAGAAGCAGTTTAAACTCAATAGTGGAAAGAACGATGAGAAAAAAAAAAAATATTATTTTCAGATTCTTGCATTTAATTTTGTGGGCTTCAACCTTAAAAAGTAAAAATAATTACACCTTGTATAATTAAACTGTCTGTTAAATTTCAAAACCAAACATAGACAAATTGTTAACAACTGCTGTTATAAAAAAAAAAGTATGAAAGAAGTATACCTTCTTTTTACAAACCAAGTTTTATTTTGTGCATCAGTCACTGCAATTGAATAAACAGCAAAACATGTGGAGCCAAGTTTCTCAAAATATGCTCCCAACACCTGCAATTTTAAATATCAAAAACAACAATCAAGTACCAACAGAACTCAAAACTCATTCCGATTCATAAAAGGCTATCCAACTGACTAAAGAGATTCTATATCTATTAATAATACATTTTAGAATACTATATCCAAAAACTATTACAGCCAAAAGTGCATACCCGGCACCGGAGCTTAGGAACCAACGGCCCTTCTTTCCTAACAACCATGTCAGAAGAACTTTTTCCCCAAAATCCTTCACCATGCCTCTCAAATTCGGGGTTATAAAACTCTGGAATTATGGGACCCCCTTTATTAGTTAGCATTCCCAAGGAAGAAGCACTACTGGACCTCTTCAGTGGACTTTTATAACCATCAGTAGCAAGATCTTTCGCAAAAGATAATTCCTTGTCAGGGTTTTGAGAAGATTCCGAAATTTTTGCAATGGCAACATTTTGTAGGGCATCTGAACCCAAGGCATGCAATGGTGGAAGAGAAGACTTGCCCTCTGCAACTTCAAATTTTCCACGTTTACTTGCTGATGTTTCCTGAGCCAATTTTCTCTGAGGCAGTGAACTGTCTGTAGAGGGACTCTTAGCAGGAAGATCCTGAAAGCCAGCTTTGATAATTTTGTTCTCTTTCCTTTTGTAATTCCTTCCCTTTGTCCACATGTTCTCCAGATTCTCAGGCATAAGAATTTCAGTTCTCCTCTGAGTTGCAACCTCCAACATTCGTGCCCAATCAGCAGGCCTGGCCTGTGAAGATTCTTGATGGAGAGCGTTACCTTGTAATGATGTCCCTCCTTCTTGATCACTAATTTTAGCCAGTACCATATCAGTTCCTTGATTTAATGATGAATGCTTATTAGAGGGTGTGAGATTGTTGTGTCCACTCTCATTGGTAACAGAATGTCCATGATGACCTGCTACATTAGTTGACTGATTACTATCCGTACCTTCCGTACCATCATCATGAAGGAGAAGAATAAGAGCTTCAATCAGTTCATTAATATACCTAATTATCAAAATAAAAAATGTTATTATGAATGGGAATTACAAAAATTATAAAGAAATGCAATTAAAATAACTCCAATTTTTTCCAGTCTTGTAGATGACTGACAACGCAATATATTATTTAAGATGCAAATGCTCAACAACATTTGTGCATAAAATGTTTTCAATTGTCTCAGGTAAACAATATGCTTTACCCTTTTAACACAACATATAACAAACAGTGACAGTAATCTTATCCTACTGGGTAAGGCCAACTACACAAATCACACTAACTATATTTGGCTTAATTAAGAATGAAATTCTCAAGGATATGACTAACTATGAGATTTGTTTTAATAACTTCCTCCAATTTATTTCTTGGTCTCCCCTGTACCAGTTTTCACAGTGTTAAAAACGTTCAATTTACTCTCTTTACATGTGCCTCCAATACCTTATTTGCACATCCTAAGCAATTATTTTTCATTTTTTACTTAACAAGTGCCATATTCTTGTATACAATCACTTTGTATCCTATGCCTTCTTATAGGAAGTCCTTAAAGGAAATCATGATAGAAACCTATTCTTATAGTAAGTCATTAAGTCTTGTCTCCGAAAGTTTGCAAACTTGTTATCACATTATTATTGGCAGTATAGCTTAAATATAAGTAACGTTAATACCTTTCTTTCCCAAAGTCATCCGCAACACTTCTCTAGGTACTGGATCATATTTTTTTTAAAGTGAATTAAAATCATATGAAATCCTTCCTTTGTTGTGGTACCTTTCCATTAACCTCCACAGAAGACAAAGACCTTCCTTACACAAGTACAAATTGATTCTCCAGAAGCTTAATCTCTTTTATGCTCAATTGCTGTTTCTTATAATTTCATAATATAACTCAAAAGTTTTATCCCTTCATACTTTATACTATTTTGAATGTTTCCTTGTTTTTGTATATAGAAACCAAAGTGCATCTTCACTCATCTAACACAATCTTAGATAAAAAAAAAATTTATCAAATAACATAGTGAGCCAAATCATACAATCAAGACCCACAACTTAACCATTATTCAAGTTCTTAAGAACTTCTTTCACCTCTCTAACTTGAACTCCACAATACTAAGTTTTTTAGCTCCACATACAAATCTTTAAAGACAGGGAAAACCCAAAATCATTGTTTAAAAATGGAAACACAGATTATTATGGTTAGTATATGTTAGACTGGGTTCATAAATATCTCATCTCAAGTGCTAATTCACAGGTCATTATATTCTTTTTCATTTTCCTTTCATACTAAAAAGACTCATCACTCGATCTATTAGATCCCTTAAATCACATAATACTTTCCACTTGACCTATGCTTAGACGTCCAGAATGAACGTGCTTGGTACTGTCCCGATAACTACCCTTTCATTTCTAGTCCAATAGTTTTAAATCTACAACTTCAAAAGCACAAAGCCAGCACAAAACAAAATCACTTTACAGTTACACATGCTTGGTATAACATACAAAAATATTAGAAGGTTGGCAATTAAAGGGCCCTAACACAGTTCGAAACATAATTATCATTCCATCCTACATTTTACAACTTCCACTTTCAACCTACTTAACCGAGTAAACTTAAATATGATATCAACAAAGACTAGGGAAAAAAACCATTTTTCTCAAAACCGCACAACTTTAAATCTTGAATGAAGCAACCCTTCAAAAGAATAGATACTGTTACGATCCACCAAACCTCAGCAAAAATGAATTGTTAAATATAAGATAAAATACTCAACAACATACCCAGGGCTGGCCAAATTCATAATAGGCTGCATTACCAAGCAAGTTAATAATTCTCGAGCTATAGATCGAATCACAGGACACTGAGCTTCCCGTTGTCTTAGTACTGTAGCTAAAACAGCACTCATTAGCTGCTGAAGAACCTGAAAAAAAAAGAAGCATTCATTAGATATGATACAAGACATCATTATAAAAGGAAATTATTATAACACAAGAACACTCCACTCACACCTTGTACTCACTCTCAGGAGATATTAGTGCCGGATGTAGCTCCTTAGAATTCAATAGATGAAATTTTAATCTGTCATCCCTCTCCTCAGAAGATAATGTTTTCATAACATCAACACCTATAGCAGCTTGATTTCTTCTGAAAAGTTCTATATGATCACCTACTAAATCTACTAAATCCCTGAAATGTAAATAAAAGACAAGACAATTAGTAGTTTTTATAATACTTTTCCTGCCAGCAAATACAGGAGTGGAAAACCAGATACCTTGTCAGCAAGTCGACCAGGTTTATCTCTTTAACCCTTCCAGATATTTCAGCTAGAACATCCATGATTATTGCCCGAATCTGCTCCGGAAACTCCTTATCAGGAGTAATTTCTGAGTACCACAAATCAACCACGAAATCCTTCAAAATCTTATCAATGAACTCTCTCATTGCAGCCTCCACAACAGGGGAATCGATTTTTCTCTTCCATTTTGCAGGGGGAGGTAAACTAGTGAGGCGTGAATCCTTCAAAGACAACTGTTTTTTCTCCAAATGAGATAAATAGGTCAGCGGTTTAGGCTGTTGAACCTTCCAACGGAACTCCACCCTATTAAAAAGAATACGCAGCCCCGCAACAAATATGATCGACATGGGTAGATTCATCCACATTGATTTACTTGTATCTACAACACATAATCACCATACAGAACATAAGCTCAAAGGAAAAAAGAAAAGCAGGCCCATTAAATAAGAATCATAGCACACTCTTCCCTCCTTTCCCATTAACAAAGACAAGATCACAGAAACACTTCAATTGAAATCATAACTAAAAGAACACCATAAACAGCCACTCTCTACAGAACACGACAAGTTACACACTTGAAAACAAAATATAATACAGAATCACAATGAGTTCAGATAATCCATATAATTTCAGGTCCACACTCCTAAGCATTACCAATGAACTCAAGCAGCATTAATACAGTCCAAGGAAGCAAAATTGGTAAAGCTGGAGCTACTAGTTCCAAAAAGTAAATCAAAATTGAGAGTGGAAACATAAAATTCATTCACTAATTCACTAATTTCACACTAATACTATACTAAAGAGAAAACTCTGAGATGAAATCAAAGGAAATCAGAAGAAGAAGGAAAACTTACGAGTTAGGAAATAAGAAACAGCAAATATACATAGGGCCCACCAGAGAGTGCGGAGCTTGGCCTCTTGGATCAGATCATTCACACTCTCCATGCCCCCGACAACACCGATTGGAACAAACAAATCACCCTCTGTGTTCTCTTGTGTTCACGCTTCGATTTCAATTTCGATTCCTTCGCGGGTTTCGATAAACAACAAGAACAGCTGGAATTTGATATCTCCTCACCCCACCAACAATTAAACGTTTATAACAAATATAAATTTATATTATTTACGACTTTATGAGTTGGTCACTCGCGCAAGATCATCGATCGAAGCTAGCTATGAGAAAAAAAAAAAATTAAAGATAACGTGCTGAACATACGGTGAAGATACTGCGAACAAAATTTCAAAGTCTATATCTTTTGGAAATTATAATTTCCTTCTCGCTTGGCAATAATTCATGTCCACCATCTATGTTGTTATTGATTATAAATTATAATTATATATTTATTATCATTATTATTGGTATACGGTTAACTGGTTTTACTTTTCCATAATCTACGTTGTTATTGATTATAAATTATAATTATTTAAACTTATTATCATTATTATGGTATACTGTTATCTGTTACATTGTTCTCCTTTTTTTTATTTTTTAACAATTAGGGTATTTTCACCTTTTGAATTTCAGTTATTAATTACCTACAAATCTCTTTCCAAACCATTTTTTTATCTCTTCTTTTCTTATCTTTTCTAACGATCGTAATCAAAACAAAGTAGTTATGCTCGATCAACTAGGATTATTATAAATTCCTATTTTAAGCATTTAATAGAACAATTTTGTATTCACTGATTCAAACACCAAGTGATCTTTTTGTCTCTTCCAATAAAATGTTTGTAACACATACGATTATGAAAACCATTTTATTTTTCCTATGTACTTAATAGTGGTCAAATAAATTGTTTCTTTTTAAATTAATGGGATACTTTTTCTTTTTCTTTTTTATTTGGTGTATGTTCTTTAATTATTCTTTCTTTCTCCATTCTTTTTAAGTTTCTCTATTATTGTTGGCGAAAGCTAGGATTCAACTTTAACATATTAATGGTATAGCCTAGGTTTAATATTAAAAAAATAAACAGTTTAATTTTATCTTTTTAAATATAATATGCAAAATTATTTAAACGGGAAAAAATAATTCATTAATTGAAAAAAGAACAAGAAAACCAACTCACATCAAATTTAGGAATAATTAGTTATTATCTAAACAGTTTATTTGTACAAATATATCTTTTTAATTAGATTTTTTTAATCAAAATCAATGATTCTGTTTAATTAAAAAAAGAATCTTAAATTGCACATTATGTTTGTTACTTATTTTGCTTTTAAATTAGCTAATTTGAACTATCAAATTTGTTGAAATTATCCATTAGAATTTGGTATAAATCTCTCTCTCTCTCTCTCTCTCTCTCTCTCTATATATATATATATATATATATATATATATATATATATATATATATGGACTTGAAATATTTTAAAATAAAATATGGAACTTTATTAGGGATAGATATTGTATATCTAAATTTACATCTTTAGTCTTCGAAAAAAAAAAAACTCGTTTTGTATACATTGTATTGTTGTAGTAAACCAAATATTATTTGTTAGAAACTAATTTTCTATTACAGTTAATTATAGTAATTTCTTGTTTCAGTACAACATATGTACTCTACACAAATACTAATGAGAATTCATTTTTGTTCTCTTGCATCTATCAGTTTATCATTCCCTCTCTGTTACTTGTTGCTTTAGTTCTTTGTCCCAACATAGTGGTATCAGGAGCAAGGTTCCCAAGAGGGATCGAGCAAGAGTAGTAAGGTGCAGAACAGGTGTTCGGCATAGAACAATTATGGTTGCAGGCAGTGTGATGTCAGGTACTCTTCTTGTCTTTGATGGAACGAGGTACAACGACTGGTGTGTAAAGATGGAAGCCATCTTGGGTTTTCAAGAAGTGGACGAGATTGTCAAAGTCAGAATTAAAGAACCATCAAAGAATGTTTACGACGAAGCAAAGAAAGTATATCGAGAGAAGAAGAAGCTGGATTGCAAAGCAAGAATGCTACTGCACCAATGCGTAACAACCAATGTGTGTCAGAAGATTTCAAAGGCAACCACGACCAAAGAAGCGTGGGACATGTTACTTGCAATGATAGGGCACGAGACGGTGGCTGAATACTTCAGGAGGCTCCATGTTCTCGTCAATAATATGAGGGCCTGTGATGAGAGTGTTGAAGATAGCAAAATGGTGGAAAAGATGTTGCGGACCCTAACCCCTCAATATGATCACATAAAGTTTGCTATTGAGGAAACTAGGGATTTGGAGAAGATGACGGTGGAAGAATTACATAATTGCCTAAAAGCCCATGAACAATGGATTCTTGAGAGAAAGAATATTGATACAGTGACTTAACAGGCTTTGCAGGCCAGAAGAACAAGTAATAGATCAAGAGGAAGAGGAAGAAGAGGGAATAGAGGAAGATTTAAAGGTGGCAGAGGCTCGAGCAAAGCTAGAGAGACGTCAGATCAAGCTGATAACGCTTCTGAATAGAAGGAAGGCTCCAAATACAGAGGTGGTAAACAATACAGAGGAGGTCGAGAGAGGAAATATGTTGATCACAAGAAAGTGAGTGCTATGTCTGTGATAAATTCAGACATTACTCGTTTAAGTGTTGGCACAATGATTCCTCTCAAAGCAAGAAGGGCAAGAAGAGTGAAGAAGCTCACTTGTACATGATGAAGAGAGCTCCAATTCAGATCAGGTCGTACTGATGGTGACCACCATGGATAATGAAAAAGGTGATCAAACATGGTACTTCGACACGGGTTGCTCTAATCATATGACAAGCAACAAATAGTGGCTAGTGGAGTTGGATTCTAGTACCAAGAGCACCATCAAGTTTGCTGACAATAGTTCAATAAATGTAGAAGGTATTGAGAAGGTTGTGTTAACCAAGAAAGATGGAAAGATTACAGTTATGAACGACGTACTATATGTCCCAACCATGAAAAACAACTTGTTGAGTTTAGGAAAGTTGTTGGAAAAGGGGTACACGATGAGTATGGAGAAGAAGTGTATCAAGGTATATGATGAGACAAAACGGTTGTTGTTTGCAGCACCCTTGTCAAAGAATCGAACATTCAAAATTAACCTGAATACAACAATAGTGCAGTGTATGAATGTTGTCCAAACCAATAAAGAAGATTGGTTGTGGCATTATCGTTAGGTCACCTAAACAAAAGCTTACAATTGCTTGGTGACAGTAAGATGGTGAGTGGGATACCAACCATAAAATCTCCCAAGAAGGTTTGTGAAGGATGTGTAATAGGCAAGCACCATCGGAAAGAGTTCAAGAAAACAATTTCATAGGGCTAAACAACCACTTGGAGTAATATATTCAGATTTGTGTGGACCTTTAAGTGAAACTTCAATCGGAGGAAACAAGTATTTCATCATTTTCGTGGATGAATTTACTTAGGAAGATATGGTTGTATGTGTTAAAAGAGAAGTAAGAAGCCTTCTCCTATTTCAATAAGTTTTGCAGTTTGTTTGAGCGACAATCTGAATGGAGGGTGAAGATTCTCACGAATGATGGGGGAGGTGAATTCAATTCCAAAGAGTTTTTTGAATTTTGTGTACACAAAGGCATAGAACATGAGGTGACAGCCCCCTACACCCCTCAGCATAATGGCTTGGCTGATTGAAGAAACATAACTCTATTAGACATGACAAGGTGCATGCTAAGAGGAAAGAATTTACCTCACTATTTATAGGCTAAAGTAGTTTCTACTATTGGGTATATTCTGAATCGTTACCCTACAAAAGGATTACAGAATTGCACTTCTAAAGAAGCTTGGGCTGGTGATAAGCCAATGGTACATCATTTTTGGGTTTTTAGGTCTCTTCCATATAGACATGTTCCAAATGAGAAGAGGAAAAAGCTAGATGATAAAAGTGAGGCCCTCATCTTCATTGGCTACCACCCAACTGGCACATACATTTTATACAATCCTGTGACACATTCTGTTGTAATTAGCAGAGACACATTAGTTATTGAAACTGCCAAGTGGAATTGAAAAGGTGAAGATCATTCGAGCATTCCTTGTGTTTTGGAGGATGCAATTACTAAACCTCGAGGGAATGCAAAAAATAGTATAGCTAGTGCAGGAGTAAGAAGGTCTCAGTGTATTCGTTTTCCTTCAACAAGGCTCACTGATCATGAAATTCTTCATGATAGTGAAGTCACTGACAGTGGAAAACTGACACATCTAGCTTTTCTTGCGGATATGGAACTAATCTCATGGAAGTAAGCTATTGATGTTAGAGAATGGAAGAAAGCTATGATTGAGGACTTAGAGGCTATTGAAAAAAATAGAACATGGGAACTTGTAGATGTGCCAAAACACAAGAAACCTATTGATGTGAAGTGGGTCTTTAAAATCAAATCCAGACCAGATGGAACAGTTTCCAAATACAAGGCAAGGTTGGTTGCTAAATGTTTTTTTGCAGAGACAAGGGATTGACTTCACTGAAGTCTATGCACTAGTGGCACATATGGAGACAATAAGACTACTACTTGTAGTAGCTAGTTGGAAGAGTTGGAAAATATGCTAACTAGATGTCAAATTCGAGTTTTTGAACGAGCCTTTAGAAGAAGAAGTGTATGTGAGGCAGCCACTTGGGTTTGAGGTTATTGGAGTAGAAAACAAGGTTTACAAGCTTCGGAAGGCACTTTATGAACTTAAGCAGGCAGACACCTCGAGCCTGGAATAAATGCATAGACTCATTCTTGTTGAAACAAGGATTCAATAGATGCAGTGTTGAGTTTGGAATCTATGTAAAGGAAGGCTCACAACAGAAGTTGTTGGTTGTGTGTTTATATGTTGATGACTTGATGGTGACTAGTGATGAAGAAGCTGAGATTGAGCAATTTAAGGAGAATGTGAAGGTTGCGTTCGAAATGACAGATCTGAAAATTATTGACTATTTTCTGGGTCTTGAGATAGTGCACACACTTACTGGAGTCATGTTGCATCAGAAGAGATACATAAAAGAAGTGTTGAAGAAGTTCCAAATGACAAATTGAAATGTTGTCCCAATACCAGTCATAGCAAATTTGAAGCTGACAAAGGAATTGAATGAAAAACATGTTGATGCAACACTATACAAACAACTTCTAGGATTACTCAGGTACATTTCCAATAGCAGACCTGACATTAGTTACGGGGTTGGTCTTGTGAGCAGGTTCATGACTGATCCAAGGACTCCACATCTTCTTACATCAAAGCACATCCTAAGATACTTGAAAGGAACAACCAAATTGGTTCTATTCTACCCAAGGAAAATAAAACAGTGTGACATTATGTTGGAAGCATGATCAGATGCAGATTGATGTGGTGACAAAGTTGAAAGGAAGTTCAAGTATATGACTACGCTATTGTCATGGTGCTCGAAGAAACAAAGTGTAGTTACTCTCTCCTCATGTGAGGCTGAGTATATTGCATCTGGAGAGGCAGCGTGCCAATGTTTGTGGTTGGAATATGTGTTAAAAGACTTGAAGATAAACTATAAAAGGCCTATTCAAATGTTCGTAGATAATAAGTCTGCCATAGACTTATCAAAGAATCCAGTATGCCACAGAAAAAGCAAACATATTGAGACAAAATATCACTTCCTGTGTGATCAAGTCATGAAGAACAGAATTGACATTTTCACTAAGCCATTAAGACACCACAGATTCGAGAAGTTGAGAAGCATGTTGGGGTTAATATTTCTAGATAATATGGTTTAGGAGGGTGTGTTATTATAAACCAAATATTATCTGTTAGAAACTAGTTGTCTATTACAATTAGTTATAGTAGTTTCTTGTTTCAGTATAAAACACCATATGTACTCTACACAAATGCTAATGAGAATTCATCTTTGTTCTCTAGCATCTATCAGTTTAACATTCCCTCTCTATTACTTGTTGCTTTTTAGTTCTTTGTCCAAACTTGTATTTTATATTAAATATTAAGTAAGTTTTGAAATTTTCTTCTTTTTCTTGTTTGGAGATGTAATATTCTTATCTTTTATAACTAGTAATAGTATGTTAATGTTGTTTTAAACCAATTTGATGTTTTATTATTATTATTATTATATCTTAAATTGTTATATGTAACCATGATCGTTAAGATGATGATTTTTCACAAGTGATACAATAAGTATAAACATTAACGCAAGTGTCTTTAGAACTAAGTGAGTATCATCCATCATTTTATTCATATAGTCAAGAGCGACCACAATGTTGATAGTTGCATCATAGGAGCTAATTGTTGTTTTTAAGGTGGTTTAGCAGCCAAGAGTGACATGAATGCTTGTAGTTTAACTATTGGAGGTAATTGTTACTCTTAAAATGGTTAGGCATATTAATAATGTGGTTAAACATGTTGAACCATGAGCAAACAAAAACTTACTGGAATAAGAAATAAAATTGATTAGGACAAGTACCAAAATTAACAAAGACAAACATCAAAACTAATTAAGGCTAAAACCAAAATTGACTGACACAATTTTCCATGGGATCCTACCAATCATATATTAAGTTCCTTTGAGTGATAATGGTTAGCTCAAGAGTGTGTTTATTTGAAACAATATATTTCTTACAAATTCACACGTTTACGTTTGATGAGTATTATGATATTAGTCTCGAGTGATTCTTTGAAACAAGAATTTCATAAATGATTAAGTATTAATAAATATTAATAGAGCATAGATATATCATATAAGAAAAACCACAACAATATATTTGTTCTTGTATGAAACCAAGCAATTTCAAGAACTTTCGACCTTCCACCTTTTGTCAACAGGACTTGCCTTTGGACTGTGCCTGGTGATGCATCTGGAGGATGGATACCTATAGGTATTCTGACGCTCAAGCTGATTGTAAGACCCGTGAAATTTAAATAATTAAATAAATAATTATTTAATAAATACGGGTAGGAGAGCCTTTATGGCATTTAATGGAGATTGTTATGATGTGGAAAAGTACTAGTTCAAATGGTTGAGAGTGCTTGGTTTATGTGAGAGGACTTAGGTTTGAGTATTATGTATGCCATTTATCTGTTATTTAATTGTTATATTTTATTTATGTGCATGATCATGTTGAGTGATAACAAAACCTTAGAATTATAAGAATTATTATGAAATATGAATTGGTTGAATTGGTTGTGCAATTTTCTTTGTGATTGAGGGGTTATGGGTTCAAACCTTGGTTAACCCAAATTAAGCTTTCTTTTTGCTAAACTAATTTTTGGCATGAATGTGAAAGGGTGGAGGAAACCCTAGCTGAATAGGCAGCCAAGGAAGGGATGGAAAACCATCTAATAATGGCTCTTGAATGACCATTAACCTTACTCCAAGTAATTTTCGTTTTTTTGAGTAAATGGGGTAATTATTGGGTTTTAATGGTGAGAGAGAAGGGAATTAGAGAGGAAAACAACACTGTATTGTTGTGAGGGTAATGGGCTGCAGATTTTGAGAGCACTAGATTTGGATTACAGAGAGATTTAGAGTTTTTGGGTGGAGAGTCAAAGGGAGACCATTGGAGATCATAAAGAATTGCAACAAATTGTCTTGGGAGCAAGGATATCCAGGTTAGGGGAGTTGCTTTAATTGTCTATATGAAATTGTATGATTTAAGTTGTATGATGTATGTTTGGGTGCCTATTTTGCGTTAATTTTCCACTGGTCGAGTTTCTGAAAATTTTCCAAAAACCGCCTGGTGGCTTTGGAGGCCTGCCAGGCGATGCTTGAGAGTGACACCCATTTCTAGGTTTTGAGATGAACCGCCTGGCGGCAAGGGTGACTCCGCCAAGCGACACGAACCCTTGTGTTCTTGTTCAACGATTCAATATGGATTCTGTGATGGTTGGATAATGAGCAAGGTGCATGTGCATGATTTGAATGTATAAACTTATGAAATCGATTTGTTTGTAATTTATGCGCTTGATTGACTAGAACGAGATTTGGGGGTTTAGTGTTCATCATGGGTGCGGGAAAAATCTGGGGTTTGCCCAGAATTTGATGTGCCGCCTGGCGGCGCATACTTGCCGCCAGGCGATAAACGCTGCAGTAGTGGAAATTACATTCTGTGACTGACGGGACGCGCTTTGGGATTTTGTGAGAATGAGGCTAAATTCTACACGTGATAATTATACAAAAATAATCCGAATTGAATAAATATGATGTGGGAACAATATAATTATGTCAAGACGAATGCTAGAATTGTTGATTTGGGGTTTTAGGGATTACGCAGATGTAGAACAATTTGGGATTTTTTCCAGAATTGTATGCAGCACCTGGCGGCGCATGAATTGTTGCCAGGCGACTCACGTTAAAACAACTAAGTTTTTGGGTTACTGTTAAAAAACCGCCTGGTGGTGAAGAGCTTTCGCCAGGCGACGCAGGGGTGTTCTATTCACGAAAAACGCTATTTTTCGTACTTTTCGCACTACCGGAACCGTTGGGCGCCATTTTTGTACCGCCAGGTGCTACCTTCCTAATTTCTAGGCGCTAAGGGCCACCATTTTTCTGGTTCGCGCAATTTTCGTAAAATTGCATTTCCCGGTTCGTTAACCGTGCAATTTAGGTGAAATTTTGACATGTGGTCCACAACACGTAGTTCTTCAATTTGAACGGTGGAGATTTATTTTGGAGGTCAGTAGCCAGAGATATACGTTACTCAATATTGTTGATTTTGGAGTATTTAAAATACATGAATAAGCTCTTGATAATTTCAAGTAACTTCTAATGAAGCAGGATTGGGTTGTGTGGTAAACCTCTATCAATTTGAATGTCCCTTTAGGTTAGTCACATGTTGAGAATTGGTTATTGGTGAATGCGTGTGTGTCAATATTAATTTGCATTGGTGCCAAGATCATGTGCTTAAATTATTAGAATGCTGCTGCTTATACTTGTTTGAGCATGCGTTATTCATAAGTTAGAATTGAGTGCTAGCATAGGTTTAAAAGGGAAGAATATATATGAAATATGAAGGGATTGATTTTACTTTGTTCTAGGTGATTAAAAGCTAGTACTGCGCAAGTACTGGTGTAGCGCCTTACGATGGTGTTCGACCGCCAAGCGAAAGCTACTAGACCAGTAGAGAATTGAAGTGTGTGGCGTTTGGCGATAAGGGTTATCCCGCCAGATGATAGTTGTAGAAACAGTAGCATTAGAGGCGCTTGGCGCTTAGCGGCACGTATCCCCCGCCAAGCGATCTAGAAGTCTTTTGCGCCTGGCGACTCATGTGGAGCGCCAGGCGACTTTTGATGAAGCAGACATCGTGTTTTGCTTGCTTTGGATGTGTGTGGTCTACGAGGCCTTGGGCGATATCTCAAGGGTCAGATGCTGGAGTATTCCTGTAGTTGTGACTCAGGATGGAGCGTAACACGAGCATTCTTCGAGTTGTGGCAGGAAATAACGAGTGTTCCCGCATGTGTTCTACCAGTGGTGGCTTGTAGGTTAGACAACAACGATAGCTTGAGATTATCAACCAAAGACGTAGAACATGGATTACATGGTGGTGGCCATGTGATATGAGATCAAAGGATGATGATCCTTGGATTTGTGTGTGTTTTGTTATATAAATTTATGCATATATTTTATTCTGTTAGCTCACCCTATCAGCTTGTGTTTGGCGATGATCGTGTACGCGGTACACGGGAGTAGTCGATGTTGCAGGTGGATTTGGTGAGGCATAGAGCCAGAGCGGGGCTAGTTGGGAGAGGACTTTCTCAGAGTTTTATATTTTATGAGTTTTTAAAGAATTTGTAATATTTCATATTACTACCCGTAGACATTATAATTGAGTTTTAAATTTTATGGATTTGAGTTAACTTCGGATGGAATAAAAGTTTTATATTTCCCATGTTTTGGAAAATGGAGCTTAATAAATGAGCATATAATATTATTATCTTAGTTTATTAAGTAAATTCGTAATATCCGGATGGGATGTTACATTGATAACACTTCAATATCATCTGTATGTAAGAATGTGAGTAAAATGTACCTCTACCTTTATCCACTAGACCCTATTTTATATTACTTGATCTCAATCTTATCATTACTACTTGTTGATCGTTCCTATTATTTTCATCAAAACTGATATGCCTCATGGATACTACATTGTAACTGCCAAGGATCATTATATTTCTCACCGCCTAGGATTGAGCATTATTGAGCGTCCCCACTTGCATACTTGTACATTGACTATCCCTGTTATGGGCTGAAATGCTCCCTTAACCTTGTTTGGACCGAGATATATACGACCTTTTCATCACCAAATGGGCCGAGACGATCCCTTTCCCCTATTTGGGTCGAGATATACCCGAACTGCTCCATGTGCTAGCTCCATGACTTCCCTCTACCCCACTAGGCCGAGATTATCATGGCTTCGTAATACACTAGGCCCCTAGGCTCGTTGTGAACAAAGTGAAACAAGAGTCTATGACATGCGTAGTCAAGTGGAGAGAGAATAGGGAGCCTGGTTGCTCCTACTAGGGACTATGCATTGAGGTCGAGATGTTCCCATCCCATCATGCCTCCTGGAGCTAGCAAGTTGTGTTAGAGAAATGGAAAAGGTATTGACCCAGCGCATAATTAAAGGTTGTGGTCATAATGGTAGGACGTGGTAAGTGGAATATGGGAAGTCGTGCCTTGACAACCATTAAATGAAGTTGGATCTGATAGTGGAGATTACGTCTGCACGTGGTCCACTATAAATAGGGGTGGGGTCTCATGTTGGAACATGAATTCTGCTTCAGAAGTGAGCCATCCCCCATTCAAAAACTGTACTAAGTCACTCCCCAGGTATGTCATCCTCCTCTGCTTATTCTCTTTCCTGTAGACGTAATGATTCAAAGGAAGAGTGGAATGTATCCAACTCTCTTAGTAGCTTTAGTTCTTACAGAAATAGTGATCGCGTCGTTAGTGTCAAGGAGTTTTCGGCATTACACCATCTAGGATATAAGTGGGTAGATCCTATAGTCAAATTGCCATTGTCTAGGTTCCGAAAGTCCTCAACCATAGTTGCCTTATGTAAGAAAGTTGAGATGATAGCTAGCACTATAAATGAACACATTGTAAGCATAAAGCAGGCCAAGAGTGGGGATAATGTTTGTCACGGCTGGGAAGGTCATTCTCATGACTTTTTCTACATGTACTCAACCTTAGTAACAAATTTACATGTATGTCTGCCATTTGATGACTTCACAATGGGAATCTTGAGGGTATTGAATGTGGCCTCTAGCCAACTACATCCCAATAGTTGGGCATCCATTCAAGCATCCAAACTTATTTGCCATATGTTCCATTTGAAACCTTCTCCTCAAGTGTTTCTATAATACTATAGCACCCAACCGAGAGAGTTGGTCAGTTGGTTATCCCTAGTGGGCCAAAGCCACCATTCCTTGCTGGCGTCCTATACCTAGTCCCTTAAAAAGTTTAAGACTAGGTTCTTTAAGGCAGTCATAAGATTCGTTGGGACCGAATATTTTTACTTTGATAACGTTGAAGCCAAATTTCCCTTCTACTACGTGATGACCTCTTCGATATGTATGTTTGGTTGACTATGTGTAGTTAATATGTTATTAATCTTAGTTAACAGTTGCTTTCTATTGCAGATATCATGGTGGTTGCTGGTTCTTTTGGCAAGGAAGTGTTCATGAATTGAGGAGAAAAAGGCTAGAGGAGGAGAAGAGAAAAGCAAGCGAAAGCTCCCACCATTCTGTCACGAAGATGTCGTCTCAAAATTGCCCCTCGAATTTGTGCTTCCAGAGTTGCAGTCCTTTATGGCTACTACTAACATCTGAGTTATAATATACCAAATTAGGTAAACAATCTCGAGTTTGAGAAAAATTATATGTTTGAGAAACCTAAATTGTGATTAGCCGATGATTGATTGTAGTTTATTGTAGTTGGATTGTGCTTCTTTGGAGGTTGTTAAAGCTCGATGAAGGTGGCGGATTTTGCTAAAGCTTGCTAAAGAGCTGGGTGTTCCAGTTTGTGTTAAGTTTCATGGTAAGGGTCTAAACCATCATGTTTGTATTGTTAAATTTTGAATAATTAATCCAATAAACAATAAGGAATTAAAATTGAGGAGAAATTCTAAAATATATTTTTGTTTAAATTGTTAAGATTGTAAAATTTGGTGATAATGACATAATTTATATCACACAATTTAAAAAATAAAATTTAGTTTGATTATAATTTTATATTAGAGTATACTTTCATTTTAGAAAATAAGTGTACATTGTAACCATTTGGTCATGTTGTGGAAATAAAATCTGGAATTAAATGCTTCTCATACCTTTGTTCGCATTTAGATTTGTTATTGTTGAAGCTCACTAAGAATGTGTCGTGCAGAGCAGAGGAAGTGTGTATGATGGAGGTCATTGGCGCTATCTCGAAAGTGAGCAAATTATTTTAAATTTTGTTTTTTGCATATGGTTAAAGAATTTGTTATGTTAAGAAGATGAATAAGTATTGTTTTTAATATTTGTTAGGTATGCTTTTGTATTTATTTTGTTTGTTATTCTTTTTTTTTGCAAATAGGTTTTGTTTGTTTGACTTGTGATCTATTTATACAATATCCATAATGCAAAGTCTAGTTTGCACTATACTTGTGTCTATTTCTCACACTTCTCATGAGTCTAGTAAGAGTGTGTCCCTACAATCTTTTATGTGCAAAGGGGAAATGCATAAGATCATCAATAATGGACCCAACACATTCAAATAATACCATTCTTTTCAAACCAAATCATCTTTCTCCCACGAAATTAGATAATTTGCTCTTCACATATTATCATCACTCATTGTAATTATTTCTATGTGTATTGTATTCATTTTAAGTATTTTTATTGTTTTTGTAGCTAATTCAACACACTGGCCACTATGATGTTTGCCCAGAGATCTACCTTTCAAATAGAACATTGTGTTCTCTTATTTTATGTAATATTTATGTATACTTTTTCATGTAGCCTTATTTCAACTTTTAGTATTTTCTCTTGCACTGTTATATCCTTTCAATTATGATAAATTTATGTTTATTGTTTGTCTTAAATAGAAATTAATTGTTTGCCATTATAGTGAATTTGGAATTTGGAATTGCACTTAAAATGTAAGTTTGCCCAATGAAGTTGCATTCTTATTATAATTTTATTTATCATCAACCAAAAATAAATTATATTAGATTTGTAGATAATTCTAATTTGTGGTTAATTAAGGTTTTGTGAAATGTAATTTTTAATGGAGATTCTGGTTAGCGGATAAAAATAAATTACATTGTGTACATGGTAATAAAGCAACACTAACCAATACTACATAATGAATAAGAAAAAAAAAATAAAAGTAGAGAGTCAAGCCCTCGATATTTATTATATTTATTTAAAAAAGAAACAAAAAGTGAGAGCTAATTAAGAGTGAGGTAGAAGGTCTCTTCTTATTATATTTATTAAAAAAAAACAAAAAGTGAGGGTCGGCCCCCGCTAGGTCTAATATTAATTTTAAAAATCAAATTGAAGTGAGGGTCAGACCGTTGCTATGTGGGACGCAAGATAAAGCTGCCAGAAAATAAAAGAGTCCCTTTTGGATGGGTGCAATCATTGCTATTTTGCTTTGACTTTTGCTCTGCACGCAAAAAAAGAATGAAAAGCTTCTTTGTGTAGGGGATGGGCTGAAAACAAATGCACAAGGGTTTTTTCCTTTTGAGTGGGTTTAAGTGGGAGACTATTCACATGTTTTTTAATGTCTCTGCTAAAAAGAAAAAGAAATATCTCTGGTGGCACTTCAAGAGATTTTGAGAGTGAAAGTTTCAAATATGAAGACTGTAAACCTTTGAAAGGTGTGTCTTTAAGTTTTGCAAAAAAAAAAATCTTCAGTGATGAAATTATTACACTTTTTTGTGGAAAAATTTTGTCTTTTTATTACTCTTTCAAATTATTTTTCCTTTTTTGTTTTGAATATGCTTTGTAGATGGTAAATTGCACATTGGATGGAGATAATGGTATATATAAGAGCAATAATGAAATAAATTTTAATTTGAATGAATTACCTATAGAAGATAATTTTCCATGAAATGATTGTTTAGGAATATTAAAGCATGTTCAAGATTTAGAAGAAATAATAATTGAACAAAATCCCGTTGTTGATGAGTTTTTAGAAGAAATCGATGAAATTAGAAATTTTGAGGACGCAAATGTTGTGCCTTTTGTTCACCAGATTTTTCTCAGTGAGGAAGAAGCATACTCCTTTTATAAGAGGTATGCATATCAACATGGGTTCTCAGTTTTAAAAGGTAGATTTGTTAAACGAAATGGAATTATAAATAGGCATGTGATGAGTGCGTATTTTGCCCTCATTCAGTGTTTAATTCTGAGTATTTAATTGGATTTATGTGCTTAAAGAGTGATTTAATTGATAATTCTAACAATTAGGCTATTTGAGCTTATGTGATAAAAATGTGTTAAAAAGTGATTTTTAGCTGCATAAATTATTTTTGGATATTTTAACATTTGTTGATGCAGCTGAAGTTAAGATTAAGCTCATTCAAGGTGGGAAAATAAATTGATTGAAATTACAAAACACCTTTAAATAAAGCTGAAATTAGCAAGTTCTGGAAAAATCACTTATGCACCCCCAATTTTTACCTATACACTTCCCTCTTTTTAAATGGGTCTCACCAAAAACTTATTCTGCACCCCCTAATATGTCTATTTACACCCCTCCTACCACTTAATCCTCAACTTTCAAATCAGGCCAACCATATGCTGACACGTGACATTGATCCTTGCAAACACATATGCACCAATTAGACATTGCCACGTCATCATCTCCTCCATCTCACACATGAAACCTAACCCTAATTTTAGCCACCATGACCACCCTCCACGGTAGCCGCCACTCTCGCCGGAGCAATCGCAGCAGCACCGTTCCTGCCTCTTCACGCTGTCGTCGCCACTCTCGCCGGCACCGCAACTCCACCATGGAATCACCATCTTCATCGTTGCAGCGAGACAGATTTGCACCTATATCTCGAAGCAGCAGCCATGGCAGCAGTTGCACCACCGCGTCGTCCACCATTGACGCAGCCTTATCCTTGTCGGAAAACGGAGAGCACAACACTGTTTCTACATCTTCACGCTGCCGCCACCACGAAACAGCAGCGAACACAGCTTCCAAACCACCACGCAAACGCAGTGAACAACCTGCAACTATGCTCCTCTGCTCCACGTACCTCCACCACTCCTTTGACCTGCAACTAAAACGCACAAACCTTGCGTCGTAGCAGAAACGCCGTGAACCTCCCTGCACGTGCAACACGCACCGAGCCGGACCACCGTATCTGCACCAGCAAGCGTGGCAACACCACCGTCAGCCGCAATCCATGGTGGAGGAAGGAGAAACATGGAGGCGAAAACCCTAACTCTGATACGAGAGAAGGAGATGGCTACGACGTGTCATCCTGTCAATGGACAGTCAAATAGTCAACTAGTCAAAAGTTGGTCAAATCTGGTCAAAAAGTCAAAGACTGGTCAAAGGAGAGGGGTTTATTTGCAAATATTGATATTTTTGGATGTCTCTGCAAAATTGGACTACAAGATTGAAAATGGGTTATTTAGAAAATTAATACAAATATTATTTGGTGATAATTTATCAGATATCTTTAAATAATTAATTTATTTAA
>Ga0214545_1000849_pt1 | contig 53327 bp, 25 predicted proteins | sample CNSS4metaG_FD_160064 | JGI IMG/M metagenome (GOLD analysis project Ga0214545, IMG submission 160064) | Root nodule microbial communities from cowpea collected in UCLA plant growth center, Los Angeles, California, USA - CNSS4 | ecosystem: Host-associated > Plants > Roots > Nodule | place: USA... | reverse complement strand
TACACCAAAAAAAATTTAAAAAAAAAAAAAAAAAAAACTGCTTCATGCATGGCGAGATTCCAACCCCCTTCTAAATTTTTAAAAAGTAAACAAACAAAAGCAGGTAAAAAGAGTGTTTTAACCCTTCCTCGTGAATTTGCTGCAATGGGTTTGAAAAAATGATTGAATTGAGTGAAGAAAAAACGTGAGAGGAAGTGGAAGTTAGGTAACGAGGTTTACCGCGAGAGGGATTCCGAGGACGGAAAAGAGGGCCAACGCGCCGGCTTTTACGCCGGCGGGAGGAGGCAGGGGCTCGTGGATGCCGCCGGGGAGGTCAGTGTACTGGCGAGAATGCGCGGCCATCTTGGTGACCAAAACGGTCATGGCCAAACAGATAGCGAGCAAGAAGTTGACGATTCCCCAGAGCCTCTTGACGCCCCCAACTCCACGCGCGAGGACATCGACGCCCAAGGAGGTGGCTCCGAGGACGAGAGAGTTCAACATGAGACCTAACGAACCGGCGCGCACGCCTCTATCGTAGGCCTTTCCTTCTCCGACGCTTCCGCCGTAGACCTCACGGCCCATCCAGTCGGTGTCGAAGAGAAGGAAGGGGAACCACGCAATCCAGTTGAGACACGTCACCAAGAGAAGGATCCACATGGGACGCTTCAGTTCCCGAAACGCACCGAATAACTGCCCAAAACAGGGCATGCCCCCGTGGGACCCATCTTCTTCCACAACGCTCGCGCTGTTTTTTTCGGACGCCACCGGTTCCTCCTTCACGTAAGTGAGGGCGATGGTGGCCAGACTGAGGAGGAGCGCGATGGAGAGGAAGAAGCAGCTTTTGAGATTGGCGCAGTAGACGTTGCAGGCTTTGGTTTTGGTGAAGGGGAAGACGTGGTGGAGGCCGCTGTAGGACCCCGCGGCGTACCCCAGGACATTGCCTACGGCCATGAAGAAGGAGAAGAAGGAGTTGGCGTTGCGCGTTTTTCGGTGGTCGCCGGCGGAGAGGTCGGCGAGGAGGGCACGGCAGGGGCCCTGGAGCATGTTGTTGGCGACGTCCAGGATCCAGAAGCCGACGACGAAGATGGCGATGGCGCGTGGGCGGACTTTCTTGGCGAGGGAGTCGCCGAAAATGTGGCCGAGGTCGGCGGCGTAGCCTATGAGAAAGACGGCGATGGCAACGGCCAGGGCTCCGGCGGCGATGAAGGGACGGCGGCGGCCGAAGCGGGAAGTGCAGCGGTCGCTGTGGTAGCCGACGATGGGCTGGACCAGCATGCCGGAGACTGGGCCGCAGAGCCAGATGAAGGAGGCCCAAGAGTGGGGAATTCCCAGCAGCTGAACGTAGGGGGTGAGGAGGGAGAGCTGCAGGGCCCAGCCGAACTGCACCCCTGCGGCGATGGATGCCACAGCCATGATCTTCCGGAGGGGACTGGGATCCGCCGGCGGAGTCTCCATGTTAAGGGAGGAAGGCTTGGCGAAATTCTTGTTGTGTTTGGTGGCAGAGAGAGGGTCCATGTTGGAAGAGAGTGTGTGTTGGTTAGTTTTGTGTTGTGTGGTTTGCGAGAGTGTTGTGGGGTTTTATAATCGAGGGAGAGGGGAGTTGCATGTAATACAATGCCTTTCAAAATCGATAACTGTGTCTGTGTTACTGTTTGTGGATATGGTAATCACAACCCTGTTGCCTTATCCGTTTGGGTAAAAGTAAAAACAAAAACTCACTCACGCTCCCTTCGCTTTTCTTCTCGGACTCACACTACCCACAACAAACCCATCTTTTCTCATTTTCATCAATATTGCTGCTCCATCTAACTTTTTTTAATTAATAATAATCATTTATTTTGGGTTTCTGCTTTGAGACTGCTGTAAATCCCATTTGTTTTCATATGGAGGGGTCTTTTCTGGCCTCTTACATCACCAAATCCTAGCAACTTTTGCAATGCTACCAGAATTACATGTCTCATTCTTCTCGTCAAATGCGTCAACTTTTGACTTTCCACTGATTTACTCATATTTACCACTTAGTTTCTTCAAAAACAAATTTAAACGGCACTACAAGAAATAGAGATAATATTGTGTAAGCAAGTTATCCATATTTAATATATATTCAATGCTGGTGGAAAGAGTTAGCAAAGTCAACTCCACATTAAAACACTGTGTATACATATACTAGTAGTTTGTTGTAGACCGTATAAACATAAATTGGTGGGTTTATAGCTTGAAAATAAAAATATTATATATGTGGTCTAGGAATAATATTTGAGGAAATTAGGTGCGCGTATAATCAATGCTTCATATCTAAGTTAATTAGAACAAAACATAAATCATATGAGAAGTATATCTGAAGTGAAAGCCAGGTGAGATTGAGTGTCAATTATACTAGTAGTATAAAATATTGTATTGCTACAAATTCCAACATGTATAAACTAAGAATTGATACAGAAAACTAGATAGTAGCGTTTCTACCTATTTATAACCACATCAAGAACCCAATATAATAACATAAGTTGTGTTTTCCCACATGATTATCTTTTGTTGTTGGATATAAGTTATAAATCCTAGGAAATTAGATCTAGTTTTGGATGCTGATACCTATAAAAAACTAATAAGTTCCCTCTCTTCTCAATCACAAACCATCAACGAAAATTGTATGAATGAAGATGTTAGGAGTTTTAGATTACCAAGGTCCTCGAGAACCGAATCATGTAGTTGATTGTAAACAATGATTTCATAATCCATTACACTAATAAATAAAGTTTAGAACGGTTTCAAATCAAGTAACTGATAACGGTTAAAGTGCATGCGTTTTAATTTTTTTTTTTTAACTTTTCATAAAATAAATTAGATAAGGAAAAAAAAGAGGGTTCCTCCTGACTTTCTCATATTTTGTGGGAAATCTAAAAAAGGAATCGGATTCGCAAAAGTTAGAAAAAAATAAAAAATTAAAAGCTTTGGTATGGACAGTTGATCTTAAACCACCGACACCCTTTGACCGGTGGACCCAGCAACCGTTTACGATGAGGAAACTGTGCCAAACACGACGACGACGTATTAGTGCGATGGCGTCATCGTTCCTTCAACATGAGAGTTTCATATTTCATACACTTTTTTTTAAAAGATAAATATTCTCCGCGTATTATATAACGATAATGATTATATCCTGGATAAAAAGAAAAAGAAAGAAAAATGAGAGTTGTGTTTATCGTTATATTCAGTATAAGTCCATTTTCTGTGGTTTAGATTCTTGTTCTCACAACATTTGAGGGTGATAAGATTTTACTACATTCACACGCACTCTGCTCAGAATAAACTGAAGAGGAAAGAAGATTATGAGAAACTCGTTGTTTCATGGCGTAGGAACTTTGAAAATAACAGAGATAGCATGAATAATTTCACTACAACCTTGATTTATTAAGATATGGAATATAATGAAGAGACGTGAGATCACAGGATGAATTGTATAAAAGATTTTCGGACATGTGAAACAGGTAAAAAAAATCTATATTTCTTATACGGATAGTGGAAAAAGATCCAATTTTCCAGATAGATAAAAAAATTTCCCACATCAGCATCTTGATTTTGTAGAGTGGATGAATTGTAGGGTGCACCGTTAACCGTTATAAAAGCTTTGATTGAAATATTGTAAAGTGTGCACAATAATTGTATTTGATCTAGTTGAATTGTGAGAACTAAGAACAATAAGTAAGGGTCATTGACCTTTGGGTTGAGGGCATTTAATTTTGATTGCATGCACAGTGCACATCGAATTTGTAACATGAGCGTCATCAGACATCAGATAATGCTTTGGTAAATGTGACCTTTTAAGTTTGAGATCAGTGATCCATAGGTCAGTAAATGTGTTCATCCATAGGCTGAGTGAGAATAATTCTGTTAAGACCATAGGTTTAATGATTAATTAGATCTTACTTATTTAATAAAAAAAAGTTAAATTTTAACTTTAATTTATTAATTCAATAAATTAAGTTTGGTGGCATCACAAAATCGCTAGGGATGTCAGTTAGCCGGTTTCATTTTTCCTCATCTCGCATCATTAGTCTGCCAAAATAGTCAGTCGTAATAAGTGTGTTGTTTTTAATAATGATAGTTTGATTTTTTTTTTAATTTATTATTTTAATACTTTTTAAATTATTTATTTTGATTTTTTTTAGTATTGTGGTATAATAATTTAAAGATAATTAAAGTGATGAATTAAAAATAGATTAAAAATTATTGTCAAAATATTAATATTTTAAATTTTTTTACTCGTTCTTTGATCCACAAACATTTGACATCTGAACATCTGTCATGCATAAAGTTTCAATAATTTTATTTTTATTTAATTAAATTAATAAAAATAATAAATTTTTTAAATTCATTTTTTAAAATAAATAATATTCATAATTTATAATTTTTAAATACAATTATGTTAAATGTATATAAATAACAATGAAAATTAAATTTCAAGTAATTAAATTGTCAATAGAATCAAGAATAGATAAAAGATCAAAAGTAAACTTAATTAGTAACAAATTTAGAACACATTTTCAAGACAAATTCACATAATATATATTATTTCATCTTATCTTATTCATTGTCATTTATAAAATATATTAATTTCTAAAATATGTTAAGTTGACTACATGTTTATTTGTTTATGTATGACAAAAAAAAACAATAGACATATTAGAATTTCGTACATAATATTTTTATAAATTAAAAATATCCTATTATAAATAAAATAAATATTCAAGATAAAAAATTATGATTTTAAGTAGTTTTTATTATTGAGTTTATAGTTTATGACAAGTTCTATTGAGTCTCTTAACTCACTATTAGACTCTTTAAAATTTTACACTATAGCTATTTAAATCTGTTGTGATAAAAAAGACCCTATAATACACTAAATTCGGAAAAAAGTTACCTGTAAAAAAAAAAAACAGTTTTCATATACTAACATCTCAAGTTGAGTATCATTTTTTTTTTTATAACAAGTCTGGATTTATTTATATAAAGTTCAGTTTGATTTACTCTCATCCCTACTCGTCTTTTTCTTAATAAAAAAGAAAAAGAAAAATATAAAAAAGTGATATAAATGAAAACCAAAATAAATAGATAAAGATGACTATTAAGAAAATTGTTCACCAATATTATTAAAATGTATTGGTGAGCACTTAGTGCATAAACAAATCAAAGAACAAGAAAAACACAATATTAATTATAAACCACATTAAAAAAGGACATGAATAAATAATAGACAAAATAAAATAATTATAGATAATAGTGTCATTATTAAACAAATAACACACAACACACAAAGATACTCTATTCTTCACGTTAGTCACAATAAGTATAACTACTTGTGTATAAAATAACAAAAAACAAATAAATATTAGTTAAAGAAAAAAGAAGGGCTACAAATATATAGAATATTTAGAATGAGACTGCTCGAAGATTATATACAACTTAATCATTATATATATATATATATATATATATATATATATATATATATATATATATATATATATATATATATATATATATTTTTAATTGTACTATGAAATGCATCTGTAACTACACAAACTAACACACAAAGATACTCTATTTTTTACGTTAGCCACAATAATTATAGATGATAATCTCATCTATTAAACAAATAACACACAAAGATACTCACTCACTCTATTTTTCACGTTAGCCACAATAAGTATAACTACCAAACTAAGCTACATCTATGGAATCCGACTATAATAATTACAATTTAAATAACAAAAAATTCTTAATAGATAAATTACAAGGAGACACTTTAATATATGAGTAATATATGAGCTATGTCACTATTTATATCAGTTGCTTTTATGATTAATGTAAAATGAAATCTAAAATTAAAATTTTTATTCTGCAAGTTTTCTGTTATTATACTCACAATTGCAATGCAAAATTTTTATTATATTTTTCACTCCTAAGTGTGATGATTCTTCTTTCCCACTGGCACATCCACTATATAATTCTTTTTCTACGCTCTTCTTCTCTTATGTGACTTCGTCCTTTTACACCACGTCTTCCACCACCATCATTGTCTTTTTGATATATATATATATATATATATATCCAATTTACATAAAAAATTAACATACTTTTAACTTAAAATCTTAAAATAAATAAGTTTATATAAATCTCTTATTTTATAAAATATTCAACTTTTTCATATTTATTTAATATAAGATTTAAACTCACATTTAATTTCTCAACCAAATTTTGTTTTTCTTGATCACATTTGGACAAAAAACAACAGCTCACGGTAGCACAAAGTGACAAGAGAATACAAGTTCTACGCATTGCCATTGATTTACAACCACTATATATAGAATGAAACTATCAAGAATTAATAAGCAGACCTAAAATACATTATTACCCAACCCAAACATATCAGACCTAAAACACTGAACATATTATTTATATAAATAAATTGAACTCAGACATTTACATTCCCCTACACGTGATTAAGTAACGAGAGTAAGTATCAAATTTGCGCATATGTTTAAACTATGATTCTACACAGATTATGCTTTTTATTCGAAATAAATATTCATGAGAGACAAATCTTTGTTTAGTTCAATTCGTACAAAATTATAGACAACAAAGTTCTCTCCAAATGTTTCATATTGAAGACGAAAATAATTTTATTTTAACTAAAGAGGTTATGCGAATAAGAAATGAAGGAATATTATATATTGCGATGGAATTATTATGTACGACATGTGGTGGCATTATCAAATGAGAATTTGAACAATGATGAAGCTGATGATTGCGAGAAGAATATAAGGCTACAAGAGAAGAGGGGAATAGTGTGGAGGGAAACAACCATGATTAGGTTTAAGGTAGCTGATGAGTGTCGCGAACATTATGATATTGATGTTGGAATTAGTGGTGTCATTTTCCACCAAGGCAGCATTTATTTTATATTTCCTCGTCGCATTTTCACGTTAACAACACTTAGGATACAAGTGAAAAAGATGTCAGTCTTTTTCGAATTAAAATAACGAAACTCAATACAAACTACAGCATGTGTTTGTTTGGTTAATATTTTTGTTTTCACCGCACGTAAACTGAAACATCACTCTTTTCAATGCATGACAGATGCACCATTCCTTTGTTGAGACACAGTACTAAATTAACTAAATTAGGTTACTGTGCTTAAGAGATTTTAAACAGAAAAATTTGTTAGATCGGGTATTTTGGTACAGTAATCATAGTGTTGATTTTGTGATGTGCACTATATGAAGCAGAGAAAGAGCCAAATGGCAAGCACTGGAAGACACAGGAATTGAAACGAAACTTAACCTAACTGTTAATGGGGACCAGCTAGGTTGGGAGGCCATGCTAGGTCAATATTTGAGAGATGCAAGGTTAGTGCTTGTGACCCATTGTGAAAGGACGTGCCTTTTCTAGTTCCTCTAATTATTCAGAATTGGCATGTGTGTTGACTAGACAAAACCCTTGTCTGAAGTGGGACAAAGTGCAACGCAAACACAAATCTGATTCTCTATTTCTCTTTCACTTCAGTGTATAACAGTGTTGTTATATTTGTTTTCGAAACAGAGCTAATTAATAATTTTCATTCAGAAGAAAAACATAGATAGGACAAACGAAGTTAAAAATGAAGAAAGTGGAAGAAGAATATGTAAGTTAAATAAACTACTGCAGAATCCAGCGCTTTATGCGAAATGATAAGGTTTTAGGCATGTTAGTGGAAATACCAAAAGTGAAATGACATAAAAAGATTAAAGATAATAGATCCCGGGAGAGAAGAACTTAATTCACATTCTTTCAGGCTTTTAATGTTCTCCATTCCACATCCGTTTCATTGTTCTACCTATTCCAGTACACAAAATTTTTCAGTCCTTCTAAAAATCTTTCTTTCTGTTTTCTTCACTGTTTACACCTTTGTATCGGCATGCATTCATCATGCGCCAAACCATTATATTCGCATTATTAGAATTCAAGCCACAGATATATATAAAAAACTCTTTCTGCCACTCTTTTCTATCCATACAGGTAGATATGTTCTTTCCCATATAATTAAAATATATATATACTATACATTGCTGCCACACTTCTTGATTCCCATTAAAATTTATAGAATATTTTTTCGTGGGCATTTTAGATTTCTGTTTGATTACAGTGTGCAGAATGACTCAAAAGGATGAAATAGAATAGAGAGGGAAATATCTATAAATTCTATAAATTCTCAATCTTTTCAGAACTCAATTAATGTTCTATTTGACCTTTTTCTGCCATTGCAATTACTTGTATCCTTTTTAAGTGCATATTTTGATCTGACTTTTCACCTCATACACGTATTTATGGTATCTAATTCGAAGCTAAAAGAGAAAACAAATTATTCTGACAGTATAATATTTCATCAAGTTACCCTTTTGTTGGCTCATCATTGGTGCTGATCAAGTCATCTTAAATAGTAGCAATTGCAGAAGTAAACTGTATGAAGCTACTGTTACGTACCTTAACCTGTTATTATGCATGTGTCCTCCTTTTCATAGTTGTATTTTTTATATAATAAACATCTACATTTAGCTTAACAAGGTGTTTTCAATATTCTTTTGTGATAGAAGAATCGGTGCATTCTTGTTAAAAAGAAATAAACCAAGACTTTAGCCGTATCCGTCACGGGTGTTTACCTTCCAATTCCATGTTCTAAACAGCAACCTCGAGCCACGAGAACAAATCTCAGGTCCACAGTGGAAATTCTATGGAGCTTGATTCTCTGCCTGCAATGCTTTTTCATATACCGACTTAACCCACTTATGGATTTTCTCTTGCACATACAATTATGCCCACCTTTACTTTCAGTTTTGATAGTAATGTCTAGTTAGAGACAACAAATTATACACAACAAATAACAAATCTTATTAAGATATTATATGAGAAGTGGACTTTAAACCTAATTCAACCCCACAAAATCGATTTGTAATGAGAGGTTTGTACCTCACTTATATATTATGAATTAGGCTTATCTTTAGTTGATGTGGGACTTCCAATATCTTATATTAAATAAAACTAAAAATGTTTAATCACATAAAATAAAATTTCTCAATCCATTGTTTTAAAAAGTTTAGGATCGAAGATGATGAGATTTTCTTTTCTTAATTTATGCAAATCATACTCTTTATCTCCCAAAATCATAAGAAAATTTAAAATAAGATTTTCAAAACATGATTTTCATTTCATTAGTTCTTGTATTTCTGTTGAAAAAAATAAGCCAATAGGGAAAAAAATAAAAATAAATATTTTCAAACTTTTTTTTTTCAAGTTTTTCAATCATACATAATTTCTCTTCTCTCAGCGGGACCAATGGTATATAATGGTAATAATTGGAGTGATGGTCCTAACACACCATAGCATAGCAAAATAAATACGACATGTCTTTCGGCCTCTTTTATTTGGCAGGATTGACTTTCATTCCTTAAATTCTGTCACTTTATTTAATATTCGAACTATATTAGTAATTAATCATCAATTTGAAATGAGTTACGTACATTGGAATCTAACAGCTTTTTATAATCAGAAAAATTATTTGTTTTTTTTATAATTGTTAAATTATTCTCTGCTTGATTGTTTATTTCCATCAGACCGCTAAACTAAAGTTCCCTGCTTATGACGCTAATTTATAACACTTATTCAGATTTTTGTAATGTAATGTTTGTTCCCTGACTTGCATGGTGGCAATATAATAAAAATTTGTAATCATTCTCTAATATTATAATGTCAATCATATAATAAAATAAAAATAAATAAAAATATAATAAGATAAAACAGTTATATATTAGTCATATAAATTATTTTCTCACTCTCATACATTTTATGATTTTCATAATAATTTCTTAAAAACCCATGTTAATCGTATTTTTTATTGCTTCACTGTATAAAATATATAAATTAATCTTACATTAACAATAAATTTTAATATAATTTTTAATTTTCTTTACAAATCCTAAATTTGTATTAAATCAGCTATTAATATTAATGTGATATTTTCCTGATGATTATATATATAGGAAATTTGAATTTGCAATCAGTAGAAAAAAAATACTTTAAGTCAATTGGTCTATGATATAATTATATTATAAGTTTTGACTAGCATAACATCGTAAGGTAGAAACCCTTATAGAGATACTTGTTTTGTTAGGAACAACCATCATGTTTCTGAGATATTATTCGATTTGAAGTGAGGAATTCTTTCGCAGTTTTGTCCTTAAAAAGTACCTCAGCTCAGAGAGTAGAGGGAGATAGGAATATTTAAACCGCACTTGACCACAACTCCTAAACGATGTGAGACTTATTGGGTGTACTGGAACAAACCTCCTAGTCGAGGGCAAGGGAAGTTGTCGGTCCCCATGGTAGGCGTCAATGTTTCAATTCGACTAAGTTCGTCCGGCAGCTATCTTTAGGAACAACCACCACGTTGCATTTTTGAGGTATTGTCTGTTTTGGAACTATCACGGTTTTATCTTTAAAAGACATCTCAGAGGGTTGAGGGAAGTAAAAATATTTAAATCGACCACGTGATTTAAATACCTCGAAAACACTGTGATTGTTCCTTATAATGACCGTATTTAGATCGAATCGGAACAAATTAGTAGTATATCTTATCTTATTAGTAGTATCTCTCTGATTATCCTTTGTTAAAAGACTCACAAATAATATATATATTTATATATTTTGCAAGGTCCACAGAGAGACAAAATGGTGTGCTTGTGCATATGCAGGTGATTAAAGAAAGTATATAGCAGAAGGTCAAGGTCACCTACCATGAATGAAGTAAGGCATATGTGCCCTAGTCAGGTTTGGATAACGACAAATAATAGTGACCCACTTCTGCAATATCAACAACTTGCCACAAAATCACTCCTGCTCGATTCTATATTCTCTATGCAAAATTCCACTCATAATTCACTTCACACAAAATAATTAAGATGCCTCCTCACAATTTTAAATATATATTTAATATTCTTTCTCTTATTTATTCCTAATTATTACCATTCGCAAAAATAATATATATCTGCCTCCATAATGGAGATTACTTTTTAAGACAAATTAGTAAACTCAATCATTCATTCATAAAAATATACATAATAAATTCCAAATGTCTTCAAATATTTAATCTTCTTATCAATCATTAAAATTACTTTTTATTTGTTTTAGAGGTGTTACATTGATTTTTAAAAACAGACCATTGAATTAAAATGAATAGCAGTTATAACCAGTCGTTAATTTCTACTTTGAAACACAGCAAACAATGGAATAGGTGACTCTGGGTTATCACCATGTAAGAAATCTGAGTGAGTCAATATTATTCCTTTTCAACTTTTTAGAAGTTTTATGTAATAAATGATAAGTTGGGAAAATGTGCATGAATTTGAGAAAGTTGGTGGAAATTTACGTATTGTTTTTAGGGTGAGTAATTAAATAGAAAAGGTTGTAACTGGTGAAGGTGTGTGTGAGGGTTGGGAAGGGGACTCCATATCTCACACACATCAAAGGTTCAGAACTGTGTATATCGGAAAAGAAGAAAGGGAAATGTGTTTCATTTCTTGTCGGCATTTATCAACGACACCACCAAATCACCAAATTCCAAACCTATTAAGTATTCTTAATGACGTATATCATTTTGTAACCTAATTAATCAACCTAGGAAAATTAGAAATAGGTTGATTAGTTAGCATATTTGTTTTTTTTTTTAACAATTACTAGTATTTTTCTAAGGTACGTACGGCTACCGTATGTTGTCGCTAGATACTAGCTAGATGTTGATGTACTGGATTTTTAGACGATTTAATTAGTATTTTCAACTGTAAATAATATTAAAAACTAGGAGTATCGTTAAAAAAATTTAATTATCATAAACACTATTTTTTGTGCATATTTTTACGAAGAATATTTTATTTTTAAAATAAAATAATTGCAGAAAATAAATGTTGGAATTAAAATTAAAAATAATTGCAGAAAATAAATGCTGGAATTAAAATTGAAATCCATTGAAATGTATTTCAACATTGAATGTTTTAATGTAAATTTAAATAAAAGTATAGAACAAGGATGATAAAGAATGCATAACAATTGATCAGAATTAAAGTGAAACATAATAAATATATCAGCAAAGGAAGAGATTTTTAACGAAAACATATATATGCTCTCTTGAGTTATATATTTTTCCTATTTTATATGGAAGTTACTTTTATGTGAACTCTCCCGCTTTTTCCTGTCTTTGTATTCTATGTACTTATGTTTTATTTAGACTTCATCTACCTAATTTTATAGTGATTATTTTTATCTGTTTTATAAGTTCAAATTTACTTTGTATAATGTTTCTAATATACTACAAGAAAATGCTTTGTTAGTAACCAATTTTAGTGACCAAAAGTTGTTAGTTACTATAATTACTAATTTAGATACAAGTTTATAAAGTAAAAAAATTATTGGTTACTAAAATAGTTACTATTATGAATAAAAAATTTATAATTGGTCACTAAATTGGTTTTTAAAATTAGCTACCATAGTTTTGGCTAGCAAAGAAAACTGGTCACTAAAAATTAGCTACCTAAGTTTTGGCTACCAAAATAACTTAGTTACTAAATTGCTCTCTAATTAATTAATGACAAATTTAGTGACCAATTATAATTTTTTATTTATATTAGTGACTATTTTAGTAACCAATAAATTTTAATTTTGTAAATTGGTATCTAAATTAGTCACTATAGTGACTTTTTTTTCATTAGAAATCTCAGTGCCTTAAGTTTATTTGACCTGATGAATAAGGTTTTTAATAAGGAATACAAATTCAATTAATTAAAAAAAAGGATTTAAATGAATTATTAAAACTTCAAACAAAGTGGAAACAAATTAGTACACATTCTAGGAATTGATACATTATATCACTACGCTGTTTATTTGAAGTATTCACCAACTTGTGAATTATTAATTTTTTCAGAAAATATGGTTTATGATCTTTGACGAATTCATTCTTAAGTAATAACAATTTTTGCCGTCTTTAAAATTTGAATATAAAACATTACTTGAAAAACTAAACTCAAATTCACTTAAATAAAATACGTGTCACTCAATTGAAAATTAGTTGTTTGTCATTTTTAAAATTAGTTATTATAAATATCGATAATTTTATATATACACGATGATTCATAATTAGGTTCAGGGTTCAAAGTTGATTTTACACTATATTCGTTTAAAAGCATTTCATTGTAGAGGTGCACACACGTTAAGATAACAATAAAAAAGTTAATTACTTTAACAATATGATTCTCACATTTGAGACAACAAAATCGCAAACCTACTAGAAATGATATGAGCACAATAATGTAAAATTATTATATGTATATTTAACTTCAAATCAGAAGTTTTATATTCAGAAAATTAATATAGAATTACTAAAGTGGTATTCTATTAATTAGTACTAATTATTCGCTAAGCACTTCCATAACTACATCTTCATGTTCTAGAAGAAATTGACCTGCAAAACCAGACAAGAATGACATGAAGTCACATTTGCACTGAGAAGTTATGAGAAATCGTAATTAAGAGCCCTTTGCATATGCATATATGATCGAAGCTTCGTGGGACCAAAAGATACACATTTTTGTATCCCTTGGAAAAGTGTGGAAAAAGAAGAAAAAAATGGAAAGTTAAAAAAAAATAAAAAATCTAAACTTTGGTTTGAAATTGATGGCTCCTACTACATAAACTTTTGAGTAGGCTCACACGTGGCGAGTGCCGACATCAAAAAAGCCTCAAATAGAAACTTGAGTGTGTTCATGAATATGAATTGTGGTGAGTGGTTACTCACGTGTTACAAAATCACTGGTTGTAATAACTGCTATTAACATTAAAAATAGTTATTATATAATTATACAAAGGTGGTTGGTGGGTGCAATTAGGCACACCCAAGTAGCTTTTCACTTTTTAGTATAAAAATTAATTTGAATAATGAGGTGAATTTTAATATTGTTTGAATTAGTTAACTATATTTATTTATTCGTTATTTTTTTATTAACAAAAATCAGTTTCTCAAACCTGTTTCGTCACTGGAGTGAATTTATTTGTATTTTCTGGATGGGAATAGATAAAGTTTTGCACTACTAAAGTTTTGGCCGGTTGAAAGCATGACACCTTACTGAATTAAGTTATATGATTTTTTTTGGTAGTTGAAGATAACAGTTAAAGTATATGAATTGATCACCCCATTTACTTTTTTTAATGTAAGCTGGAAAAATGTGATGAAATTGATTTTTTTTTTATATCGTACCTAAGGAAAGAGACCTAAACCAACTTATTTTTTCCAAAAAATAAGAATTAAAAACTGTTACGACGAAAGCTCAAATTAGTGAAAATTAGAAAAATTGAAAAGTTTTGAGACAAATGTATTTTAAAGAATTTTATTAACGAAAGTAAAATATTCAACTCATTAATTTTTTTAAAATATTATGTATTTAAGATTTTATCTGACTAATTAGAATAATTTAATAAAAAAAAAAATAAAAATATATTTATAATATATATATATATATATATATATATATATATATATATATATATATTAGCTAATACAATTACATTTGTATTTGAAAATTAATAGTAATACATATATTACTGTACGAAAAATTAACAATAAGAAATTGATATTTTATTTTCATCAATCCAATATTGAAAAACCAAATTATGAGATTTGTATAAATACTTTAACAATTTACATGTAGAATGTTATAAGTAATATATATATATATATATATATATATATATATATATATATATATATATATATATATATATATATATATATATATATATATATATATGGTATTTATTATGTTATAGATATTTAGAAGAAAAAATAATCTTTATTCATGAAGACAATTCGTAAAAGTTAGAAATATATAAATATCATAACTTGTTTCCTTGTAATTTTAAATACAGATTTTAATGTAGTTTAAATAATATAATTACATATTTATGTTTTCATGATATTAATTATAATGTCTTCACATGATTGTTTACTTTTATAGATTAAGGATTATCTCAAAGCAGTCTCTCTTTCTATATATATTAAGTTGATTATTGGAATAATCAATATAAAAAAATGTTCATTTAATTTATTACTATAACTAATAAAGATTGTTGTTACATTTTTTAAAATTTGAAAATTATTATTTAACTGAGGTACGTTTTACTTGCAATTTCGGTTCCGAATAGAAATCTATACATACAAGGAAATCAGATTTCAAAAAGGTTTACTTTTCAACTTCACCTCTTTTAACATTGATTTTGAGATGGATATCGAATACCTCCACGAATCATCACTAAAAGTGTTATATACTGTAGCTGCGTCAATGTATGACTTTCCTAATTTACATTTGGACAACTTAAGTACCGTTAATCATATAAGAAATTATAACTTTTGATCAGTTTTACTTGAAAAATATACTTCAATAATATATTTTATTTAATTATTAAATTAAAGAAAAATTACAACCCATTTTTTAATATTTATGTAGTAACAAACTAAAAATGAGAATGACAAATGCTTGGAGTGTTAATTGATTTTTTTTTTATTTACATGAAATTTAGTTAATCTTGTGCCATATATAAATATATAATTTATGAATCCGATTCGTATGTGTTGGAGAACAAAATGGCATTGCTAAGCCACTTTTTGTATGGATACAAGAAAGACGTGATAGGGAAGAATATCTTCTTCCTAAAGAAGCATAGGTACATATAAATAACAACCCACTTTTAAAATGGTTCAGGCAATTATCAACTTATATATTCCTTCTCAATTTGAGTTAAATCACTCTAATGTCATGCTACAATATTGTGTGTTTTTAAACCCTGCACATATCCTTATCTGATAAAGTTTACCAAACAAAGAAACTTCTTAACAATCGAACAAACACAACATATGTGTGTTGTGTATACGACCAATTTCAAATCGAAATTTTGTTCTCTTTATGTAGGTTCATACGCGTTTAATTAGTTATACCCTCCTTACCAATTTTTTTTTTTCTCAAGGATTAATAAGATTTAAACTCTTTAAAAAAAAACATTTAGGTATTTAGGTATCAGACAGAGTGAATAATCTCATACATATGAATGAGGAATCATGTGTATACGTAGGTATATATGTGGTGAATGCCACAGAATTCAAAAGTTGTTAGTTACGTGTGATTATGGTTTCTCTGGAAGGGTCTTGGAAAGTTAATTAATGTCTGCTGTTGATGACAGTTATACCTTGTTTTCAAGGTGATTCCTCAATCTGGTAATCTCCCAAACTATTCATCATCAAAATTGATGTTTTGATGTTTCTTATGTTAGGTTCCACCATTTGACTGTGATCCGATTTGTTTGGTCTCTCTCACGGAATAATTAATGTTACTTGTAATAATTTTTTTTTTTAATAATTTTTCTATTGAAAATTTCACTTTTGAATTGTGATTTGACTAATCTAATCTCTGTTACGAGACAATTATGTAATCCGCAACATTCGTAAGACAATTATGTAAACCGTAAGATCTTATTATTTGGAGAATGAGAAGCACATCGGCACCATCTTTTGACCAGATTAATTATAATAATGGTCGGTGGAAAGTGGATAAGAGATTAATCTTACAGTTTTCTGAGTTTTGGTGACACTCATATTCATTAGGTAGACTTTAATAGAAGAAGAAAAAAACTCAGAATCTATACCTACATATCGTCCTACAATGGTATACGTACTTTACTTTAATCTATGAATGAAGAAATTAATACTACACACGTGGAAGATGGAGTCAATTACTACTCTTCTGTGTGAACGGGTCAATTAATTATGAGGAGTCGAAGACTGTGTTGGAGATAACGTAGTTTACTGCACTATCATCACACAACATTCATTGTAAGATCACTGCTTACGTAATTTAGCGTTGGTATCATAAACTTATCCTTTTGCCATGAATGTTTAGTTCTTGAAAAATACGATGGATAATTAATTGTAGATAACCTATTGTCGGTAAATTTTAGTTCATCTAATTCGAAACCTTCTGTGCCTATAATTAAAGTATGTTGGTGACGGAAGCCCCGGAAAAATAATTGGAGGTTAGAGAAGAGGGTGAAAAATAATATTATCTTTCAACAAAGCGTGTAAATTATGGTTAGTAATCCCGTGAAGTTAAGTTTAGAAAGATTAAGCATGATGGAACAAGTGTTGTTCTCATGAAAAATGAGCATTGTCAAATTTAATGAAAATTCATGAAGTACGATGTAAATCAATTAATGTAAAATTGTTTCAACTCAATCAAGAATTGAACCTTCATTCTGGATAGCAGAATCGAAGTAGTGAATTTTTTAATATCTTCAACTACCATCTTGTCAAATCAATTTACATGACCACATCATGTATGGTTGACTCTATTAGATAAGCTCTCCCAATAATTATTAGATGACGAGAATTGCCCGAACTCACACCTCAACCACTTTAACTTGTCATGAACACCGAGTCAATTGTGGTGCCAACATCTACATCAAGGTCATAAATAGTTGGTCCATGAACTCTTGTTTTCATAGATCCTCTTGAATAGGTAGGACAAAGAGTTTCTATGAAATTTCTTCGCATATATCCACACTAGATGCAACAATATTATACAATCAAGGTGTGCATTAGTGCTAATAATCAAGGTCAATATGTCTTAGGCCATGAGAAACAAAATATCCTTGTGAGCTTTGATCAATTAAGACATCCTATAAACAATAATGTTTGAAATTAATAATAACATATCATAAAAACTTGTAACTTAAGAGATAGGTGAGATTTGTGAGGTACAGAGTCCTTTTGGTATCGTATGTGGTCATTATCAAGGGATGGAATAAAATGATCTGAGAGAGAAATATGCATATAGATGCCATTACAGATCTGATGCGATGAAGTTGTGAAATGGAGAAGGTGGTGGAGGTAGTTTCCACGTAGACATGACATTAGTTTTGGTAGAATACGTATATACTGCATGTGTATCGTGGAGATGAAATGGTAGCATATATCTGATGTTGTGACATAGGTGGTCGGCGATTAAGAATGTTTGTTACGTTGAGAAGTGATTAAGAGGAGAGGGAGAGGTATCAGGTTCTGAGTGAGTAGTGGTCACAGCGCACTGTTACTAACCTATGTGGCTTCTATATCAAGGCTTCACCATTCATATCTTAAGAGGTAAGTGAGGTATTTTTCAAGGATGACTTGGCCCACTCTGCATCACTTATCTCACACTGCTATTCTGTATCAGATATATTCATATCATTTACCTTATTCATAAATCACAGTAAATAATTGATAATGTTACTGGAGAGTGATAATGCAGTAGGGTTATGATCAAGACAAATGAAAGATATTGAATGAGTTTAGACTGTTAAAGCGTTATTATAATCATCGAGTTAGTACAACTCAGTTTGGTTTAATTTTACACTTGATAGAATGTAACTTTAGTTCAGGTTGGGTAATTGAACTGATTGATTAAATAAATAATAGTATTTTTTTTTACTGTTTATTTTTTGTAACATTTTAATTTTAAATTTTTATTTTAATTTCTGAATAAAATATTCAGAAATTTTAATTTATTACATACATTTTAAAAATAATTGTTCTACAACGAAAAAGTATCATAGTGTCAGTAGCTGACATTTATGTGAGTCATCATATCGTTAACTTATCCGGAATAATTTTGTTTGGTAAACTAAGTTTTCGATTTAGACTACTAATATATAGTATAATATTAAATTAATTTAGAATCTTTTAAACATAAGAAAAACTAGTAGTTTGACTTGTGTACTTTTTTTAATATCATGTACATCAAATATAAAATCAATTTATAATATATAACTTTTTATTTTAAAAACTAATTTTATGAAAATGAATTAGATTTAAAGTGAATTAATAATGACATTTATAATTTAACTAAGATCGCTTATTTATATGTGAAAAAAAAAGGAGAAAAATAGTAGAGATATTCTTTGATTCGCTAGCGTAACATAAAAACTAAGTTCTATTTGATTAACCATTTGTATGAAACTTTGCTATTGTGCTTCTGAAATGCATGTTCCTTGGTACATTGTTAAAGGACAAGAGAATAAGGTGTAGCTAGATTATACAGATAGATATATACACTAATTCAAACAAGCAACCTTTAAAATGTAGATGGAACCTGTTCCTCTTCAACATCTCATCTTTCTCTTTACTCGTCTCTCCATAATTATTAACCTTACAAAATTTCCATTATTATTATCAACAAAAATAAATCAATACGCTAAAACTAACAATAAAAGCAATTTATCACATAAACAGTCTATTTTCAAAACCTAGATCCGACGCTATGATTCAAATTTCAGAGACCAATAATAGAGTGTTCTTAATTAAAAAAGAAAAGAAAAAAAATCAGGGTTAAGTCAACAGCTAATATTCGAGAATAGATCCTACATGGGGAGTGCTCCATGAAAAAAACACCATAATGTTATAGTAATTAACTATTTTGATTTGTTGACAATAACTCTCTTAATATTTTGTTATTCTTTGTTTGGTCAGATATAAGTTGGTTTGATCTGTTATTGATGCCCCTTTGTTAGGTGTTAGGCAAAGTTTGGAGATGACTCATCTTCTGTTGTATTGAAGCATATCAATCTGCTTCACATTTTTCGTATTTAATGAAATTCATTGTTCGATTTGTAGCAGGTTAAGGTTTGGTCACGATGATTTTATTTTTAAGAAGTGTTTTGAAAGATGGAGGAAGATAATAGTATTTAAATTGCGTTTGATCTCAACTATTAAGCGATATGAAACATATTAAATGTACTAGAACAAATAATTTTATTAAAATTTATCACATTATTATAAATTTAAATTAAAAAAAATACTTAAAGCTTTTATTAATAGAAGTGGAATCAAATTGAATATAAAGAAAAAATGAAATTAAAGAATGATTAAACTCTATTTTATGTATGAGAAAGGAAGTAAAATAAAAAGAAACAAGAGTAGTGATGGAAGGTGGGTGTGGATAGTAGTCTAAGGTCCAAAAATGTGATTGGTTTTTTGAGGCTCCCTTTTAAAGGCCTTGCCTCATTAGCCTGTAAGCACCTGTCAAATTATTTTCCAGAAAACATTGTGAACAGATAAAAGAATACATGATGATGATGATGATACCAAATGTTTATTAAAATTCATCAAATGTAAGAGAAATAAGGATATGCATACATGTACATATTTAACAATAGGTAAATTAATTAGCCACATGTGTATGTAATTCGGAAGCTTGAAAATTATATTTGATAGTTTAATGCTGATATTTCCCATTTATCATCTGCGCTGTCACAGAATTAGGATCAATATATATTTTATAGTATGTTAATTTGAAAACATTTACTATTCAACGAAAAGAAAGAAAAATAGTTCTCTCGGCACTATTTTGTTGTTTTAATTATAAAAAAATCAAAAATATTATTTTAATATTTAAGATCAAAACTAGTTTGTTTTTTCTATATAATTTATAATTTGTTAAAGATGAATTATTTTGATAGTCAAAAATTTTGACTATTATAAACTAATTCACAAATTAATTATAATTTTTTACTGATAATAAAAATTATTTTAATTATCATAATTTTTAGTTTATAAATTATTTTCTAAATTGATCACTATAATAATTAATTATTTTTTAACTAAAATTAATTATTATTTAAAAAAAATTATAACTTTTTAACAATTCGAAGATTTATTTTGATGACCGTGAGTACAATATGAGTCTTACGTTTTACTTTATTTTCTTCTAATTTCTTTTTTGTTTTGGACTTTTCAAATGTTTATAAGAAGCTAAAATTTACTTCTTCTTTTTTTAGGTTTGAAACCAAACTTACATTTATGTTTATGTTTGAATATTTATTATTTGTATATTTCAATAGCTTTTTTTTTTTTTAATTTCTATTCTTATTGTGAGTTAATCTTTATGTTTGATATTTTTTAGTACGAGGATGGGAATCCTTTATAAACCTAAATCTGAAGTTAAACTCCCAATAAATCTAATGTATCTATATATAGAACTTGGTTTATTATCCATCTTTAACCTCAAACCTTTATACAAATCACTTAATTAATTTCTGAAGAAGTCCAAAAGGAAGTTAGGTTACTAACCAAGGAGTATAGGGATGAAATGAAAACTAATATATGTTATTTAAAAGGTTATGATTGATCAAATATAATAAATAAAGGCAACCAACATTATTATAACCCAAAGCTTATTCACTATTTCACGTAGAGACTTTATAAAACTTAAAAAAATAGAACATAATCGTGAAAACTAATTAAGAAAAATTGAAAAGAAACAAACTAATGAAATGATCCTACAAGACCAAACTTTTTTCTCCGATTTTTCCGACACCTTTATAAATCATATTGTTGGATATGTGTTCTGTTCAATGAAGCCGGAGGGGACATATATCTGCAAAAGACGTTATTGATGTCATATAATGTAATTCAGTTATCTGATTATAATTTTTGAAGTGCTTCAGTTATATTTTTAATGAAAATGATATCATGAATTATATTTTTTTTACTTTCATCCTTTATTATTTAACATGGTTTGATATGAGTTATTGATTAGTGTATCGATATTTTTTTTTAAGAATCAATGTTTCATATTAAATTAAATCAATGAATAAAAAATGGAAATCATATCACAATTTTTCATATTTTTAATGTCAAAGTTATTATAGTAATTAACATATAAGAAAATAGAGTAACAGAATATGTTGCTTGCGGAGCATGGGATCTAAAAAAAATTGAATATGTTTATGTGGAGAGAGGCACAGAAACCTGAAATTACGTTTGATATGCTGTCAAAGGCACAAAAACAGAAAAAAATTACGTGGGAATAATCTCTTGCGAATTAGGTGGATAGTTAACTTCATGACATAATGGCTTTTCAAAGCAGGCAACCTTCGAGCTTTTCATCACTTTGGATAATGTTATTGTTTCCCTCTCATGCTTTCAACAGGAACACACACCAACAACACGCATCTTTTAACATTTTGGCATCATCTCTTTCAATTGCATAAAACTTAATCTCATCTTCTATGGATTAATTTCATCACAATCTTTATTAGGTAATTAACCACATATATAGAGGGAAATTTCAGAATACTGTCCTACAATCTTATATAAATGTCATTTTTATATATCTGTTTACATTATCTTCGTGAAAATCTCACATCAATTATAGGTGAATTAAGTTCAGTGCATGGGTCCTCTCTCACTTGATAGTGGCTCAGTCTCGCAACAGAATCTTATGGACAAGCTAGCAAAGTTTTTTGTTTGTTTTATCAGTCGCAAGAATAATCTAGCAAAGTTTAAAAAATAGAAGCTTTATTTAAAATGTTCATATAATGTATAACATGAATACGTAAATGTCGCAATTATGACAATTATTTAGCAACAACATCTGTATATAGATAATGGAATAAAATTTGCAGAAGGAGACATGGGCTTCGATGCAAGAATGATATATACCTTTTTTTTACATTCTTTTGTGCTCATTCGGTTGTCGTCATGTAGGATTTATGAATATACTATGTCTGAGATGAGATCATTATAGCATCTGTGATTTCTTGCAAGTGGAGTGGAATATATTGTTGCAGAAGATATCGATCGACTCTTAGAGGTAAAGTGGAATGGCTAACAATTGAATCGTGATATTTAAATTATTATATTTTTAAATAAAAAGAGTTATATCATGACTAATAACTATAATTTTTTGTCTGGTGATAAGGATTCGTTCCTAATTAATATATGTTTATATATAAGGTTAAATATGATTTTGATCCCTCAACTATAAATAAAAATTGGAATTAGTCTCTTTTTGAAACTTGAATCCAATTCAGTCCTTCAACGTTAGAAATGTGTGAATTTAGTCATTTTAACCAAATTTTGTTAAGATTGTTTGACATTTCGAACACATTTCTTAGCTAACATTCAACTAATATTGAGGTAGAATTGTGTCAAATGGTGTAAAAAATTTAAATGTTATCATGAAATGCATTCGAAATATCAAATAAACTTAACAAAATTGGATTTAAAGGACTAAATTCACGTATTTCTAAAGTTAAAGGACTAAATTGGATCAAAATTTCAAAGAGAGATTAATTCCAATTTCTACTAAAAGCAGGATAAAAAACATATTTAACCCTTATATATATTAATTAGTAAGCATTTTTTACGTACAGAATAGAAGAATCTCTGACATGTCCCAACTATGACTGGAATTATGTCTGGGAATCAGTTTGTTTTGCATCAGGTTCTCATGTTCTATTAGGTTCTTGGAGCATTGTTGGATATTGGATTGGAAGCAATTATTCATTTTATTTTTGGCTATTTCTTCATCAGCTTCCATACCTTCTATTCGTACCTCCATAACATAAAAAGATAGGTTATGTAAGTTAAAATATAATTTTGTAGATTTTTCAAAATAAGACTTATGATCTAGAGAAAAATTATGTAATCGAAGGAAATAATATACAGCAATATTTAAAATTGTGTAATCTAAAGCATGTAAGTTTAATTTATCTATGATATATTTTCTTATTACATTATAGAATTGTTTATTTAATTAAATGCAGTTTCGAATTAATTGTAAAGATGTTATGACAAAGATATATTAATCATTTTGTATATTGTATGAGAGTAAAGAATAAAATATGGCAAACCCTTTATTTCTTTATGTGGAGATAAGAATGAGTAGGGTCACAATAGAATATTAAAGTATACCAATCTACCTACTTAAGTTTTAAAAAATATACCAAGTAATTTTAAGCTCATCTCCTATTAGTTTTTTATATATCCATTCTCGTAATAGTTATCCTCACTGTATTATATATAAACTTAATAAATCAATGAAAAATATTAGTTAAAAATTTACTATGAATTTTCACTCTCACACTTCCTAATTTTGTTAAAATTATTATTAAATTATAAAAATTATTTTATCATTCCTAATCTTATATAAAAAAATATAAAAATTATACGGGAGATTTTTTAAAAACATAAACTAATTCTGAAGTTACGAAGAAATTAATTTAATTTTTTTTCCTTACTTTTTTTTCTTATTGGAGGAACTTGTGGTGAAATTCGTTTAAAGACAGCCATAAAGTTTTGATCATTGTTAACTAAACATGTGCTACACATATGCATCCATTTTATATGTGCATATTTTAATAATTAATTTTATGTCATTATAGAATAAATATATATTTTCTTACTTTTATTGATATCAAGTGCCAAATGTTAATTTATGTATTAATAATTTCTTTTTCAAGATTTAAATGCATCTTGTATTTAGATATCCTATCTCATTTTTTTAAAAAAAGTACTCCTATCTCAACCATTATATCGAACAATCTGTTTATGATCTTTTTATTATATACAATTCAATTGGTTCAGTTTATAACCCGTTGGTTAAACAAATTATTTAGTACCTGACTAAGTCAACTTACATGCCAATTTTAATAACATGGATTAGAAAATAGAAAATGCCTTACACATCAACATGAAAATCGACAAATGAAGAGGACACTCTACATTGCACTTCAATTTAGAACATGATCTGTTAAACTAAATTAAAACTAAATATTTTTATAACATGAAAATCCAAGCTTTAAATAAATAAACCAAACTTCAACACTTTTCTTGACTAAGATTTCACGCACCGAACTGCAAAAGATTTAAGAAAAAAAAAATACTATAAAAAGATCAATAATCGGTACATAGGAAACATGGGAATTTCTTCCTACACCCTCATGTTTCTTCTTGCACCCGGTGGTCATAGTGAAATGACTGAATTGTCCCTTATTAAAAAATTTACACCTGTCTGTTTACTTTCAAATTTGCATTAAGGATTATACCATCTGAAATATAAATTTGAATGAAAGATTATACCATCTCAAACATAAATTTGGACTATGATTGTTTAATCTGAAATGTAATTTGGATTCCAGATTTTTATTTTTCCAAATTTGTATCCGGAAACATGTTATGTATCAGTATTTCTTTCAGTGTTCTGTTTATGCAAGAAACATCTATCACGCTATCTATAAATATTTGCTTAGGAAACTCCTTTCCCTTCATCTGCTACTGCCTTCTCTATATTCTTAATTGATTCATATATGTGTATATATACACACAAAAGATTGAGAGAAGAGAAAATTATAGAAGAACAATTATTATATGAAGATGTAATCTGTACATATACATCTAATGAAAAACGGTGACCCCCTTTGTCCCCGCCCCATAATCATCTACAACAATCTCAAAAAGACTATGGCTCACATCATATCACTCTTGCCATGGAAATCAACAAACATTTCTCATGGCACACAAGAAACATAAGGGAGCACTTACCTTGAACTCATTTAATTCAAGCATCCCCTGTTGCTTAAAGACCAAGATATGCCACACAACTATGAACTTCCAATGTTATCCACCCTATCAATCACATCCAAGGCCTTCATTCGATCAATATCAAAGTCAATGACAGGCACAGAAGGTAGCCTCCTTGTTGAGAATATGTCATTTTTGTTTTCACTGATTGGGGAGTGACTGCTACTCTTGCTTAGCCTATGGTGTTTGCTCAACCTGGTTTTGGCAGTGTCAAATTCTTGGCTCTTACTAATGCCTGGTGTTAGCTTCCTCTTGCCGACATCTCGGAGCATTTGTTGATCTTCAACTGTTAGCATGGGGGAAGAACATGTTTTCTGTGTAAATAATTGCCCTGTCTTTTGGGTAGGAGAACGGATTGGTGATTTAACTGGGGACCTTATTCCTCCATTTCCAACTCTTACTTGGCTGACAAGATGATGGAGCCAGATAACAAGTTCAAGTATATAAGCTTCTGTTTTGTCTTTATCAGCATGGTGCAGTGTTTCAATTCTCAACAAATCGGTCTGGCCGGCGGGTTTCCGGTTCACCTCAGACCTACACAAGCTGACATTAGAAAACTAGGTAGAACATACAAACATAAAGGAATAGAATCCGGCGATCTGTCCTCACCCAGTATTTGCCCATTCTCCAACCCATCCAAAGCCATGATGAGCTCTGAATTAATCCAAAGTGAAAAACAGATAGTTAAATTTGAGAGCAGAACATGTAGAGGTTAATGCTAATTGAATAGTAGAACATAGTTTATGAAAGCTAATGCCTAATAGTAACACGGTTAAAGCAATGGTGTCTTTAGAACAAGCAACCTGAATTGCTATTCAAAAATAGAATGATGAGCATTGTTGTTTAATGATCATAATGGAAAACAAAGTTAAACAGATTTGTTGTACCAAATGCAGTACTAGGACATCTAGGAATTGCTTAGTAGGGATTAGTAAATATACTTCGTTGTGTTGGCAGCAATAGGGACTAGCCACTGCAATATTTTCTCCATTTCAGCTTTGATTTGTGGGACAGTAAGCTGCAAGAATGTTTTAGATTTAGAATATTAATGATCATACTTGGAAGAAAGTGAGATAAAAATTCCAATTAGATTCAATCTTTCTAAATGAAAAATTAAAGGGACAGATATCAATAACTAATCAAGTATTTATGGTATGGATACCCAACTAAGAAAATGTATGATGGAAATGGAATATGCACCTCTTCTTTAACCTGAAATGACTGTAATCTTGAGCGCAATGCTGATTTTACATTAGGCGGAAGCCCTTGATATAAGGCATCCCTTGTATTAGGAGGCACAGAACTTGATCGAGACACCTGGTTAAATTAAAATGTAAACTCAGGGCTACCTTCCTAATAGTCTTGCTATCATTTTCTTTAGAAACAAATAATAGTGCAGTTGTGACCATTTGTGTCTCTCTACCAGCTTGAATAGCATTATATATATAAAACTATAACACAGCCTTTTCGCCTTATAGAGTTGGCACCATTTTTCTATTCAATAAAAATATATGAAATGATTAAAAAGATTTTTTCATTGTATGTCAGATGACACTCGTTTATTGGAGCATGGCTACTCATTACGTAATCATGATCTTATTCGTGCAAATATAAGAAAGGGCTTCTGTGTTCAATCTTACTTCTCAAGGGAAGTAGGTAATACCCAAAACAAGAAATGAAAAAGAATTGCATCTCCTGATTGACAGGCTTTGCTTCCTAGTGTGTGTATCAAAAGAAACGAGAAGTGGCCAATCAAATTTGATCAACTTTTAAAATTTTCTTCTAATGGACAAGCTTAACTTAAAATATTCAAAAGAAAAAAAAATCACTCATTTTATTAACTGCATTTAGTTATTAAAACTTCACTTGGATAAACAAATGACGAGAACCCAGATAGCCATAGAATCAAACTGACTTTAAAATGCGGTAGGAAAACCCGAGATGTTCCTACAGTACCCAACTGATCAGTTTCTTTTTACCATAGAGGAGTAGTATTCTTCCTTCTGGTAACATCTTTTAAATAAAGTGAACAGAATGACAGATTAGGTCAAATCACATAAAGTCATTAAAGAATTCAGAATAGAGGAATTTTGCAATATATAAAATGTCTTGTATTAATAATGATTGAGTTACAATACTAAAGTATTTACAAAATCAGATACCTTGAGCTGCAAGATAGTCAATTAAGATCTAACTGTCTACAACAAACTCCAGCTATCCTAATAGAATTACAGGTGGCTCAATGCTAAGAATAGTATAATACTAATTATCGTAAACCATCATTCATACCATTGTGACAAATATGAAGAGAGAAGAGAAAACGAGATAACTGTTTCATTTCATGAAAATAATATAAAAAGACAAGTTGAAAGAACCAATACTATCACCATATCCCCAACATTACCATGAATAGGAAGCTGATTTTGAGGTGATTTTTTTAACACACTATTATGCTTGTTTGTGACCTATGTAAATGCATTTAATTCCCTTCTTTTCTTTCTTTCTCCAATTTTTGTTATTAACAACAATATTTTACAGCCAACAATGACGAAGAAAGATAATTGAACTTCCAAGACCATGACAAATATTAGAGATTATGTAATTTAAGTAGAATCCTAAACTCACAAGAGTGTCAATTTGAGTGATAATGTTCGCATAATGCAAAGCAAGACCGGCAGATCCCAACTTCTTGTGGTTACTTTGAGAATCTTTCGCTTGCTTATCAGTATCTGCAAGGAGGAAGAGGTATAAAACAAATGTTTTATTGACCTGGAATTTTAGCAATGGCAACGGATGCTCTACATTTTGTCAGTAAAATGAAAGGAGGAGCAACTAAATTGAGCGGGATTAAAGAACAAAATAGGTCAGGACAAGGTGAACAGATCAGAAAATTCATTCACAAAAAACATAGGATAAGTTAAAAACAAATTATGTGAAACAAATTATTATTGCATCAAATTGATGCACACAACTTCACATCAAACCATTGAAAGTACATGAGCTTTACAACTATAACCATACAAATGAATTGGCCCTTGTGCCCTTGTTGAATACCATATTCAGACTATATATCAATGATATAGCAGAGTTTTTTTCATCAATAAATTAAATACTGTTTATATAAACAAAACTCCAGCGTGTTTGACGAATACATGACAGGGAAATAAATAGATATGTCAGGTCCACCCTAACTCATTTGTCCATACTCGGAACAAAAGTAAAGAATATCAAAAACTTAGCTAAACACAATAAAAAATACTGGAAATTCTTGAAAGCGTACCAGAACTACCAAATGCTTCATGGATCTCCAAGTATAGAAAATGGACGATGTCTACAAGCTTTTCCATCACCTGCAAATACAACAATCAGAATTTATACTTGTATGATGAGAAAATGCTCAAGAAAAGGAGGCTGAAAGAATTGGAAAAGTAAATTTTATTAGGGAAAAGGGGGAACAAACAAGGGGAAATGAATTTAGTTAAACTGAAACAACAACAAAATACAATAAAATTAATTCAAGGATTTCAGAGAAAGCACGTTTCAGATGCCAAATCACCAATACTACAAAACTTAACAAATAAAAAATATTAAATCTAAGATCACCTTCTATTACAAAAATTGCATTAACTGAAAATATTTATAGAAATAACACTGTTTACCTCTTCCAAAATCTTGGACCATAATGATTTTTTCTTCAGATTTCTTACATGCTTCTTTTGACTCTTCAGTTCTGCTCTTAAAATTGCAAGGCTGTCTCCTACACAGTTTATAATCATTGATCACTCAAAAATATGAATATTATTGTGATAAAAAAGACCAACATAGTTATAACAACAAGAGGAATAAGACTTAGAGGTAAGTTTCATATCACAGGTTAAGTTTAAGTAACTAAGATAATGATAGGAAAATGAACTAAGATGTCACCCACAACATACAAGCTCAGTAGTTAAAATGGAGAAAGGCATCAGAGGTTATTTGTGACAACAAAGTACCAACCAAACTAAAAAGAAAGCTTTATCATATTGTTATATGGTAGTGAATGTTAGGTTTTAAAGATATATCACGAGAAAAAGGTGAGAGCCGCACAATTGAATACGTTAAGATCAATGTGTAACCACACAAAAGACAATACAAAATAATTTTAATATTGTATATGAGGAGATATTGGCTGGATATCTATTGAGAAAGAAATGGAGAAAATTGGTTAAGGTAGTTTGAATACAGGCAAAGAATGCCACTAGAGGATGAATCAACATATTTTTTTGTTAAAACTACTATAAACAAGACATTGACTCAAACAAATAACTTTTCAAATGCATAATACAAAAAATGGAATTTGTTGTAGCTATATGTTATTATTCATTATTTCCTTTATTTATTTTTTTTAGATATAATTACACTTGCTTCCTCACTATATGTAACTATTACAGTTTTCCTTATTTGTACTTAAAGTAATCATGGTTCTGGGATATCATTTATAACCAAATCTGTATACATCGTAACTTGCATTGTACAGTTTTCAATTATCAGAACTAATATTGATTTTTCTTCATGTCTCAAGTGGATTTAATGACAACTGGATAAGTAAATATAGGCCAACATCTACCTCTTTGTGTGGCATTTGAATTGTCCTCTTCTTGAAGCTTGCGCCGATAATCTTGATCAAATCTATCTAAAGCATGCAATTCATGGTATAATTCCTGCACGCAAAGAAAAAGGTCTAACTAAATTAAGTCAAGTCTTAGATTATAATATTTTTGTTAGTACCTGATTAACATGATTAATAAGAATGTAATATTTGATTTGACTAAGAAAATAATACAATTACCATTCAAAATATATGTCCAAATTAGAATATACAATGGTGGTCTCAAATAAAAATGTTTATGTAAATAATGACGCACAAGTAACTTAGATTATAATATTTTTGTTAGTAGTTGATTAGCATGATTAATAAGAATGCAGTATGTGTGTATGATCAAAAAGGAATGCAAGTAATTCAAAAATATTAAATTGACAAGCTATTTACCCACAAATAAAAATTGATATCCAATTAGTATAGCACAGATGTTGCTTGTGTTTGTTGAGTTCAAAGTTGAAAATTAAAATGAAAAGGTGATAAATGCCACATTAATGTAACTAAAGGTATGTAAAATTGTCAAAGCTTAGTTTGTAAGGATAATTTCTTATCGAAAAAGTCTAATATAACATTAATTACTCTTTTGTCAATTACAACCTTACTCTTCACCTAATCTTTAATTATAAGCTTTTATTGTAATGTGAAATAAAAAAAATTCATAACTATTTTATTAAGAACTAGAAAATTGTGTTTCTTGATTTCTACAAAAGAACCTTAAACAATTGACAAAATAAAACGGCGGGAATATTTATCTCAAACTACATAATCACTTTATAACTTAATTGTCCATATCTGATTCATGATTTCTTTTTTTTATCAAACTTTTTTTCATAATAAAATAAGAATATTTGGAAATCAAGCTTAACTTAAATCATACAATTGTTCATAGGTTTCTTAATATGCATAACATGACGGATGAAAGAAAGTGGCAATTTCATTGAGAAATAATCCGTAAATTCAAGAGTGTAAAACCCAGAAAGCACAGGAAAAAGGTCCATCTAATTATCTCTCAATCTCAATGTGCAAATGCATGACCTGTTTATACAACTTCTTTCTTATAAGAAGTGCAATAGCATAGATAGCTAAGATTAAAGTTTCAGATATAAAGTGGAAATATCCTAGACAGTAAATTATCAATCTCTGAAATGAAAGTTTATATCTAATTAAAGATGGACGGTGACAGTGAATCTAAATAAGCTACCTTTACAAACATGGCTGCAGCATAAAACAGAAGTGAATTCAAGTAATAACATGCAATTACCAAGCAATTGAGACAGCTTTATTTTCTTCATATGATTGTAGTTTTGTTTTAAGTGATATTCCTGGCAAAGAGAATGAGGGTGATAAAAGAATTTCAAACTACAACAGAGGTTTGTTTGAATAAAATTCTTCATAAACACTTTTATAAGAGAAAAAAATAAATTAAAAAGTGAAATAAATCTCTCTACGAGCTATTATATAATAGCTTCTCCAAAATCTGTTTTTTATACTCTAGCATAAGTTAATTTAAGTTTATGGAGAAGTTTATTTCATTTTTTTCTTGTTTTCTTCTCCTAAAAGTGTTCATAGAGAAGTTTACTCAAAGAGACCCCAAAACACAGTTTCCCATTAGTTTAGTGCAAACTGTATGTTGAACAAAGATACAATACTCAAATACACACTTTAACAAAGATATAAAATGTTATGAGTTTAGCATACAAATCCGAAGAAGATGACAGGCATATGCATTGTTCCGTTTAACAGGCTTACTCACAGCTGTATATTGAACAAAGGTCATTAGTTGTTGCATCACAATTTCTGCCTCCTCTTTCAATTGTTTTTGTGGTGTAAGCTCTGAACCTAACCTAAACATCAACAAAGGCAAAGAAAACCATAACTAACACAATGTTAGATGTTACAAGAAAATATATAAATAAAGATTAAATCCACTCAGCTATATTTGTTCTTAAGAAATATAAGATTAAACCAATTCAACTACAATTACTTCTCAAAATAGCGATCTAGATTGTGCCACTGAGGATCTTTACAACGATTTCCAAAACGCACAACTTCTCCCGAAAATATTTTCAACTCTTCTCTGTCAAAAAAGAATAAGAAAGCGAAAACTTTAAGAGCAGTAGTAGCTGAAGAAAATAAGCTCCAAACTAAAGCAAGAGTTCTACTAAGTTGATCATGCAAATATCAATTATAATCTACCTTTTGTCTGCTGCAGCAATTCTTAGGAGTTCATCCATATCTCTGGATATCAAATTTTTCACTCCTTCAGATGGCAGAACCACCTCTTTTAAATGTCTGATGTTATCTTTTGAAAGGGATTGCATCAGATTGGCACCCTTAACAATTGTGTTTGCAACTTCGAAGGCCAAAATTGAAATTTTATTCCCTTTTGTTGACACACCCGACGTAAAACCACTACTGAGATTCAAATTTGTCATACTACTACCTAGTGTGTCCAAAACTTCTACTGCCTTGCCAAGCCCAGCTGTACCAGCTCTTCCTAAAAGTGAACTCACTTCTGATACCTGTAATACACCAAAAGATAAGATAAAAAGCCAATCTAATCCCTTGTTTGCATATATGGGAAGCCTTAAAGACCCTAAAATGAGGAAGGGGCGGGGGGGGGAGAGAAAGGAAATGGTAAAGAATATAGATCCAATCTAATCCATGAGATCAAGAATAAGTTCTTCTTTAAGACCAATGTTTGGCACCATGTGAGGTATTAGCTCATTAGAAAAAAGGAGTCTAATTAATATAATCAAAAGCACAACATATGTAAGCACTTCTCTGTAAACTCACATATCTTCTAGTAGAAACTCCAGCCTTCTTATGACAAAGAACAGCAATTATCTAGACATATAACCCCACAATATTGATTAGCAAGAAAAAAGGGAAGGTCCTTCCCATTGCACCTTCCAATCAATTGGCTGACATTCACTATAACTCTCCTCCCTAAAAACCTCACAATGTGTTGCCAAGCTGGGACTCTTGCACATCCACCGTCAAGCCTCTGGGGAATATTGCAATTGCAATTTGTTATTATTTTCTCCTATTCATAGATTGCTTATGCATTATTTGTAGTGGGACACTTTTCACACATCCCTCTCATTCCTTCCCTTGTTTGTTAGGACACTTGACACACATCCTTGTTATTCTCTTTCTTGTTGGTTAGATCCAGTTTTCTATACAGCCCCTTGTACTGATCTTTTCTGCAATGAGAATGCATGAAATCATTTCATAAGAAGTATCTTCAATGCTCACTGTAGGTTCAAATGTGCTTCGGTTTTACCTTCACTTTGATACACTAATTTTGTTGTATTGGCCTTAGCTAGTGATGAATCTTAATCACATTTCCAGAGAAAGATAAAAGAGAATTTGTATTAATGTTAAATGAATACAAAAGTGACTGAGTCTCTAATTTACAGGCCTATATATACTATCAGGACTCAGTAAAGGGGTCAGTCAAAACTCCTAACAGATACAGCTCAATACAAAATACAAAAGAGAAGAGTATTCTCTTAAATCTGAAGAAGATTCACTGAACCAATTTAGAGAATTAAATACAAAAAATAATAAGAAATGTCCCGTTAATAATTAAAATTAGCATAGTTTTGTACATATTGGAATTTTTTATGGATATTGTTTTACATAAATACACACTAAACTTCATGAAAAATCGCAGAAAAATGTGGAATATGCTCCCATTGCCCAGCAGCAGTCTTGTCAATGCAGGGTGAGGAGTGCAACCTGGCACAAACTATACGTAACTGCCATAATCGTTTTTAGTTACAAGGATGTCCACTAATGTACTCAGCGCTCCGCAGCGAGAATTCCGGAAGCAGCTCCATAGCAATGGTCTGATAGCATTGGGCAATGAATCAGCTGCTGCATAAATAGCATTTTGCACATTTTTTAGGAGACTTTCTGAATTTTTTGGATTTTTGAATGGTCTTCACATCCTAAGTTATTGTTTGTGTTTGTTTTGTTGTTGTAACAACTGTATTATTGTTCTGAATTTGTTCGTTTGAATTTTAATTTCATGCTTTTTATGCGTCAATTTTATTTTTCTGTACCTAATGTATTTTGATAAGGTGGAAATCAACCAATTGTAGCCAGATTAGGGTTAATGAGAGAGAGATATAAGATTCCGAGTCAGATATATGAAAAACTGAGATATATGATTTATATAGGCTCTAGAAATGGAGACGTATAGGTTGTGTGCACTGTTAGAGAATCTTATGCTCAATGCACAAGTGCTTAATGAGTGCATCTAAAGGAATTAGAGTATTTTCTTTGACAACTAGGACATGTTGTCAAGAAATTTAGACAAGATTGTGAGGAAATTTATTGTGAGGTAGAGGTATGACAGAAAGCCAAGGAGGTAAGACACGAGTTACTTTATGTTTTTTAAATGTTTGTAGTTTTTGAGTCATTTTGAGTCCATTTGGCGAAATCCAAAGTCCAACTTAAGTCCAAGCTAACCCTCACAACTAACCACTAACTGTGATAACTTAACCTGGATTCACATAACTAATGCCAAAATTGGTATTGGTACTTAACCTAGTCCGTGTGGGATGATAACTCACTTTATTACTAGTTAACTAGTACACTTGCCGGACTAGGTTGTGATAATTCTTAGTTCACACACATTGACCATAGCACTCACTGACCACCTTTCACCAATGATTAACTGAACACAATTTGCACATCACAACAAAACATGTCAGTTGAACAGCTAGTTCTGGTGAAGAAGGTGCTAAGTTTAAGTATTACCAAGGGAAGAGTGGGGTGCTGACAAACTTTAGTTGAAAAATCATGATCATAATCAGTCACCAGAGATGAGAGATGAGAGAAAAAGCAAATCACAGATTGAGCATGAGACCACAAGAGGAGATAACTGGAGTAAGATTGAGAGAAGTGGTAGATACTAAGAGTGACCTACGTTTCCCATGATGATATAACAAGATGAAGAATCAGTCATGCAATGACACAGAAGGCCATAGCCCAGGGCAGAAGTGCCAATAGCGCATGGTGACCATTGTGAATAAAGGAGAGGTCCAGTGGTGTTTGCATAAAGAGAATTGCAAATGGGTAGGGAAAGACGTAAATAAGAAGTGATTTTAGGGATTTTGGAACCTGGTCAAACAAACACAAACCAGTCTTTTTTACTTGCTCTGTCTTGCTGGGGACCAACGATCCCACAATTGCACATGGAATGTCGCAATCCAGCTCCAACCTTACTCCTTGACAATCCCAACAACAATTCAGCTTGCCTGGGCGTGTTCGATTGATAGATCATATGATCCTATAAGGTAAATCACGATTTTAATAACAATGGTACAGATGACTTGGGATCACTGGAAAAATTTTCCCATGTCAGCTCGATTAAAAACTATAAGTTTGGTTTTACAGGAATTCCAAGCATGGAACTGTTTATGTGGTAGAAATTGGAGATGCAGTCTGCCCGAAAATCAATATGTTGTCACTGTATGCAAATTTGGCAGCTCTTTAGCGAATTTCATCAGTGTATGTTATCAGAAGCTCTGACCTAATAGCTTAAGCATTTTGGAGAAATAATCTTGATATTGTATCAAAGCCTCAATAGGCAAGTGCTCAAAAGTTTGATGTTTGATGCCACTATTCTAAATAAATGTGAATTGGTGTGTTAGCAAGGCAAAAAAAATGCCTGAGTTCCCACACAATAGCTTAAGCTTATCTTTGTCAGAATGAGATACTTACATTTTTAAGGGTATACCATTTTAGCTAAATATGCTTTGAGATTTGGTTCATGGCTTCACCTAAGAGCTCTATTCATGGTTTTTTCAAGAGAGATTCCGTTTCTACTCTGAAGACAGTGTGTTTTCTTTCTCTGAGTAGTAACTTGTCCCCCCAACTGTACCTCCCCTCTTTTCTCTCTAATGAAAGTACTTTTTCTATAATAAAACTTCTTGGTTTTCCTTCATATTCACACAAAAAAACAGCTTTCCAGCCAGAGGCATCTTTGCAGCATATTGATTATACGCACTTCCAAATACAAAATAAGCTAATCCAACCTAGAAGAATAAAAAGATCAAACATGAGAAAGGTAACTCAACTTAACAGCAGCTTGCTTGGACTTAGATTTATGCGATAAAGCCCTGGACAGGCGAGGAATCCCATCATTGATATCATCTGCCATTGACCCATACGAAACATTTTCCAATCCAGTAAACGAAAACGACTCTCTTTGATGTTTATCCAAGTCATCATCATCAGGAAGCACATTTGAATTGCTATCTATACTTCTGGGCGGTCCAATAGACTGATAAGCCATTCCAGCTTCACTATTAGCATGACCATTAGCATGCCTCGAGCTTCCACTGAGTGCATTATCCACAGCTACACCATCAACAGTGCCTTTCCATGACCTCGAGCAAATACCTCCCATATTATGTCCAATTGCTTGTGACTCTATAGTTTTACTCTCTGTACACAATGCCCATACAACACACCCTATAACTCAAACAAAACCTCAACACAGAACCTTCAATTCACAGGAATGGTATAATCGAGGCACAAAATTTGATGATACCAATTTTGATCACCCTTACTGCTCCACTCCATCAACTCTGTTCAAGTCACAAAATCTTTTCTGAATTAGAAGAAAAAAAAATCCATAAAATCTAACATAATAAAAAAATAAATCCAGAGGAAAATTAGAGAGACCCAATTAACAAAATTAGAGAGAGAAAAACGGAACACCCCCATCCCATGAATCAAAGCTATTCTACAGAAACCCAATAGAGTGGTGGATCCATTAAAGGTAATCGTCAGGGTAGAGAGATACCAGAAGAAGAGATCTGTGAGAAGTTGCATGTGTGCCATTCTGAGAGGAAGATAAAAGCAAAAGGGGTGCAAGAGAAGGTGAATGGCAATGGAGGGTCAAAGGGATCCAAGAGAAGCAAAGAGAAGTTGAGTGAGCTTTTTTGCGCTCTCTCTCTCTCACTCACTCTGTTTCACATACACAGAGTCCTCTGCCCCCGAAGTGAAACAGCAGCAGCTGGCACACGCAACACAAAGGCACAGAGGCAGACTCAGTGAATCAGCTATTCTCTCTCTATCTTTCTCTCTCCACTGTGCTGTGTTGTTCCATTTTCAGCGATGGTCAAAACGCAGAGTTCACACACGCATCACAACACAGCACAACCCCACTAACTGTTGTTTTGTTTTATTTTGACCGTGGGTGAAAATGAACATCAAAATGTTCTCCCAACTACCAATGAAACGCATCCATTCATGGGGTTCCCTTCGTCTTTTTCACTGCCTTCCTCTCTCTCTCTCTCTCCTAATGACAACAATCGCCTTTGTGTAATAAAAACATTTTTCTTGTCAAACCTGAAATTTCTTATTTCATTCCAAGATTCGGAAAACACAACATTGTCCATTTCCCAAATCAAATCACATTACACGTGTCACAAGCTTTAATCAAAACCTTTCAGAAAAAAAAAAAAAAAAAAAAATTTTTTAAAAAAAAAAGAAAAAAAAATTAAAAAACATGTTTTTTACAGAAGAAAGAAAAAGCATGTCAAATGTTACTAGCTAGTAATGTTGAGGGTAATGAAGCGATAGAGAAAGGTATTTTAGTGTTGACTTTATTGCATGTAAAATATATTATGATGGAAATCATATTTCATCACATAGAAACTATCGATGGAAAAATACTAGATCCACTCCTAACGGTTAAAATTTACTCTTTTAATTGAAATAAAATATACTAACAAGAAAGGAAAATATAATAAAATATTGTTAATTTTGCATCAAAATTATATCAATGTGCTATTAAAATGTTCAGTTATTTTAATTTTATATGATATTAAAGCTTGTCTCCACATGTTATATTAACTTATGTATGTTACGTATATATAAAAGGTACTAAAATTTAAAAAAATCAAAATATAATTAAAAAAGGAGTAAATATATTTTTATATAGATATAAATAATTTTAATTAAAATATAAAGTTAACTGCTTAAATAATTATATTAATATGGATTTTTCATCAGAATATTTATAGTGACTTTATATATTACTATGTTTTTATGTAAAATATTCAATCTTGAAAAGTGGTATAGTTATATTTTATAATTCTAATATTAATAAAATTTACAATTATTAGTATGTTTCTAAACTTAAGAAGCATGCATGTATTGCCTATTGATAAAAGATTAGTTTTGATGTGATTTTTAAAATAATTATAAAAATAAGCAGATATATTATATGAGATTTTTACATTATTCATTCATGTTTTATTTGTGTTTTCTTTTTAATGTTAGATGCTCATACATTTTTTAAATATTTCCATGGTTATACTGTCACCGTTTCCCTTTTCCAATAACTTACATATTAATTAGTTTACATGTAAAATATTCATTTATACGTTAATATACACATATACGAGTGAAAATGGTTGCTATTTAAATTTTATCACAGGTTTAAGACGGATTAGATCGAGAAATATTTTGTTTTTTTTTTAAATGGATTAAACTGAAGATAACTTATCACTAAATAAATTAAGGTAAGGTTGAAAATGAGTCGACTCATAACTCATCAATAACAATATTATTAATTTTTTTACAATTAAAAAAAATATTACAATTATTTACTATTTTTAATTATATAAATTTGTAATTTGATATTTTAAAATATTAAGATGTTGTTAAATAATATTTGAATATTTTATTTATTTGTTTATCAAATTATATACATTGATATTATAATTTTTAATTGTTATCTTTACTATAATATTTCAAGAGGAAAAAAAAAATATTTGTAAGTGAGTTAACTCACTAACCTACTAAAAAATGAGTTAAGTTGAACTATTTTTTTTTTTTAACTTAATCCATAGTAAACCAACATATATAAATCAAGTTGACTCATATTATATAAATCAAATTAACTCATATTGACACTCCTACACATCATACAAATAATTGACTAATGATATTTTGATTGTACTATATAAATATTTATCGATGATCGAAACTTATAAGACAAATTATTTTATAAAATAAATAAAAGGCTTAAACATCCAAACATTTATATATATTTCATTACATATCATCGACAACACAACACCTGAATACTCAATTTTAAGTATGTCAATAAATATAAATAAATTAAAAAAAATAAAATTTGAAATTAGTTTTCATCTTCTACATTTCCTTCATCTTAAATAAATCTTTAAATGTTAGTTATTGTTGTTAAAATTAAGTTTAATTTCTTGTGCGAGAAATAATTTGTATTTATATGACAAAAGTAGGTAAATATTGTGATCTGGGCAGAAAAAATATGTTGTTGTTGAATGAAAAATACTGCATATAACACCTCTTCCAATAAAGAATCGAAAAGTAGTTCATTAATTTTGTTGAGAAAAATAAAATTGATTCGGATGATTTGAAAGGAGAAGCAGAAAAAGTTATGGGTTCAACTCTCTTCTAACAAAAATTAACTACCATAAAAAAAATATTTTTTGGAAAACTAATCCCCTCTTCCATTTCCAACAAGCACAATACTTTTAATTTAACTGATAAAAAAACTTTTAATTTAAGTTCATTAATATGTCTTTATTAATCTTTAATAATCACATCAATTTGTAAAATGCAAAGTAACGGAATTGTTTTATGAAAGTTATTGATTAATAATTAACTTTTAAAAGATAAAATACAATGAAAAAGTAATAAATATCCATACAGTTTTGCTTGGGGATATTTTGAGAATTTGTTAATGCTAGAATAGAAAATAAACTTTCATGGTACATTTTTTTCTAAAATGGGATTACAAATATTTTCTGTGTGTTTGGATTAATCCACCGATCTCCACAAGTGATTGTGGGGGAATGAAAAGAAGATTTTCACCATCCTCAATTCACATCCAAAACACACAAACATGTATATATTAAAATTTTTATTTAACTAAGATCACAAAAAAACGTAGTATATAAAAATGTATTTTTGTAATTTTCTACTGTTTTGAACTGTAGTATATAACTCTCCTTTTTTTTGACCTACTTAGAAATCACTTTTGTATCCTTGGATTCTAAAATGTATTTGGCTCCACCCGGTGAAATAACGAGTCTACGTTGGTTTTTGCCGTGAAAAACAAAAGTAATTGAAGAGGACAATCCAAATGAACGGTTAAACCTTTCAGTGTAGGTTAAGCTTTTCAGTTGTCTTAAGCATGTAAATTTTCTGAAAACTATAACTACTCATATTCCAACGTATTAAAGCAACTTGTTCGACACTTTCTTGTGCGAAAGCTTGTTGAAATTTCAAGGAAATTTCTTAAGCATCGATGAAAAATAAAACGAAAAGATGGAAAGAAAAACTATATGCAATGAACATAAAAGCAGCTCTTGTCAGTTTGTAAAATCCCAAATGGCTTCAGATTTTTGCTTGTTAAGGTAAGCAGGGAAAAAATGCATCTTTAGTTAGGGGTAGACAAAAAATTTAATTTTCTTGATCCAATTCACTTTTGCTCCAATCCACTCCATTTATAATCTATTTTATTAAAAATCTAATCCATTTAAAATCCATTTAATGGATATGGATTCCAATCTAATTTACATTTTATATATCTTATAGATTGGATATCCATTTTATAAATCAAGATTTTTAAATATGGATAATCCAAAAAATCCAATTCAAATTTTCAATTTAAATTTTTAGTTGGGTTAGACTAAAGGTTGAGATGAACTATACTAAATTCATACTTGGATGGGCCTTGCTCAACGACCCATACGGATCGGATAGGCCCGACAACCATAAGAGGTTGGACGGGCCTAAAGATATGAACGAGATAGACGGGCCCGAAAAATTGAACGAGTCGATCAGGCCCAATGACCAGGTCAAAAATCTAATCCAATTATTTAGATCTAAAATAGACGTGGATTGGATTATTAAATATCCATGTCCACCCCTATCTTTAGTCTTGACCGATGGGTGCTAATATTTGTTTATTTTCATATATAGCCATTGACAAACACCCATTTAGAAGCTTCAAAACTTGTCTGAACTAGCTATTCAAATAATATGGTAATTTTTCATTAAAAAGAAGTTTTCCAAAATGGTTTGGTAGTTCTTTAAATAGTTAAAAAAAAAAACTGCATGAACCACACTAGGGAACCCCTAAAAGCATCATTACCTAAGGAGTAGAGTGGCATCCTGTAAATTAAGGTTGGTCAACTTGTAGGAAATGCAAACAAACAAGGACTCATTGATTAGCTTTCACCTACAGACTACAGTACCTAATCATTCCCCTGATGGATATGTAGCATAAACTAATCATTGCAATGAGAACTTAGATGGCTAAATGAACATATTCAACTTCAGTGAGATGTTGTGATTAGATTTATGCTATGAATATGGTAGGATACTGACAGAAAAAACAAGAAAAGGATTGTAAGGAAGCTGGAAAATGAGTCTTTGAATATGTTAGTCATTAAGCACTTATGTTCCATAAACAAAATTGTATTAGTATGATGACCAGGGTACTCATATTTCGTAAATTTTAATTAGCAATAAACGAACCCAAGTACTGTAGATTAAAGTTTAAGAATAGCATTCAGTTCAGCCAAATTCATAAATATCATTAAAGCTAATGCTTCAGACTCGGCTAAAAGTACAATTTTTTTATATTCAAAATGTACTTAAACTATCTTATATAAATTATTTGATACTTTTGTAAATCATCATAGAAACTTTACTAAGATAAATTTTAAATAAGTCAGACGAATTCCAAAGTTATTTTCAATAATTCTTTCAGATCCTTAGACAAATGTTCTTATATCATAATATATAAGTTCAAAAAAAGTTGTAAATAAATTACTCCAAATAAGTTTTAAAAAAATGTCTACAACCTATTCTCAACTTTTTTTAGTAACCACTTTAGGACACTATAAAAATGGCTCATAACTCAAACAATTTAGCCTTATTTTTCCGTCTATTAAAATACAACTCATACATAGGTGCTTAAAAATAAACGGGTATTCAGTATTTTTTTATAATTAACTATTTATCCTATAAATGTTTAATTAGGATATGTTCCCAAATGGGTTTAAGGTAATTAAGTATATTTTATATTTATTTTTTAAAATTAAATCATACTCATTCAATGCATAGATACTTATTTGTTCTTGTAACAAAATAGAATTTGCATTCTTGTTAATGTGGGCGTATTATTACACTTTTTTTTCACTAGAACTCGTATTTACAATAATTTAATTATTATTTAATGGTAATAATATTTTGAATTTAATAGTTATGCACTATCAATGTAAACAAAGTCACAATGCCAAGTAATCAGAAATCATCGTTAATAAGATTTTTAAGACAATACTTGCTAAAAATTAACTTATAATATATAATACTGTGATTGTATGACTGCTTTATGCTGTCAACGCAAGGTTTATTTTTCTAATATTTTTCTTTTCTTAAACGTTAACTAAATATAAATATGCACCAATAAATAACCCGATAAATTTGCTAATACTCTTTTATCTCAAGTTGACTAACCTTGAGACTTAAGCACATAAAATGGGATTATTTAACTTCAGTAGGGCAATGGACTTTTGATTATTGCAGCTATTAATAATTATGCCATTCTGATCCCCAATGTAATTCTAACAATATAACCAAAAAGATGCTAATATCTGTGAGCTTTCCCCTGCCTGCAATTATACATGAAAAGCTAGAGAATAACAGTCAAATTCATAAAATATCCAGAATGCTAATGTTTCAGTGTCAGCTGCCGGGAGACATAAGCATTGCATGAACCAAAAAAAAGGTCGAAGAATTGGAAGTTAGCTTCAAAATGAGCCAAACAGCTTAACATCCTTCCAGCTCTGGATTTACATCACACACAAAACACAACAATTCGTCAAGCTAGCAAAATAAAAACTTTTAAAAGGGTATAGCAGAATTAAAGAATACAGGAAAACTCAAACAAATCCTATCCAGTATAAAAAGAATTTGAGGACCTAAAATATTTATGCTATCTGAAGAACTTGAAAAGAAAGCAGAAGTACGTACCCTTCTACTGTTGAGATACAAGGTCTTCCAGTTCATCTATGATAGCTTTATAGCAGAAAATGTACTGATCCTGATAAAGTGCAGAATCACCAAAAGGTTCAACTAGTAAGCATATAGAAGAAAAAGGGCCAGACGATAATAATAACAATACTTATGGTTTATGATTACAAATTATGGGGATGGAGGGAAGGAATATCAGATTAAGATACGGAGCCAGATCTGTACAATAAGCTCCCAACTAGGATCAATTCCCAAGTGTCTGGTAAACTGAGGTCACCTCAGCCAAAAACCCTACTGGATGAAGAATACAATGTTATCTTCCTTAAGATTTTCCTCGATTACATTAATCTCCTCTCGTTCTTAAAAATTATAGAAATTTTCCTAATCTTTGATTTTTGGTCTGTTAGGAGGGTACATGTCTATACAAAACTTTAGTCCGGGGGTATTTATCTGATCAGAATTTGAAACAGGTCATTTAATTTCTGACAGAAAGCTAGAAATAAATTTCCAATGCCCCTAAGCTCAGATTAAAAAAAAAAACTTTGCACAAAACATTTGTGCTAGAAGTACTGAATACAATTGTGTCATGAAGAATCTCAATAGTGTTGGGAGATTAGGCTCAAAAAGATAATTTCAATTCCATAAGTTCAATGGCACATTTTGGTGGAAAATGCATTAATTGTCATAACTTGAACTCACAGACAGTACATTAGTTGTTGATAGTTGTCAACCGTATCTTAATTGTCGTGTGCTTCTATCTCGATTGTCCATTCAACACTAGTTATTTGATTTGATGGAAAAATGTTTTTGCTGAGTGTGTTCAAGACCATGCAAATTAATTTTCCAAATTTATTTCTCTTCATTTTATTCTTAGTTTGAGAGCAAGTCGTACCCCATCTTATTTCTTAGAGTACTTATGTCGATTGCTAGAGCCTCCACAAGTTTATTTATTTTTTGCCTTAATTACCTCTATATTCCACGTGAAGAATAGTAATAGGAGCATCGATCCTAGTAATAAACTAGTTGATAGAACACACTTCTCAGGTAATTAATAAAACGGATGGATACTTTCGAAGGAGAACACAGTTCCTCAACAGAGAGTTTGATTACATCCTATCCAGCCTAGTTCCTTGCAACAATCTGCCTTCATTACCATCAAAATGTTACTATTATTAGGAGTTCCAATCTGGGCAACACAATATTCCTTTTTTTCTAAACATAAAGGAATTGATAGATTATCCACTGAAGGAGAATGATGTTCTTTCAAACTTCTAATTTATACATGCTTGCCTAGCCAGCTAGCCTAGATCGTTGCGATAATCTGCCTTCTTTACCATCAAACAAAACAATATACCATACCATCACTGTTTTATATTTCAAAAGCTCCTGTGTTTTTATTTAGTTAAGAAATGGAACTTGACTAACAAGCAGCCCACCTGAATCTTGCCATTTCATAAAAAATCAGTATATTCATTAGTCGTACTTAAATATTAAATCAACAAATCTTGATACCTGGGTCTGAACCATTCCAATACGCTGGGCCCTGAACACGGCTACTGTGTTAGCAATATCTACAGCAGACATATCACCAGCAAGTATTCTCTGAATTGTGTTGTGAATTGTGCAATATGTTCCAGTTCTACCAATACCTGCACTGAGTGATAGAGTTTGTGTCAGACATACGTACACGTGATTTATTGTCATCATCACTGCCATAAAGTGCATAAACACAGAAAAAGAAGTAACGAAATGAACCTGCAGTGGACCACTATTGGACCAAGGTTTGGTGGTAAATGGTATAATCTTTTCAAAATTTCACGCACAGCTAATGTATCTTTGGGAACTCCGTGGTCAGGCCATTCGGGATACTGAATATGCAAAACAGATATTGGAGCATCTTCTACCTGCAACAATAGATAAAGATTAGCATGAACAGGGTGCAATAAACATTGAAGATATAGAGAAATTGAGTGCATTCCAAAATTATAACAAAAAATTTGTGATGTTTTTTTTCTTCTTTTTATAGAAAAGGAAAGTTTGCAAGGGGGAAAATATGATATATTGCAATAAGGTAAACCCCAGATATATAGCTTGGGATGAATAATATTTCAGGTTAGTATACATAGATGCAATTGCCCCCATCAACCTAAAAACCAAATTAACAACTAAATAATAGTTTCCCATCAATCAATGCCAGATGGGTTTCGATCAATGGTTTCTTTCAAGTTTCTTGTGTCTATCTAACTCAACACCAAATTGCCATCTTAAGACCACGAAAATAAAATATTAATAAAACAAAATAGATACCCTCCACCCAACTTCACTTGATATGCAGAACATTTAAAAAACAAAAAGATGAAAGGTTATCGTCATGGAAATTTTATCTTGGTGCAAAAGAAATTTAATTTGAAAAAAATGGAAGAATATACAACCAAGGACAGTAAAAAAAAAACTCCAAATTAGAACAAACTAAAAAATCGAAAGAAGGTTTATTTTTTATACTTATGTTATTTCTCCTTCCTCAACGTTTAATTCAAATCACCTATATATGGAAGATTATATTAGCAGAATAACTAGGAACTCTTCCAGAAAACTTTACAAAGCTATGTGTTATTATAGTTAGAAGGGTGTCATTTATTTCATGTTGATAAAAGTTCCCATCGTTATTTTTCTTAAAATATTTGAAGAGTACACAAAAGAATACCCTAAACTTCCAAAAACAAGACTAAGAGTCAACTGCTATATTTTAACCATAATCTAGTTCTAGAACCACCATCCCCGGTAAAGCATGAGCACAATCCACCATTTCGTTAAACTTCCATAGTTAAATTTGTAGTGGCCAATCAGGTTCTAGTGTTAACATAGTTGAGAGATATATTATTATTAAGGAAAGAACTCAGTTTAAGCATTAAAGTGAAGGCTATCTAAGAAAATTTCTGATATCCTAGGGTTTAGAGTAGGTTCGTATGTTTATAGCAATACAATTACAAAAGGGCCAAGAATTAGATGAAATAATAGTTTTCAACAGAAGGGGACCTCTTCCTGAATCTCACATCCTCCCATCTACAAACTAGTGCCCGTGCCAATCTGTAAAGAAAGATATATAGTCTGAATGTCACAACCATTACAAGAGGAAAATCATCTGACCTCTCTATGGTTCACCTCTAAAAGGCGCAGCACCAATGAAGTTTCAGTAGTGTTCACCCATTTACCAATAACAGAAATATTACCAACTTCTCGAGGTCCATCCTCCGCTTGAAAATAATCTCCACACTTTACCATCTATAGAGAAAGTAAAAGAAAACGTAATTAAAAAAATACAACGAGGAAGAAAAAACTCAATATGTTAGTCAATAGGCTAGGAAGGGCCAAGTGACAAGTACCTTATAATTATCCACCAACCTTGTAAGCATGATAATTGCAGGGCAGCGATATTGAATAATCATCTCCCAGAAATCTTCATAAGTATGTGGAAGTGGACCTTGTGTGGCAATAAACTGTGACACGTTTCCAGAGGAGGAGGTCTGCATAATACATTGAAGAGGCATATGCAAGCCAATTTAACTATCTATCTAATCCCTCTAAGTCTCCTTGCACAACAGTTATTTAATTAAAAGCACATTAAATAAGTTTATACCGAGACCAAGCTTGCATTGATATACCCCTGTGCCGCAGGTCTATAATCCGAACTCGATCTGAGAACAACCCTGTTATTGTCAACTGAAACAAGAAGTGACAAAATTCAATTTCTTTTCCCGAAAATAAAACAATAATCCAATAAACCCTCGGCAACAAATTTACATGGCAAAACGTCCGTGTATCTGTTTTTGTTCAAATTGACGCCGTCAAGAGCGACGGTGCATCTTCTCCTCATCTCACTCGGCGTTATTCTGTTTGCCTGAAACCGCAACACAACACGGTGCGTTGAATCTTAGTGTGTTTGATATGAGAACAATGAATTAGGTTAGGGTGCGAACCTGCAAGTGTGCAAACTCCCGAGTGATGGTGTGAGGAGCCTGGAGTTTGTCCTTCAAAAGGTTGAGGGCTTGGGTGCAGAGGCTGACCTGATCCGCAGTGAGGGTGATCGGGGAGGGGCTATCGGGCGAGAAATTGAAATTCTCGGGAGGTGGTGCGGAGGAGGAAGTGGTGGTGGGGTTGCCGTCCATGGTGGATCTCCGGCGGGGACGAGAGCGAGTAGCGACGAGGTTCCCCAGCTCCAGCTACGGTGTATTCCTCACTTCACTGCAGTGGAGTTGACCTGACGCAATAACAGAATGCGCTGCTTACGATTCGTTTTTCCATTTTTATTAGACTGAAAAGTGAATGGCGTTATTGAATTTATATTGCCTCTCTAATTTGATTTCTGAAAAACAACTAAATTAAGAGAAAAAAAAAAGATCTTGAAACTTTAACATATGTCTTTCGTGTTACTTTTTTTGTAATCTTTGTTTTCATGTCTCACGTATTCCTTTTTAGATATGGCAACGGGTTGGGTCGGGTCGGGCACGGATAGTGTTTATCCGTAATCCGACCTACCAAAAGAAAAATCTGTCCGTTATCCGTTCGTTTATTCGTTGGATATCCGCTTAAAAAATATTCGCAAATATTTCTAAAATCTGCGGGTACCCGTGGATACCTGATACCCACAAATATTTAAATAAATATGTGTTTTATAAATTTTTTAATATAAAATTATAAAAATAAAATATAAATTAAATTAAGTTTTAATTATAATTATAATTATAATTAGGGTTAAATATCTTTTTGGTCCCTCAAGTTTCAATGAAATTTGGAATAGTTTCTCTTCAAAAATTTTGACCAATTTAGTCTTTTATCTTTACAAATGCGTGAATTTAGTCCTTTTAACCAACTTTTGTTAAGTTTATTTGACGTTTCAAGCGCATTTTATGATAATATTCGAATTGTTTACACCGTTTGACACATTTTTTCTTCAATAGTAACTCGAATATTATCATAAAATGCATTTAAAATATCAAATAAACTTAACAAAATTTGGTAAGAAAGACTAAATCCACATATTTTTAAAGATGAAATTGGTATAAAGTTTCGAAGAGGGACTAATTCCAAAATTCACTAAAATTTAAGGGACCAAAAACATATTTAACCCTTATAATTATAATTAAATTTGACATAATAAAATATACTATTACTTCTAATTTTAATTAAATTTAACTTAATAAAATATAAATTAAATTTTAATTTTAATTTTTTGCGGGTAACGGGTACCCGCAGGTACGGGCCCGCAGGTACGGATAGTATGATACCCGTACCCAACCCGTTTATAAGCGGGTATTAAAATACCTGTTATCCACTACCTACAGGTAATAAATACCCACGGATAATAACTATCCGTCACGAATTTTATCCGCGGATATCCGCGAATACGGGTATTTTTGTCATCCCTATTCCTATCTTTAAAACTGGATTAGGAAGCCATCTGTTAAAATAAATTTTTGTACAACGAATTTTAACACAGAAATTGAAAATAAATAAAATATAATATTTCAAACTCAATTACGTTTAAAACATATTTGGTATTTAAATAAATAACACGATATTTAAATTTATTATGACTTGATTATAAAAATAAATTAATTATTTTTTAAATGAATTAATTTTAAATTTATCAAAATATAAAAACTAATAATATAGTAGTTCTAATATTTATTTATTTTATAAATGAAACTTAAATTTAAATAATAAATATAATAATATTTATATGATAAATAATAAAGTTTTGTCGGACTAAAAAAATTTTGAATAAATATTTGTCTGACATAAAAATATTAAAATGTAAAATAAAAATAATTTAAAAAATTATTTTTTATATAATTATAAAATAAAAATACACAATAATTTTAATAATTGATATCTACAAATTAAATTTTAATTATTATTATAAAGTAATTTAATATGTAATTACTTTAATTATTTTAATTTAATATATTAAAAAAAGTTAACAAAATATAATATAAAATTTATACAAATAATTAATTTAGTTTCAATTTAAAAAGAGATATCATTGTTCCATTTTTAAAAAATTGAAAATGAATAGAATATATATATATATATATATATATATATATATATATATATATATATATATATATATATTTATTGAATTTAATATAATAATGATATTTGATATTAATATTAATACGTGGAATTTATAGTGTCATGTGACACATTACATATGTGGACAATGATTTTTATTTTTTTAAAAAAAATTAAAAAGTTAATTATTTAAAAAAATGGAGATCCTAGTTCATATGTATTTAGCATTATTAATAAGGTAATAACAGGAATTAACTAATTGAGTTAATTTTAAACTTAGATTGAAATAAAAATTGAGTTCAAACTTTTCAATCATACTTAGAACGAGTAATTAAACATGTATAAAAATGATTGTTGGGCCATGTAAGTCATATGAATGTGGTCAGATCCTAGGATTTTACAAAAACAATTCTTACAAATAAAAACACTTGTCAAAAACTGTCAATAAACCAAAACAAGTACAGATTGGGCTATACAAGGCACCCAAGTCATTCTATCGGCCCACTAAAGAAACAATCTTACACTTATTTAAGCTTCAATAAAATATAACCCACATCACTCATTTAATATTAGGTGGACTATTTATTTAATTCAATATAAATTATTCTAATTACTTAATTTAATTTTTGACTAAGATATCGATACACATAATTATAAATCCTTAACAAGCAACATTTTCAACATTTAAAGTTACTCATTCTTTTTACATTATGTTTTCAAAACTAATTAATATAATTTCTTTCAGTGATGTCAAAATACAATTGCAGCACAACCATTCATACTATTAAATAGAATGGTAAAAAAAGTAAACAAAATACTTCTTTATTTATTTAAAGATAAAATAAAATGAAAAGATAATATTTCATAAATCATCTCCTTTTAATTCCTTATCGATTTCAAAAGAAATTATGTATTATAGCAAATAAATTGCTTGGGAGCACCATGAGTTCAAGACTCAAAGTATTAGGTTGTTTATGACACTGAGGAAAGAAGATGAAACGGTTACACTAAAAAACTGAGAAGACATTCTACCTCGATTGGCTCAGATACGACATAGTAACACAGTTTTTACATTGAGAGTTTAGAAGACAATAATTCTTATGATAGGATATGCACCGTATGGTCTATCGTCATTCCTAACTAGATCATCGTGAGACGGTCCAAAGACAAATAGCCAAAGACCGTCCGTTACAGACAGATAATTCTTTGGGTTGTTGATGTAGCCATCTATAGTTGGTTTTCTCTCATTTTTTTAGCCATAGTTTACACATGTATATGGTTTTTTTGCACACATGATTTAAATTGAATAGATTAGTATACTATTATAGGAATATAATGATATGTTATGTTTGTGAATCAAGATATTGATAGAAAGTTAGTAATTTCTGAAGTGTTCTAGATTATTCAATTTTATTTAAGGAGCACAAGATGGAACGAAAGGGGAGCAATTATTTTTTACTTAGTAGATTTTGGATTTGACATAGAATTTAATTATTGAGTTGAACATTCATGAATTATGATGAATTGATTTTTTGTAAAGTTAATCCAAGTTTAGAGATTTATTGTAACTTCTTTTGTAGGATTAATATGCTTGACTAAATGAACATTTGGATTGGTTTTATCTCATTACTTTAAGAATGTTATGACACGTAGAACTTGGAAAAATTAATGTTTTATCTTATTTATGTTGGAGATTGATGGATTGATCAAATTTAATTTGGTTTTAGATCAAATTTATTGATGGTGTTGAGATGTTTTGGAGTACAATCTCTAATCATATCCTTTTGTGCAAAGTACACAATTTATGTAACACAGCCACGTCTCACTGTTAGAAGAAGTATATATAAAATATATTAATAAATTCGCGTCCAACTTGTTAAATTTTCCACATGTAGACTGTCACTAATTTTCTACACAATGATTAGTCCGTATGGAATTAGTAATGAAATAGCAGAACCACTTTTCCAATTCTCACTCAAAAGTGAGTACGCGTTGGGCGACGACTTACCGGTCGTAATTGATCCGGACAAATAAATGTGACTTAGTGCTGTCTAATCAATTTATCAAACTCTAGAGTTACCAACACATTAAAATTATATCATAAAAAATTATTCATCTTTCTTCTATCCTTATTTCAGTTTAAAATTAATAATATGTATTTATATAATAAAATTATTTTTTTGTGTTTTTGACATTAAATGTATAATATTACATTTTCTTTGTTGTGTTTTTTATTTATTTTAAAAATATTTAATTAATATTTGAATCGATAAAAATATACGAGTAAACTTTTTATCCAATAAATATATGATACAAATTTCATATATACTTTTTTATATGGAGTCAATAATGATGATAAATTTTTATCCTAAAAGTAAAGATTAGAAAGTAAATTCCCCACCTATTTCACCACACATTGGTGTAATGGAGAGTAACCTAAAATGAGAAAAAAGAGGACACAAAGTTCCTCCATGTGGAATTAAAGGCACACTATTCGGACACACGTCTTCCGTTGTAGAAACTACAAAAATAATGGACCAGAGAGGACTCCTTTAGAATGAACAACCAAATCTTCAACGTAGAGTTTATTGCACGTTTCAAACAGTCAAAACGTGATATTGATTTAAAGAAACTGCGCCTAATTTCAATTTTTTTTCGTAGAAGTAGAAGACAGGAAAGACGATGAATTTACTACAAATTTATTTATGTTTATATTTTATTAAAAATATCCCTACGTTTAAAAATATAATTAAGTAGGAGTATTTAAATATTAGTGGATAAAAAATTAATTCAAAAATGAAAAAATAAATAAATAAACAGCTTTGTTATATATTTAATTGAATAGTTGTTTTTTTAACTGAATCTTTGGATTCAATTTGCAATTGGTATATTTGAAATTAAACCAAACTGCAATTTATTTCGATGGTATAAATTTCTTTTACTATTTTTAATGAAATAAATATACTTTATTATCGGAATCATATTTCCGAAAATATTTTGAGTATATGATTGGCATTTAATCATTTTTAAAATACATTTATTTCATTCAAAATACTAAAAGAAAGTGTAAAATAGGTGACTTTCATTTCGATAAAAATAAGGGCTTACCTTTTATCAAGGAAATTAAAAAAAAAACAAATTTTGAGAACCAATAATTCTTAAGTTTTTTTCTAAAACTCATAGAATCACACTAAATATGAAAAAAAATAATATCAAATTTACATAATTTAAAAAAAATCCTTTAAAAGTGTCTTAGTACAAACGTCTTCTTGGTTCATGATCCAAAATCTTTGTCGTAGGAAGACATTTTATCAGCCAGCGTTGCCATTTGGTTGGTCGGATTGAAGAAATTTCGTATCGAAATCGTGGTAACCTTGATTAAATATATTTTGTCCTTGAACACAAAATTTTATTTGTGATTGGTTTTCATATTTTCGTTTACATTTCTTTTATTCTTTTATTTTTCTTATTTTTATCTTACATAACTAATTTTTAGTTTCATGATGTGTAATAAATTAAAGGTGTTTTTATTAAATAACTATAACAATTAATAAAAAATAAAATATTTTTATAACAATAATATATATTTTTTTTTGGTAACAATATTTATATCAATTTTTTAATTGTCTTTACTTTTTTATTATTAAAAAAGAGATGTGGAGATACAACTGTACATCCTCGGTTTGAAGAAGAAACTCTAAACAATTTAAATGGAGAAATAGTAATTTGACCCTTTTCAAAAAATACACAAAAAAACACACGGTTAAGAATCCTCTTTAATAATACTAACATAAAAACAGACGTTATCGCGTTTGTGTGTATAATTTTTTAAATATACGTGATATTATATCAAGAGGTGATAATATTGTGATGTTAATAAGTTAATATATAAACTAAAATTATATTTATTAAAAATAAAGTGAAATATATTAAAACAAATGACAGAATAATCATTGATAAATAAAAAAAAAAAAAAAAAAAAAAAAAAGAAAAAAAATATTAAAAAAAAAAAAAAAAAAAAAAAAAAAATAAAAAAAAAATTAATTA
>Ga0214545_1000846_pt1 | contig 53372 bp, 29 predicted proteins | sample CNSS4metaG_FD_160064 | JGI IMG/M metagenome (GOLD analysis project Ga0214545, IMG submission 160064) | Root nodule microbial communities from cowpea collected in UCLA plant growth center, Los Angeles, California, USA - CNSS4 | ecosystem: Host-associated > Plants > Roots > Nodule | place: USA... | reverse complement strand
ATATATATATATATTCCAATATTTAAATTCAAAAATATGATTTTAAAATCTATAAGGAATTTAGCTCCTTTCGCCTCATATAATATATTATATTACTTCTTTAAAATTTATAAGGAATTTAGCTCCTTTCGCCTCATATAATATATTACATTACTTATTTTCATACACTGCTTCACCACTTAAGGCAAGATTTTAAAATCATATCGAAAACTTTTCCACCACGTAAGATTGCTATAGTTACACAGTAAAAAGCCTTATCAAGATTAGATTTTTGATTCACAAAGATGAAATTTCAGAAAACTGAAAAATTACATACAATACAAAAAACTGCATGTACTATAAAATATTCTACAAAATGATGATATGACAAAAACTTGAACTTATTATGATGAAGTCGAATTATATAGTACTAATGGAGCATCTTCAAGAAACAAGGAGAGAGAATGGGAGAATTAGTTTTCTACTAAGTGAGAGAATAACAAGTTTTCAAAACGGTTTCTGAATTAACCTATTAAACCATCAACCTTTTAAAATAAAAATATATATAAAGTTTTTAATTTTAATTTTATCATTATTTTAACTTTTTTGTCGTGTTCTCACATTTCTTTTCCTTGATAAGTCTTTACAAATTTTGACAAACATATCTCTTTAAATATCGAAGGCAATGAGTGTATAAATGAAACAAAATTATCCGTAGATAAAATAAGTTAGTTGTATTTCTATAATAACATTTATTTATTTTTGTAATTTTTTATACTATTATATTTAAAATATCAAAATGAATAAAAAATAATTATTCAATCATCTTGCTGTTATTTTTCTCATAGATTTTTGTTAATTTTAAAATGTTTTAGTTGACTTTATATTTTTTATTTGACTTTTTATTTAAAATAAAATTTCTAAGTGATAAATTACCATTACCTTAATTTTCAATTCTGGAAAAAGTGTCATGTTCTCTCTATATCATTTGTTTCATAACTTTCTCTTTTAACAGTGGTCTCATCTACTTCATCTATTTCCCACTTCAAAATTTTAAGTATATTTTATCAAATAATTTAATGCTTAAATATTATATTTTTCATGCATGTTCATCGTTTTTGACAATTATCTTTGTGAAATTTTATTTATAAGAATTTATTCTAATTCAACATAAGTATCATCCCAAGGAAAAGTTTAAGCAAACATAGAGAAAAATAATTATATCACTAGTACATGTATCATTTTTAAAATTTGATGAGACTTGTACTGTAATGTACTGTGACCAACATATAGATTAGTAATATACTTTTAAAATTTATATTATATTGTATTATTATAAAATTACCATCTAAATGCTGACATTATATTTATTATTTTCTCTTTCATATTTCACATAGAATCTCATTACTGTCACATATTAATTTTAATGATATGTATAATTTGATGTGCGTTACACTTTTTAATTTTAAAAAATTATTATAGTTATTTTATTTTTTAAATTGAATTTAACTGAATGTCATTTATATAATTTTAATTTCACAAAAAATAAACAAATAAAGTATTTAAATTCAATACTATACTATTAAGTCATAATTAAATAAAAGAAATGTTTAGCACCAAATTAACTCAATCTAATAATATCAACAATTATAGAATAACTAATAGTCATAGTACATGGAAGAACATACTAGAATATAAGGGGGATTGAGAAGGTTGACCTTGATAAGTAAGTTGAGGTCATCAAGATGAACGGCAGATATGTTCCCAACACCATAACGAATGCTATTGGCTGGAGCAACCAATTCACGAATCCTCATTGGTCCACGTCACCATCTATGACATGTTTTAGCGTCAAGCTTTAGTTAGGTTCAGGAAAAGACCAGGCTTCGCTCGAGTCTCCCTTCATCACACTACATAAAAGGCTTGTTGCTCTCGTGCCATTTCCAAACACTGAAACCATTTAAACTTTCTGTAACCTTCAATTTCTACTCTGCAATTCCAACTGAAACCGTTTTGCTTTTCTTCCAAAGAAGAGTAAGAGAGAGGAAGAGTGATTGCGAGAGACAGCAATGGCTGGCTCGTTGGCAAGCCGTTCTCTGATTGTTCTTGCCATTATATCCTTAGGTATTTCTCCTGACCTAATTACAGATCTGTTTGTTTTGCTTTAATTTTTAGCTTTTCAGCTGTTTTTGTTTCAATGCGGGAGTGAAAGCAATGCAATCAGATCTCGCTTTGTTCACATATTTTTGGATTTGTTTTGCATGATTTGCTGTGTTAACTATTGCCTACTGCCAGATCAGATCAGTGAGTGTAGTGAGATCTTAGATAATAGTTGTTTGTGATTTTGTAAGTCATTTTGTCGATTGATGCTGAAGTTTTGCATTTCAGTGACAGTTTTGCATTTCAGTGACGTTTTATGTTGAGAAGTATGTTGAGAAGTTACGTGTGAGTGATGTAATATGCCTTTATCTGCATCTGAAAGTTTCGTTAAAAGTTGTTAGTAGTTGTTAGTTACCTTTGCCATCGTATTCTTTTATTTAGATTGTTGATAAGGATTTTTATTGTTAAGCCAAGTGATTAGTAGTCTCCATGGGAAGAAGTTTTTGTTCTGCCGCGATGCTTAAGAATTTTGCTGTCTTGTGTATTTTCAAGGTGTTGGTGTTTTTGTATTTTTTGTGTTTTTAATTTGAGTATGACAACAACATCATCATGTAGTTTCCCTTCGTAGATAGTTAGATACACTAAAAGAATAAAATAAGGAGCCGTTATGGTAGTTTTTGTGAATGGATTCATATATTATTGTATCATATAGTTTATTTTGTTTAATTTGACTCTGTTTAACGGGCATGTTATCACAATGAGTATCAGTAACTAATATTGAGAAATTCATACATAGGATGTCTATTTGCAATTTCCATTGCAAAGGAGGAAGCTACCAAGTTGGGGACGGTCATTGGGATTGATCTTGGAACGACCTATTCATGTGTTGGTGTTTATAAGAATGGCCATGTTGAAATCATAGCCAATGACCAAGGTAACCGTATCACTCCATCGTGGGTTGCCTTCACCGACAGTGAGAGACTCATTGGGGAGGCTGCCAAGAATCAGGCAGCTGTCAACCCCGAAAGGACCATCTTCGATGTTAAGAGACTTATTGGAAGAAAGTAAGACATTCTGAAGCTTTTGATTCAGGTCTATTAAATTTGATGAGAACAAAGGTGTCTGACTCGTATTATTTATTAGGTTTGAAGATAAGGAAGTTCAAAGAGACATGAAGCTCGTTCCTTACAAAATTGTCAACAAGGACGGAAAACCTTACATCCAGGTAAAAATTAAGGATGGTGAGACTAAGGTGTTCAGCCCTGAGGAAATCAGTGCCATGGTTCTGATTAAGATGAAAGAAACCGCGGAAGCATTCCTTGGGAAGAAAATTAATGATGCTGTGGTCACTGTCCCAGGTAATTGGAACAAATCATGATATCAATTTTGTAATATTGATTGTTTTCAATTCATCCTGTTTTTGTTTTTATTATAAGTTATGACATTTGTTCTGTCAATACACAGCTTACTTCAATGATGCTCAGAGGCAGGCCACCAAGGACGCTGGTGTCATTGCTGGTCTCAATGTTGCTAGAATTATTAACGAACCCACTGCTGCTGCCATTGCTTATGGATTGGACAAGAAAGGTGGCGAGAAGAACATTCTAGTCTTTGATCTTGGAGGCGGGACATTTGATGTCAGTATCTTGACAATTGATAATGGTGTTTTTGAGGTTCTTGCAACAAATGGAGATACTCATCTTGGAGGTAATTCTTTTAATAAGTCTTGATATGATGAAATTATTATACAGAAGAAAGAAGATTTATACCATGAAGGTTTCCTATGATGTTATCGCTTACTGTATCTGCTTCCACTTACCAGGTGAGGACTTTGATCAGAGAATAATGGAGTACTTCATTAAATTGATCAAGAAGAAGCATGGAAAGGATATTAGCAAGGACAACAGAGCACTTGGCAAGCTGAGGAGAGAGGCAGAGCGTGCAAAGAGAGCTCTCAGTAGCCAGCACCAGGTCCGCGTGGAAATTGAATCACTTTTTGATGGTGTTGATTTCTCTGAGCCACTCACCCGAGCTCGGTTTGAGGAGTTGAACAATGACTTGTTCCGGAAGACAATGGGACCAGTGAAGAAGGCTATGGAAGATGCTGGATTACAGAAGAATCAGATCGATGAGATTGTTCTTGTGGGTGGAAGCACAAGGATTCCGAAGGTTCAACAGCTTTTGAAGGACTACTTTGACGGAAAGGAGCCAAACAAGGGTGTCAACCCTGATGAAGCAGTTGCCTATGGTGCTGCAGTGCAGGGAAGCATTTTGAGCGGAGAGGGCGGTGAAGAAACCAAAGGTACCATAGTCCAGAAGTCATAAAAATTATTTATACAAGTAGATTGCTTAGCATTACATTCTCTAATTGTTTGTGGCACTGTGGATTCAGATATCCTTCTCCTGGATGTGGCTCCCCTCACCCTTGGAATTGAAACTGTTGGTGGAGTGATGACAAAGTTGATTCCCAGAAACACTGTTATCCCTACCAAGAAATCTCAGGTGTTTACCACCTACCAGGACCAGCAGACCACTGTCTCCATTCAGGTATGATTCCCTTGTTCGACTGCATTAAAGTGCACGATGCTCGTGTTTTTCTGAATCCAAGATGCATGTCTGTACAGGCAACCTTAATAATTCAATTCCTTTTCTTAATAAATAGGTTTTCGAAGGTGAGAGGAGTCTCACAAAGGACTGCCGTCTGCTTGGGAAATTTGATCTTTCAGGAATTCCTCCAGCCCCAAGGTTAGTTTCGTGCTTTCACGATGATCGTGTGCTCTAAAAATATTGCTTCAATTGATATTTGTAACTCACTGGTATGTTATGTGGTAATTGAAAAGGGGTACCCCTCAAATTGAAGTGACCTTCGAAGTTGACGCAAACGGCATCCTGAATGTGAAAGCAGAAGACAAAGGCACTGGGAAATCAGAGAAGATCACCATTACAAATGAGAAGGGACGTCTGAGCCAGGAGGAGATCGAGAGAATGGTCCGTGAGGCGGAGGAGTTTGCGGAGGAAGACAAAAAGGTGAAAGAGAGGATCGATGCTCGTAACAGTCTTGAAACCTACGTCTACAACATGAAAAACCAGATCAACGACAAGGACAAGCTTGCTGACAAGTTGGAGTCAGATGAAAAGGAGAAAATAGAGACTGCAGTGAAGGAAGCATTGGAATGGCTCGATGACAACCAGAGTGTGGAGAAAGAAGAGTACGAGGAGAAGCTGAAGGAGGTGGAAGCCGTTTGCAACCCAATAATCAGTGCTGTGTATCAGAGATCAGGAGGAGGCCCAGGTGGTGCATCAGGCGAGGGCGAGGACGAGGACGACTCTGACGACGAGCTCTAGAGATGTTTGTTATGCTTTAGATATGATGAGAAACAATAGATTAGTCCGGAGTCTGTTAATTTTTATGATAGCTGGGAATTAAGAAATTCCCCTGCGCTTGCTTTTTTGGTGGCGATGATAAGATACTTGTGAAATTACTTGTATTTTCCTTTTTTTTTTACTAGTTTTTACGACGAATCTTTTTCATCTGTATGATGACCCTGCTTCATTTCTGGTTTCCTTCTGCTTGTTTTTGTTACATTCCTCCCCGTTCCTGTGTCGCGTTCTTGACAGCAAAGTGTTCCGGTGCTCACACTTAGTTTTCGGTTTGAAGTAGTCTTAATAATTTTAATAATTTTTAAAAATTAGCGCAGGTAATATTTTTCAAAAGCCATATTATGAAAACTAGCGACTACCAAATCTCTATTGGATATTGAATTTGTCATTGAATCTTTTTCTCGAAGTTGGACAAAGGGTGCTATTATTGAGTAGGGTCAGAACATGAAATGTTTATATGGTGTCTACTACTTCTCTTCCAGCGCTTTTTGTATGTTTACTGTTAACTGTATTAATACGTCGTTGTCGATTATTTTAGAAGACAGTAAATTGATTTTGTCAACTATGCTAATGCGTGTAATTTATAGTTGTAGTGTAGTTTAGCATGTAAGGAAATTGGACGTGAATTTACTTGCACATCAAACATGTTATTATGATTCGTGGGAGTCCATAATGAGATTCAAATAAGTAGAAGTCAAGGATTTATAGTTGTAAAATTAATTGATTTATATTTTTGAGAAAAAAGAGGGTCGAGTTTTGCACTTCTATGTATACATCAAAACTTACTTCTCTAGATCTTGTTTGTGTTTCTTGTGTTTTACCACAATTTCACAAATTTGTGTTTCCATCACCGATTTTACCTTAACATGGATTTAGGAAAATGGATTTGAGAGAAAATGGAGTTGGAGGTGAGATTATTTAAATTAAGAAAAAAGATTGTGGAAAATAAAAAAGAAAAAGAGAAAAAAATTTAGAAGAAAATAATGATTTGATAAATTAAAAAATATTTTAATTGATAAAATTAGATAAATATTATTTTACCTTGGTTATATAAAATTATTTAAAATAAAATATTATTATTATAATATAGTAATAATTATTATTATTATAGATTAATATTGTTTCATCTTCTTGTCCATGTTTTGGCTGAGGACAGCCCATTACACCCACCATGAATACACAACGGAGTGACAAAACACCACCAGCAACCACCTCCAACCACCCTCACTCAGTCGCAAAAGACTAAACGAAAAATCACTACCACCACCGCATCAGTCAGAACAATTCTATACTTTTATAGAAGTTTGACGTGTCTTTCTTCACATATCTCTTAAACATAGGGAGAACCATTTTCACTTCCTCTCCCCCAAATCGCCACTTGTAAACCCACTCTCATCGTTGGAAACAAACATAATTCAAATAAACATAGGCTTAATGATAGAATTGAAGAAAAAAAAAACTAGAATTAGCATCTTATAGTAATACTTACGCAAATAAAAAATAACTTTAATTTCTTAAGGTTTATTATGAACTTCTAAAATTACAAGAATGTTTGTTAAAAGTTCTTAAACATGAAATAATCAATGTAGAATTGTTCAGTAGGACATGTACATAACTAATCACATTTCTTCTTACACTTTTTAGTATAAACAAACCGGATATTAACTTTAGACTCTATTTGGTTACATTACAGATAGAAATCACAAAATTTTGTTTATCAATATTAACTGCCACTTGCTATTTAAGTTGTACAACACTCAAAAAAGCTTAAAGTGCGTTTTTTCTTGATTAATGGCATGATGCCTTCAATTTATAAGAATGTGATCATCATCCCTTCATTTTTTTTAATAATCACAGTTGATTTTTTACGCCACACTACACTTAAAAAAATCTTCTTCTCATTAATCATTATTTTCCTCCAATTCGGTGAGGAAACATGATTACTAATTAAAAATATTTTTACACTGACAGAATAAAGCTAGGTAGAAAATGTAAAATGAATTTCATCAATCCTCCTTGCGGAAATCTATAATTTGTATATTTATTACATTAGGGAGAGGGGTTGAATATGATTAGATTCCAGCTTTAGGATTTCCAGAACCAGCTGCGGCGACTCCCATCCCACTAACACCATGTGATGTAGCTGCCATTGTGTCATTGGCTGCATAATCTTCAACATCTTTAACATCCAATTCACTCACAAGTTCATCAATTTTCTTAAATTGATATGGCCATCTTGCATTGTAGAGAAACTGGCGAAGATCAAACCTATTATCATCTGGTGAATAACTCTGCGATTGATTGAAACATTAACTTTCATTAACCAACAAAAGACATAAGAATAAGCCAAAATAATGGGAATATCGGAGAGCTATCCTGATTTGAAGTGATAACAGCTACATACCTCAGCATGGTAGGAAGGTGTCAAGACAGTCATTTTGTGTCGATTGATGGAATGATACTTGAAGAAGTATTTTACTTTTTCAGCTACTTGTGATGGAGTCAATTTTGCGCCCCATCTGTAGCATAGGTTCTACAATAGTATATTACAAAACAAGTTATGATTGGCAAGTAAAATTAGACAAAATATGAATTGCAAAATTCACTCAGACTGCTAGCTTTGGATGCCAAAACTTTATTTCGCTTGAGTTCACAATATCAAGTTCAGTGATTATTCTTTCTGGTAAGGTTTTGAAAACGTGGTAGTTTGGAGGTACATGCTATGCTTTCACCTTTTGTTATAGACAGAGATTCTTTTTATTACTACAACCATATATGATACTTTGACCCTCACAGGTATTTAGATTACAGGATGTTTACGCATCCTACTACCACCCGTTTGACATCTTCTGTTCAACCACTATCATATAACAGAAAAAAGAAGTGAAAGTTTAAAGACATAATTAGGACAGAATGGAGAAGAGAGAGATAAACCTGGAACATGGAAACTGGACCACAACGGAAAATTTTTCGTAGTCTTCCATAAACTGATAGTTCCTCGTAAGTCATTCCCATATCGACTTCATCAAGCTGTTCAACAAAGAATGAAGTATCTGAATACATAATTTTAAAATTTGACCATAAACAGTTTACTAATGCATATAGATAAAAGCAGCCATATACTTAAATTATATTTTATTAAGATGGTATTTGAATTTTATATTGTTTCTTCGCATTAGCAGGCTCTACAACACAATTTTGGTGTACAAACAAATTCTTGAAAAAACTATATTCAGTAGAGATAATGTCAAATTATAAGTAGATGCAAACTTCACTTCAAACCATTTTGTTAAGTTCGAATTATACTTAAATCATATTTTATTAAGATGGTATTAGAATCATTTAGAATCTATCATATCGCCGTCAAGTTTGTTGGGTCTCATGTCACCTACTATCAGGCTCCTCTTTAGTCTCACACTCGAGATGTCCAATCCTCAGCTTAAGAGGGTGCACCAAAGAGTTCAAACCGACTAGAGATAAAGCTAAACTATAGTATATAATCCAATACAAATCTCACCTTATAAGTCAGTTTTGTAATGTTGGGTTAGGCTTATATTTCACTTTCTTAAGACCAAAAACCTAATGACCAACTTACATAATGTCAATATATTTGCACAGCATCATTGTGATCTGAGGTTGCTGCAATTAAATTGTGTTTTGACCTGTCAGGAGTATTGTTGACAACAGTCACTCACTCTCGCGCAAAAATAAAAAATTTGAATTTTGTATTGTTATAGTTACCCTCTGGTCCACTTTAAGCTAATTCCTACGTAAGGATACACAAATACCGAATATGGTATTGCATGTATAAGCATTTACAATTTAAGCAACACAATCAAAATCAAAGTGTGATTCCAGATTAGTCTTAAATGGTGTAACAAAACAGAATATTACCTGACTGTAATTAGAACGTTGAGGCTCCAGTTCAGCTGTGGGTGGAGCTTCTTCAATATCTTTCAAAGATGGGTAACCAAGGTGGATGGCTGCCCATCGCAGGAATGCCCGAAGGTCCTGCTTACTTATACTACCAATAGGATTTATATCTGCTGAGCTGCAATCATACTGTAAAAAGATATAAGCTGTGATCAAAACGGTGAAATGGACCACAGATTATAGAAGGTGGAGAAAATAATTGATAAACAGAGGGTCTATTTTAAGCAAATATTTTATGAATAGTTACAAAATCAACTCAGTTCCCTGTTTTCAAAGATTCAAGTGTTATTAAAAAATTTTTGTATAGATCTATGTAATTGGGAGAAAAAGTGAAAAAGAAAAAGTAGAAATTTTGTAATTAGGGTAAGGAAAAATGGTAGAAAGACATTTTCTTCAACCAAACTATCCCTAATAAAGAAAGGTGTAATCCAAAGCTCAATAGAGGTACCTTGGTCAAGTAACCGCGTAACCCTTCATCCACATTGGAGCTCCCTAAGACAAGGTAAAATCCAGGTTTGCCATGAACCCAAGGCAAGAGTGACGCTAACATGAAAGCTAGCACCATTCTGATTCGAGCCTGAATGTTCTGCAAGCTTAAATTCTCAACATTAGATCCACCATCAACCTGCAGAAACAAAATCATAAAAAAAATGAGGCTTCCATGAAATAGAAACAAAAGATGCTTCAATCTTTAATAGAAAAGTGAGATTCCCCATAAAGATGCTACGCAAATACTTTAATAGCCTGTCATTCTGATATTGAGATACATTACAATATGAACATACTGTTTTGTACAAACATAACGTGAGTGACAACTTTATGGATTACAAGTTCTAGCTGTTGTCATTTATGATTGAGAGAACTCCTTCACGCTTCATTTACCTTGTACTGTGGTCGTTTTCCTGTAAGTGTCTGGAATAACGACAAAAAAGCAGACACAACTACATCAATGCTAACATCAAGATGCCATGAACCTATTTCATCAGCCAGCACCTTGGCTCGGGACTTTGTCATTTCTGAACTGAAGCAAAAAGAAATTTCAGTCATCCATCACATCTGAGTGATATGAACTGATTGATGCAATAAAATGATTTCTTAGTACAGGCAAAGTGAAAAACAAATCCTAGCACTCAAGGGCTTTAGTCTTCCAGTGTTTATGTTTTACACTGCACAATAGTGTAACTACTATTGTGATTGCTAGTAGTTCCAAATGTCCTCTTTCTTTCTCACAGGAGAGCGCATGGGATTTAATAAATACTAGCAATAGATCAGGTAGCCAGGATTACAGAGAGCATGTATACGCATTCAAATTTCAAGATAGTAGTTTTAGAAAAGGAAATCTATGAGCATACTGGTCAAACTTATGTTATACCATCATTATGTTTTAATGACAAAATAATCAACTTTGTTCAAAACCACCATTATGTGACTTTAATGGGGGATTTGAAAACACAATGGAGTGAAAATAAATTAGAACCAAAACCATAAATATCGGTCCAAAAAATATATATAATAAAATATAAAAAAAAGAATGAGGGACACCTCTTATACAAATGTGGATGGAATATCAATGGAATGTAGCAGATAGAAACTTATAGAGATACAGCTAAATATTGTACAACAATAAAACCGGAATGGAAATTTATCATTTACCTGTTTTCAGATCCCATAAACACAGTATAGAATATTCTTTTAGCAAATTCTCTGCTGTCTGTAGGATACTGGCCATCCTTATAGTTTCCAATTCGTATTGCATCAGCTTTAACTTGCTCATCCCCATTTGCAATTTCTGCAAGCAAATATGACCCATGAGCCATTGATATCCAAACTACATATGTCATTGTCTTTTCCACCTTTGCCACATGAAAATATGAGATGAAAAATAAACAGGAGGCATTTGTCTTTCTCAATCTTATTTTGAGCCACCATATTTGAAGGATTTTCAAGAAGGAACTATGAATACTCATCTCTACTTTTCCACCTTGTTCAGCCATCAATCAAATATATATTACCTCTTAATCCTTCCCTTAGATCTTTATACATAAGCTAGATTAGTGATCACTTTAAGCATTTCTATATTCCTAAATAAAGCAGGATGATAAATGGAATAGTGTTAATTCCAAATGCTGTCACGAGTATCTGAAAAAGAGGGTACACATGAATCTAACAAACCACACTTCTCATTGCACTTGAACTTACCTTTCACAACCAGCTGGCACATGCATCCAACAATTGCAGCAACTGAAGAACTGTCTGCTCCCCCAGAAAGTGGAAGCAGAAAACCAGATGCTCCACTTCTTCTTAAGTAGTCCCATAACCAGCAACCAGGTCCAAATGCTATTTCCTCCTCAGGAGAGTGGTACTTTATCTATAATGAATAAATCACAATCAACTTAGCAGCTTGGATGCCTGAGTGATCGCAGTAATGTGGTGAAATAAGAATCCAAGATGTCATAAATTTTGACTATCTTCAAATTTGCAATTAAACGAAAATAAACTAACCTCGAGTGGAAGAGAAAGGCTTATTTTAAGGTTAAAAGGACGACAGAGACTGTAAGGTACATCCACTGAAGGAACCTTCGTTTTACAACTTGCTTGCTCTTGGAAGCTACTTAAAGATCCTCTAAGGCTAGCAACCTACCAATGGAAAACATGACTAAAAGAATCAAATCCAACATCAGTTATTGATACTCGTAATGATTGTGTAAATTGATATATGGAATATAATGCAATACATACCACATCTAGATCTATCTGAGCAACCACAACCTCAACATCCTTCAAAGAAAATTGAGAACCCTGAGCGACAACATCTCCATTAACCACAACACATGCACATCCATCTGTTGCAAACACGATAAATTGTAGACAAATGAGAAAAAAAAAACATAAATGAAATTTGAACAAGCTAAATGAAAGTTAAATTGTCCTTATACAGACTGCAAGAATATGTACTTGGCACAAATGTGAAAAGTACAAATATCATTCCATTAAGACAGAAGGTTTTTCTACCATAGTAAAGGCGACTTCCATCACAGCCTTGTTGATTACTATACATGTAAACCCCTCCACGAGTATCAGTGGCGCCTATAAGAGCATGAACACGATAATCAAGCTTTCTAAGTTGGTGGTGACTTCCACTTGCATTCATAATCACTTCAACCCCGTTCAATGCAAGCTCAGAATGAGGAGGATTTGAAGTAAAAAGCTCTTCACAAACTTCAGCAGCTATAGCTCTAATAATGGGAAAATGATTCATATTTAGCAATTGATAAATCTGACTAAAACATGCAAGCACTCAATAAACAAATAAAATGCATGCAAACACGCAACGCAACAGTTGAAACACAATAATTGTTAAGTGCATGAAAGAAAGGAAATGTAAATAAATCAACTGCCTACAGCATGAATGTAACGCTGATGGTTGTATCAGCCGTAAAACAGAAGAGAATACACCGTATCTGGTAACAGTATGCTTAATAAACAAAATATAAATAAAACCTATGATTTGTTTAATTTTAGGAATTATCACTAACCATCTATTATCACAACTTAGGAACCATATATGTGATTTTACTGGAAGTGGAAAGGACAACTTTTTTAGGTAAACCCATGGTATCTCTCAATCAAGAGACAAGGATTAATTTCTCCAGGCTTTAAAACTCATTTAAGGGATTAACCTCTTTCTGCATGCCTTTTTAGACCTATGAGACGGAGGATCAAATCCTTGACCACGTGTTTAAGAGATAAAATTATATATCAACTATCTCACACCATGTTGGTGACACAACTTCTATGTAACAATAAAAATGAAATAGAAAACTAAGTGAGTAAATCGCGTATACAATGCAATGAAAAGGGATTTTACAGTTTCACCAGATCAACGTAGACTTTTAAACAATCACCTTTAAAAAACAATATAACAGTAGAGTGCATGGATATTAAACTCAAACTAAATTAAGTAAAACATATTTACAACTTACGTGTCTTGAAACTTCATGAACCCATAACCGAATGGAACCGATTTCTGGCCTAAAGCCTGAGAAATTTCAAAGGGCAACTGAAAATCCTCAAGCTGGTCCCTCTGCTTCCAAGCCGTGAACCATCGAAGTTCTCTGTAATTGCCATCATTTGCAAGACTCATCTTCGGTCGTATCATAACAATCTTCCGGTTCAAACAGAAAACCTGACAATTGTAGCGCTCCGAACCTTTGATAACCGGCATGCCGAAGCTACACAGAATGCCATCAGTCCAGTCTCCAAGCAGCAAATCTTTCAAACACTCCCATCTGCAAGCAACAAAGCCAATTCACAGTTTCCTTAGAATCAAAAACACTTATCATGTTCCTACGTGAAACACACACAGAGAGGGAAAAAAAACAAAGAAACATAACATACGAATGGTTAACTGTGTCGAGTTCTAGGAAGTGGTCTTGGCAGCCATAACCAGGAATCTCGAGTTCGGGACCGAGCCTAATGGAGGCGCCGGCTTCTTTGGCCTTGGCTATAGACTCCTTGATTTGCTTTGCGTTGCAATCGAAGTCCATCGCCCATTGATTGAGACTGCATGTAGCAACCTTCAAGAGCCTCATCGCGTAACAGAAGCGGTTTTGGTTCGCAATTTGGGGTTCCTCAATGCCGCAGATTACAATTGCAGCGATAATCGCAAGGGGCTTTTTAAAATGTGTTGTGTGCTCAGAACTTAGCTTCGATTCCACGACGCTACTTTGAAGATTATGGGTCGCATTCGTTGTTCTCTCCTGGACCCTTGGACGGGTTCTTTTGTCTCGCTTCCCTCTTCGCACGTAACTCACTTCACCAACTCAGTTTTCAAGTCAACTCACTATTCATGTTTAAGTGTACAAAAAGTTTCTGATTAAAATTTTTAAGTAAATAATTCATTTCTTTGCTGTATATTGTCTATCAAATATTTAATTAATAAAGTTTCATGCAGATTTTTTTGTGTAATAAATATAGTTTATCAATATTTTGTGAAATCATATATTTAATGTGATCTATTATTGATAACATATGACTTTGTTTATAAATCTTATCTGCAACTAATTTTAATTAAAAACCTTTATTTAAATATTCTTTAGTTTTAGAATGGTAACAAAAATTAGGACCTAATTAAATAAAAATAATAAATATAGGAACCAAATTGAATATAGAATATTGACTTTGACACGTGACATACAATTGAGTTAACACGTGGACATTAAAAAAAAGCAAAAAAAATTCAAACAAATAAAATAAAAAATTCAAAAAAAACACGAAAGGACACGTGGCACGCTCTTAGGTTGACATGTGTACATTTAAAAAAATATTAAAAAAATTTAAAAAAAATATAAAATAAAAATAAAACAAAATTCAAAAAAACCACGAAGTGACTCGTGGCAATCACGGTTCATGGTTGTTAATGATTTAAACGGTGTTAGCAAAAAAATACCCAATTAAACAAAATTGACGAAAATTGGGACCTATTTGAATACAAAACCAAAATTATGACTTTTTTGAAAAAACTTGACGAAAATTGGGACAAAAAAGATATTTTAACTTATTTCTATTGTGTGAAAAGGTTGCAATATTCAATCGTTGAGCATGAGATTAGGAGGACCACTTTATCTTTTTAATTATGTTTGCTAATACCAGTTGGAAAAAAAAGGTTAAATATGTTTTTGGTCACTTAACTTTTAGTGAATTTTAAAATTAGTTTATCTTAACACTTTAGACCAATTTAGTCCTTTATCTTTCGAAATATATGGATTTAGTTGTAACGTCCCAAAAACTGAATAACCTCAATTAATAAAACATCACGTACATGAATAATCAGAGAGTACAAGGATTAGGGTAAGAATGTATACAATACGTCAAATATCCCCGAATTTCAAGAAAAGGGCTCCACATGGCCCAACCAGAACTAAACTGAAAATAACACAATTAAGAATGCTAGGTCTTGTTCGTACAAGACACATAAATAACAGAATCTACTAGTAATGGGCCCCACAGTGGGCCCAACACCTATCCAAAGCGTCAAGCTGCAGCATCCCTATTTCTATCACCACTGCCAGGAGTCCTTACATCTGCTCACATCAACAAGGTTGATGATCATTGCAAAGGAAGGGGCCACACATGACACACAAGCAAACAAAAGGGTAAGCTAGCGAAAAGTCATCATACAGACTCACAACACACCATTCATATTCAATCATACATGACAGTCCTCCCATGTGAAATACCCATCTATATAAACCCTACGATTAAACTATCCGGATACTTAATTGAGGCACCACCACGTGACAGTGGAATTAGGTCCTAGCAATGAGGCGTCACCGCGAGGCCTTCACGAAATTATACCCTTATAGGAGGCACCACTACGTGGCCATCCGTGGAATTACGCCCTGGTCCTGAGGCACAACCACGACCCCCTGTGGAATTACGTCCTTTTGTCGAGGCACCACCAGGGACTCCCCTTAAGAGGATCCATGGAATTACGTCAAACCTATGAGGCGCCACCAAGATCCCTCACCACAAGGGTCATGGAATTATGCCCTACTCATCCTTTAAACATGTTTCACCCACTAATCAAGAATCTCTCATAATATAAATATCATGTAAAATCAACAATTCATACAACTCATGCTCTTCAATTCATACCCAAACAACTAACATGTCATTTCCATTTCAAATGTAACATATTAATCATACCATCAATATGCAACACTTGTAGTAAAGCATTTGAGTCAGATAACAACCACACATCAGTGAACCACTCAACCACAACATCAAAAACCTGTTCGCTGCCTCACCCAAGCTATCAGGGCTCGCTCAGGCGAGGGGACCCTCTCGCCCAGGCGGATTCCATCTCGCCTAGGTGAGAGCGCGACAAGGGCACATGCGACTCAATGGGGTCTCGCCCAGGCGAGAGCACACCTCGCTCAAAAGAACGCAAGTCGCCTAGGCGACAATTGAGCGACAACGTCCTGGGCGAGCCTCTGATAATCTCGCTTAGGCGAGACTAGCTCGCCTGGGCGAGAAAGCCAGCACCCGCCACTGTTTCCTCGAGTAACAACCACCCACACATAACCAACAGTTCAAAAATGCATTCCCAACCACTGATATTCTCATACAGACCATTAAATCATCACAAACTCATAAAATAGGCATATTCCAAGGGAAAAACATAAGGGCCTAGCTTCCCTTACCTGAAAGAGTTAAGCGGAACCCCCAATATGCACACAACGAGCACGACTGTCCTAAGGTGGCCAAAGAGCTGGGAAATAAACGATAATACATAATAAGCACGAGTTACTACTAACCCTAACGATAAAAGTTTGCCTAACGGTGACGTAAGAGATCGAAGTTGACTTACGTGGTTGGAATCTGGCTTGGGCTAGCTCGAAGAATGTTGGCGGCAAAACCCTAGCAGAGCGTCGTAGCTGCTCAAGGAGGCAAGAAGTGTACTGTTTTTGAGAGTGAAGGAAAGTGAGACTGTTAGGGCAGATTAGGGTACGTTTTTACTCCTTGGGTCAGCCTTTAGGCCCATTAGTTTAAGGGCAGCCCTTAAAATATTAAGGCAGAAAACAAGGCCTTACATTAGTCATTTTAATCAAATTTTGTTAAGTTTATTTGACATTTCAAGCACATTTCATAATAGTATTTGACTTAACATTAAAGTAAAAATATAATATATAATTAACATTCACTAGGAATTAAGGGACAAAAATATATTTAACTAAAAAAAGAGTAATATATTTAAGGTAATAAAGGATATTTTAAACTAAGATAACTACTTTTTTTCTATGTATGTAATTTTTATTAAGTAATATATTTATTATTCTACGATATTTATTTATTATTGTTACTTTAATTTGTTTATAAAATTGCGCTTTATTTAAATTGTTTAGCTATTGATATCACTAATTTTTTATATTTATTTGTGTTTCTTTAAAGTACATTGATCTCATGTGGTCTATTTCTTTGTTTATACTAAAACTGCAATCAATACTTAATATACTCGAAGTTTCTTAGTTATTCTTTGTGTATTACACACATGTTAATAAAATTAAGGCATTTTGACCCTTTCAAATGAGAAGGTCGTGAATAAGACTCTCAATGTATTATTTAACTTCTCTAAGCTATCTATTATGAAGTCAAGATAAATCATCTCAAACTAAGTTTTTTTTTTTTTTTCTTTTCAAATTAACACATCTCATCAAATGTGGCATCATTGTTTATGAAACATATTATATTTAGCAATACCATATTATATATTAACAAAGTATTTGCAACTGTTTTACATCTCTTTATTTATTTTTCCCTAAATCCGAAACAAAACTCAAAATTCAAACATTGTCAATTCTAAGCACTTTTAACTTGATTACTTAGGTACACCGATCTTTTTAACCTTTGAAAAGTTTTATATTTACCTTTTAACTTAAGTTTTTTTGTATGATATACATAATTTGTTTTATTTTATTAGATATTTTATTATGACTAACTTGCAAAAGGGTTGGGCATATCTATCGATATCCATGTAACCTTTTGTTATGTTCATAAAAAATGAACCCTATTTTTAAAAATTATATAATTATAGACATAGACAATTTGCAAGTCCAATACGTTAAATTCACATACTTTACCAGTTTATTTGTGGAGTAGTATGTAAACTCCAAAACCACGATTTAGAAAAGAAAAGTCACATAGCTAACCAACTAATTTTGCATATTATTGTTTAACAGATTTTATCATAATAAACAAAAGTAAAAAAATTAAATTCAACTGACTTTATAATTTTTTCATTTTTATTAATATTTATATCTATTAAATAGTTTCTTACCCTCGAGTTTTTGAAGAAAAAATACGACCACAAAAACATTATTTATTCATAGACCAAACTTAATTGTCTCGTTTAAAAGACGGGCTTCACGGATTCTATCCACGTGTCCCCTTCTAATTTGTCTAAGATAACAACTTACACGTTAGAATTCCAAATGTCCATTAGCAAATGTAAAAAATAGTATATAAAAATAATTTCATAATCGGTTATTGATGTTTCAATAAAGAAAACAAGTTTTTTTCATCTCACTTTTAATATTTTAATTATTTATTAATTTTTGTGCATTTTGCGTCATATTCTAAAAAATTTACACCACTCAACTGAAAAATTATTTTTCTCTTCACTTTTTTAGAATGAAAACCTCTCAAATCAAATGTGTAAATAAAAAAAAAAGGTTAAAATCTTTGAAAATAAAAGAACACGTTAATAAATAAATAAAAAGAGACTTAAATCATATGAGTGAATCAAACAATGAGAAGGGGTGATGTGTTTCCAAGCAAAAAAGACCAATTTTATTGGCCAAACCATCCTTTCAGGAATCGCAATTGGTCCACGTCACCACGTGTGACATGCTCCAACTTTCCAAAGAGATCTATAAATGAATGGGGCTGTTACAAGTTCCTTGTTGTGAACTCAACGGAACTGCGATTCGTAGACAAAAGAGAAGAAAACTTGACACCATGGCTCGCTCGTTTTCACGCGGGTCTCTGCTTCCTCTTGCCATTGTTTCGTTAGGTATCAATCAGATCTCATTGTTTTCTCCGTCTCTTTTCAGTGTAGCAAGAACCTTCTCACTGCGATTTCTTTCAACTTTTCTCTGATTGTTTGTTTGGATCTTCTATTTTCATGGATCTGATGAAATCATAAACATTCTCATCACTGCATTCGATTTTCTGTGTTTTTAAGTTTCTCTTGAAACACGTTATTGATTGGTCACAGTCAGTGAAGTGTAATAAACGTGTTGATAATGGTTACTCGTAGTTTTGATTTATGTCATTGTTGTTACCTTTATTTTATTTCCCTAATTTTTCAACAACGATGTTGCATAAACCTTTTTTTTTCTCTCGCTTGTTTCGTGCAATATTACATTCATTACAGTGCATGCTTATTGATTTGGTTTCTTGTATTGTAATGCAATTTGAATCAGATATCTAATAAATCGCATCCTTGATCGCATATTACTCGTGATTTCTCGTGATGCATGATTCTTATTCAATACCGGTTATGTTTCTCATAATGCAAATTACAAATATTTTGGCCTTTTATGATAATTGATTTCTTCCTTTTAGAACAGGGCTTGCCCCCTTCACCAAAGTTAGTAAGAGTAATTAAGTAATCTTGTTGATGAGGAAATCAGTCAGTGATATTTGATCGCATTCATCATTTGTTGTGCCAGTGTTTGTAATGTAAAATATTTATATGGTTATGAATAACTGAGAATACTTACTTTACGCGGTTCAGTTTGTCATCAATTAACAAGTTCGAGTTTACCTTGTAATTAACTTCGAGAGATTTCATTGCAGGATGTCTATTTGCAATTTCCATTGCAAAGGAGGAAGCTACCAAGTTGGGGACGGTCATTGGAATTGATCTTGGAACGACCTATTCATGTGTTGGTGTTTATAAGAATGGCCATGTTGAAATCATAGCCAATGACCAAGGTAACCGTATTACTCCATCGTGGGTTGCCTTCACCGACAGTGAGAGACTCATTGGGGAGGCTGCCAAGAATCAGGCAGCTGTCAACCCCGAAAGGACCGTCTTCGATGTTAAGAGACTTATTGGAAGAAAGTAAGGCATTCTCAGGTTTTTGATTCAGGTCCATAAAATTTGATGAGAATAGAGGTGTCTGACTCTTATCATTTTTCAGGTTTCAAGATAAGGAAGTTCAAAGAGACATGAAGCTCGTTCCTTACAAAATTGTCAACAAGGACGGAAAACCATACATACAGGTAAAAATTAAGGATGGTGAGACTAAGGTGTTCAGCCCTGAGGAAATCAGTGCCATGATTCTGACTAAGATGAAGGAAACCGCGGAAGCATTCATTGGGAAGAAAATTAATGATGCTGTGGTCACTGTCCCAGGTAACTGTAACAAATCATGATATCAGTCCTGTAATATTGATTGTTTTCAATTCATCCTGTTTTTGTTTTTATTATTTATGACATTTGTTCTTTCAAATACACAGCTTACTTCAACGATGCTCAGAGGCAGGCCACCAAGGACGCTGGTGTCATTGCTGGTCTTAATGTTGCTAGAATTATTAACGAACCCACTGCTGCTGCCATTGCATACGGATTGGACAAGAAAGGTGGCGAGAAGAACATTCTAGTCTTTGATCTTGGGGGTGGGACATTTGATGTCAGTATCTTGACAATTGATAATGGTGTTTTTGAGGTTCTTGCAACAAATGGAGATACTCATCTTGGAGGTAATTATTTTAACGAGTCTCAATATGATGAAATTTTTGGGTAGAAGAAAGATTATTATTTCCACGAAGTTATCCTCTGATGTTATCGCTTGCTATGTCTACTTCCCCTGACCAGGTGAGGACTTTGATCAGAGAATAATGGAGTACTTCATTAAATTGATAAAGAAGAAGCATGGAAAGGATATTGGTAAGGACAACAGAGCACTTGGCAAACTGAGGAGAGAGGCCGAGCGTGCTAAGAGATCTCTCAGTAGTCAGCACCAGGTCCGCGTGGAAATTGAATCACTTTTTGATGGTGTTGATTTCTCTGAGCCACTCACCCGAGCTCGGTTTGAGGAGTTGAACAATGACTTGTTCCGGAAGACAATGGGACCAGTGAAGAAGGCTATGGAAGATGCTGGATTACAGAAGAATCAGATCGATGAGATTGTTCTCGTCGGTGGAAGCACAAGGATTCCGAAGGTTCAACAGCTTTTGAAGGACTACTTTGACGGAAAGGAGCCAAACAAGGGTGTCAACCCTGATGAAGCTGTTGCCTATGGTGCTGCAGTGCAAGGAAGCATTTTGAGCGGAGAGGGCGGTGAAGAAACCAAAGGTACCATAGTCCAGAAGTCATAAAAATTATTTATACAAGTAGATCGCTTAGCATTACATTCTCTAATTGTTTGTGGCACTGTGGATTCAGATATCCTTCTCCTGGATGTGGCTCCCCTCACCCTTGGAATTGAAACTGTTGGTGGAGTGATGACAAAGTTGATTCCGAGAAACACTGTTATTCCTACAAAGAAATCTCAGGTGTTTACCACCTACCAGGACCAGCAGACCACTGTCTCCATTCAGGTATGATTCCCTTGTTCGACTGCATTAAAGTGCACGATGCTCGTTTTTTTCTGAATCCAAGATGCATGTCTGTATAGGCAACCTAAAATAATTCAATTCCTTTTCATAATACATAGGTTTTCGAAGGTGAGAGGAGTCTCACAAAGGACTGCCGTCTGCTTGGGAAATTTGATCTTTCAGGAATTCCTCCAGCCCCAAGGTTAGTTTCGTGCTTTCACGATGATCCTGTACTCTAAAAATATTGCTTCAATTGATATTTGTAACTCACTGGTATGTTATGTGGTAATTAGGGGTACCCCTCAAATTGAAGTAACGTTCGAAGTTGACGCAAATGGCATCCTGAATGTGAAAGCAGAAGACAAAGCCTCTGGGAAATCAGAGAAGATCACTATTACAAATGAAAAGGGACGTCTGAGCCAGGAGGAAATCGAGAGAATGGTCCGCGAGGCGGAGGAGTTTGCGGAGGAAGACAAAAAGGTGAAAGAGAGGATTGATGCTCGTAACAGTCTTGAAACCTACGTCTACAACATGAAAAACCAGATCAGTGACAAGGACAAGCTTGCTGACAAGTTGGAGTCAGATGAAAAGGAGAAAATAGAGACTGCAGTGAAGGAAGCGTTGGAATGGCTTGATGACAACCAGACTGTGGAGAAAGAAGAATATGAGGAGAAACTGAAAGAGGTGGAAGCCGTTTGCAACCCAATCGTCAGTGCTGTGTATCAGAGAACAGGAGGCGCTCCAGGTGCTGGTGCAGGAGGTGAGGACGATGATGATTCTCGTGACGAGCTCTAGAGATGTTCGCTATAACTGTGCTTGAGTCTGTTGATTAAGCAGTAGCATTAAAAGATTGAGCAGTAGATTAGGTTAATCGGAGTTTTAAATTTTTTTATAAAGGTGGAAGTTGAGAGTCTCCTAGCTCTTGTATTTTTGGTGTCCAAAATATATTAAAGATAAATACTTTAATTTGTTTTAGGGTTTTCCAAAGCATAACTCTTGACCTTTTATGCTGTTTATTGTCGCGTGCATTTGTACCTACTTTAGGATTAGAATTAGAACTAAAACTAAGCAGAAGCCATATATTCAATAATATGCAAACGCATGTCAAATAGTTAAATTTATAGCTGAAACTAATATACACATTAAACGTCCTCTAATTGATGTTTGGTTGCACGGTGAAATAGCAATCAACACGTTTTTTCGCATTACTTCATGCAATTGCTTCAAATTGTGAACTTTCAACTTAGATACAACTTTCAACCTGACACGGTTGAATTCAATTCATCACCTATGAAAAAAATACAGAATAATAATAAATAAAAATACTACTACATATATAAATGAGAGGAGTGATTCTCAAAAGTTTGAGGTATAAGAGCAAAATGCAATCCATTAATCCATACATTTCAATCACATGGATCAGGATTATAATGATACGTGTGGAGATTGGTTGGTGATGATAAAACAGTAAAGATTAAGAAGATCTAGACAAAATTGGATACATGCTATTAAATTTTAAGTAAATTGGAGAAAAAATCCACAACAATAAAACATTAATAAAAGTAAGGTTCATATATTGAATTTGCATAATATTAAAATGAAGGATTTGGTGGATAATATGACAATAAATAAGGCATTATCAATGATAGTACAATAGGGCAAAACAAATCAATAAGTGATAAAGGAAAACGAATAATTTCCCCCCAACTAAATTTGACATATTTTAAAAGTTGTTAAAACAATGTGATATTAATTTATTTATTTTTATTAGAAATTATTCATAGTATAGAAAATGTGGAGGAGACCACCTATTCTAAAAAACGCCTTATAATAAAGGAGTTTGTAACCATGATCGGGAGTGACTTTACCTGAAATCTAAAATGAAACACCTAACCTATCAATAATTTGATCATTACTCTCCCACGTTGAGATGTTGTAACATGCTTTATAGAGAAGGAAGAACAATACAATGCAGAGGTACTTAGTGTATGCATAAGATTATTTTGATTTAGTCCAACAAAGATGATAAAGGATTGCTCCTTGTAGTTCCCACAATGTTACGGATGAACGTATAACCTTTAATAGATAAGTGTTGACCTTAGAAGGATTATTATTAACTCAGCTAAGTTTATTTAGTTCATACATTATTTCATATTAATTTAAATTAATATAATAATATAATTTTATAAATTAAATAATCCCAAAATTGAACTATATTTCAGTGGAAAAACATGAATAAGCTACTAACATTGCTTACGTGGAAAACCATAACTTAATATTATAATTAATAATACATGGCCTCAAAAAAACTATGGGCCAGGGTGGCCGGTGACGGTAAGCCCAATGCCACAATGAGTCCACCAGACTCTAGCAAAATTGGCAAATTACCAATAATAGAAAAAATTAATTAGTTAATTAATTAACTAATTACTGGTTTATACAACACAATTAGCAAAGCGAGAAAAACAACGAGAGAAGGGGCAACGCAGTCATTTCCGTTATCTACCTCTTTCTCACCCTTGCTTGCTCCTAAAACCAAAGCACGGTTTCGTTGGAAGAACGAAAGAGAAAGAAGAAAAGACAGAAAGAACGAAATTGAGATCTGATTCGGCGGCGACGATGGACAACAACGGATCCGATTGGAAATTCGACCAGGTGGCCATGTGGCTCGGCTCCACCGTCTCTTCCGCCTTCTTCTCTTCCTTGGAACGCTTTTCTTGCGTCAACGTCGCAACCTCTGACCCCGACAATGACGACGACGACGACGATTACTATTCCACCACCGCCGCCACTCCCACCGCCGCCACCACCCCCACGGCCAGCAACTCCAATCCCCCTTCCGCCCCGGTCAACGCTGAAAAAACAAACGACGTCTCCAACCTCCCCGTTTGAGGCCATACGACGTCGTGGCTGCGCTGCTCTGTATAGACCTTTTTCCTTTTCCTCTTTTCGCGTGTGTATTGTTATGTAAGGAATTCCGCTTTTCGTTGCTTCTATTTTTTTGAAAAAAAAAATGTGATGCCATTTTATGCCTGTCTACATATACAATTATTTGATTATTACATGCTTATATACATATATTTCTATTAATTATATTATTTATTTCTATCTATTTATTTTATCTCATTGTTGTGATATGTTATTGTCGTTATTTCAATTAAGCTTGGTTGATGCTTTTGTATTTTGGTTTGGGCAATTCTTTGAATTAACCATTGGAAATATCGTATTAGTTATGGATTTAATTTGAATGTACTCACAAGCGAAGCGTTTAGATGTTGCAGTACTGTCTCAGAGCTCTGTTTTCATTACGAGTTTTCTAGCTAGGCCTAGGTCCTGATTCATTTATTACGTTGTGGTGGTCCATTGTGGATTGAGCCTTGGTACATTGCTAAGAACAACTCACAGAAATGTTAGTACACTGGAGACAATGGTTTCAATTTTCTAAAAACACGAGATGACATGTGATGAAACATTATTGCTGTGTTCAGTGAAATATTTAGATTTATTGGATGAATAGGGAAAGATGTCTAAAACTTATAAAAAAATAGAGACGTGCACCATTGCCCTTGGCTTCCACAAATCGAATAAAATGTAAACACCAACGGAAATAAATCAAGTTTAAGATAAGGTTTAGTGTAGATGGTCTTATAGCAGGTATTTTATTTGGAATGCACGTACGTATCACCTGATGCTTATATAATGAGCTGATCACAAATTCTAGTCTGGGGGTGTCAAATGCCTGGTTTAATTGTTGCATACCCAACATTTTGGTTGTTCTGGGAAAACTCGTGTGAAGGATATTTCTTTAAAATTATTGCCTAAATAAGTTATTTATTCTATGTGAACAATAGTATGCTGGGATAGAAAACGAAATGGAAGGAAATAAAGCAGCTCTTATGCAGATTCATTTCTGAGGATTGTACATGGTATTGTTATACCTCCAAAACCTGGTATTCAATCCAGACACAATAATTTAGCATGAAGTTCAATTTTTCTTAGTTCATAAATATTTGCTATCAACATTAGGAGCGATACTAGCATAGACCAAATCAACTTTTTACAAACCTTTATTTTAAATGTATAATAGTTGTACAATAAAAAAAAGTTGTTATTGTTAAATGTTTAATACTACCTGCGATCCTGAACAAAAGTTAAGGAATTTAGTTGTAGTATTAAATTTGAGTTTATATTTATCTAAAATTATCCTTAAAACTATTTAGATTCCATTCTTTTTAACTCGTTTTATCCAAATAACTAACTCATCTCCTCTTCAGAGTATTTTTGCAAACAAAAAAAAATTGTTGGGCACAATTTGGAGGGATCATATAAAAAAGAGATCAAGACAAACTTCCCTTACGATAAGAAGCCAGAAGTAGTATAAACTAATGATTTCTCAATTGTCATTGGTTTAGTCTGCAAAATTTATAAAGTCTACACAGGAAGATCTGTCTTGGAAGTAGAATTATAGATTTTAGAGTAAATTTAGCTTTAAAATATGCTCGGAGGAGGGTTAGATTTTATGCTGGTTAATAATTCTCGTTAAGATTCCCTGTCCGTATTCTAACTTTTGGAAAAGGTGTTAAGTGGAGTGCCCTGTAGTGTATTTTTTTTCGTTATAGTGGATGCTGGATATGGGAAATAAATATCTCTAATATCTGTAATGGAGCTTAGTATTTTTAAGCATAGAACATGCAATGTGAAAGTGAGACTAAATTGAGCTTATGCTGTTCCCTTTTCTTTCTAGGTTTCATCTTTCTCCTCTTTCCCACTTAACTCTTTACATGTGCTTGTGTGTGGATGAATCACTCGGTATCCTATCGGATGTATTGCTTTGTAGTTGGAAACAATAACTTACAGAATGAAAAGAATTATAGAAGATCAACAGTGTCATATTCACTGGCTAGGTGAAAAAGCTTTCTTCTGTTGTTGCCTTTGATATGCATGCAGTGCTTCTCTCTGGCAGATAATCCGAACTTGCTGGTTCTTTGCTCATAACCGCTGCAGTGTTATAACCAATTTATTTTCGTTAGAACGATATGAAAACACAATACGAACAGTAGAGTCAATGCAGTTTTGAGTATTTTACCGATTTTACTGCTCTCGATTCTCCTTCCAACATAGAAGCATGACTATGCATCGACGAATTATGTAAAGCTTTGCTCTCTTCTCCTTCAAAATTCTACCCTTTGGTGCCTGAAACTTGTCCTGCTTTTCTTCTGTGGACGTGGAAGTGTCCATGATCTGGTTTCTGTTTTTCCCAACTATCCCTTTTAGAATTCTTCTCTTGCGTCAATGAATGTGTCTCGGTAGAAGTCTGTGTGTAGGAGTTACTGAGATTTTGTTCGAGTGCGCTTTGAGTTTGAAGTGAATTAAAGTGGTGAAAGTAAAGGCAAATAGTTATTAGTAATTGGAGTTAGCTTTCTGCGGTCAAACATAGAGCAGATTTTCTGCTTTAAGTCGTGGTCTTGGGCTTCTCTGGTCTAACGTCCGGATTCCCGGGACTGCTGTCTTCTCTGCTCTGCCTCCCCATTTACTGCCAAAAGACAAAGAAACTGTCTTGCCTCTAATTTCTATTGGATAAGCATAAATGCTTTAAGATTGACTGACTGTGGGTTTCTCTTCATCATGATTCTGTCAAACTGAAACAGAAATATACAAGTAATGTGTGGACCTTTGCACTCAGTGGGATTATTGTCACTCAAAAATAATTATTTCAAGAATTAATTATAGTTTTTGTCCTTTCTGTTATCTTCATATCTTGGTATTCATTTCTTACCCTTTTAATTGTACAATTTTGATTCTCTACTGTTTTGATTCTGCATGGCATCAGTATAATTGTTTATATAACTATTTACTACACATATTGCCATCAATAGTCTGCCCTATTTTTAAGTCAACATTTTTGTTAAATGTTGAATGTGTAAATTGATGAATAAATGAAATTTGAGCAATTAGAATTGTTGAAAATTAAGTGCATGAAAAAAATATGGCACTAAATTCGAAAAAATGATATTGTAAAAAGAATATGTATGCATATCATGGACAGCCTTTATGAAGTTAGCACGAGGATAGTCTCATGTTCTTGTGTGTGATTGTGGGTTTGAGAGTGAACAACTTATGTCATGTAAAAGAATATCGTGGAAAAAGTATCATATATTATGATTTATAAAATACAGAAACCTTCGTCTTTGGTTATGAAATCATTTTATCTAAATAATAGTTTTCGTTATGAATAGGAGTTAAACTGAATACGGGTCCTCTAGTTGAAGTGATAAGTTGCTTATTGCAGGTGCTATACAACTTCTTAGAGATTCTTTATCTAAGGCTTGCTATTATATAATTTTATCTGAATGGCTTGAGTTTTTAATTAAAAATAAGGGTATATTCATCTCGAGATTCGAGTCTAAGTAAACTAAGAATCCATTGATTAAATTATATTAAAATTGAGTTCTTTGAACCGTCTTTATAGTTTGAGTTACCTTTCAATTGAGAATAATGCAGGCTTTAACAACTTAATATATTTGTTAAAATAAATACATTCATATTTTCCTATGACATTAATAATGATAACGTGTACGATTTGTACGAAATACCGGAGTATTTATCCTTGTATGTACACATTTAAAAATAAAACATTCTTGTTAGATTATTGTGTTCTTGGTGAATTTGTGAAATCCGGCACCAAAATAAAGTACACTAAATAATGAATTTACTAATTATAGTTTAGACACTTAGTAATAAAGCTAATACTACACTCTTAATGATAAAACTTGTACAATTAGTTCAGAAAGAATTAAATGATATAAGAAGAAGAAAAAGAATGATGAATTCCATTTATGTTTTCTAGTATTTACATGTGCTTATTTCACATTCCATTTATGTTTTACTCTTCTTCATATTCTTCGTTCAATGATTCAAATGGAATTCATCATTCTTTCCAAACTAAATTATAAAAAGTTGTATCACATAAAAGATCAAGATGCCAATTTATTTTCTACTCATAACGTGAATGCAATTTTTAAGTTCTTGTTGAGATCTTGAAGATTAGAAAGAAAATATGCAAACAAACAATCCTTCAAGATAATCAAGAACAAGAACTTTTTAAAATGTGAGTTTATGTAAATTTAAAACAGAAGAAAGACCATTACGTGGGTTAGTATAAAATAAAAATAATATTACATATAATTATTCAATGCTAGTCTGTATTAAGTCAAGGAAAAATTAAAAAAATGTTCCCTTACAGTAGTACTGTACAAGAAGAACTTTTCAATTTAAAGAATAAAATTCATTATTCTCCTTTTAAATGATTCTTCCAAACGAATTTTAAAGAATATTCATGTCCATTCTTTCTTTTTCACTAGTTATAAATATGTTTTAAGTTGCAAAAGAAAAACCCTTTTTATTATTATTGAAGGAATGGCGGGACATGAATACTAGAAGTTAACCAATGGCAAGAAAAGAACATCCCAAGCAAAAGTCGAAACTCCTAGCTTGAATCGCCGGCTTTGTAGATTTGTTTTCTTCTCCGTCGTAATCATTCGTTTATTCTTTCTTTCTTTCTTTTTTCTGTTTCATCAATTCATTGTCAATTTTTCTCCCAAAGTAAAAGAAAAATGCGTGAAAAATTTTCATTCCACGCTCGCAAACTACACATCCTCACATGGCTAATTCATCTCTCACTAACACTTCTCACTGTAACAGCAACATCATCATCATCGTCATCATCATCACACTGTGGCATGGCCGTTACGCCCTCCACCTCTCTCCTCTCCTTCCTCCAACGCCTCCAAAAAACCGCCTTCGAAGCGTTCGGCGCTACCGATTTCGATCCCAAGACCTACGTCGACGTGCCTCTTAAGTTCGCACTATCCGTCACCGAGGACGCGTTCCAGAAGCTTCCGCGTAATGCCAACGGCACCGTGGCGGCTGAGGATTTAAAGCGCTTTCTAGAAGCCTACTTCGGAGGTGCAGGGGACGATCTGGTGCACCTGAACCCACACGATTTCGTTCGCGAACCGGAGGGTTTCTTGCCCAAGGTCAAACACCCTAAGGTGCGGGCCTGGGCCTTGCAGGTCCATTCGCTTTGGAAAAACTTGACCCGGAAAGTATCCGATGCGGTGCAGGCGCACCCGGACTTGCATACGCTGCTCCCTCTCCCCGGTTCCGTTGTCATTCCCGGTTCGCGTTTTCGCGAGGTTTATTACTGGGATTCTTACTGGGTTATTAGGTCCGTTTATATATTTTTTGTTTCTTCCTGCACGTAGTTATTACTACTGGGCCTGGGTCCGGCCCTGCTCACTGGGGTTTGTTTTTGGGCTTCAGGGGCCTGATCGCGAGTAAAATGCACGACACTGCTACTGCTATCGTGACCAACCTCATTTCCTTGATAGAACAATATGGATTTGTTCTTAATGGTGCTAGATCATATTACACTAACAGGAGGTACTCTCTACATTACTCGAATTTTATTATTATTAACTGAATTTTATTAATTGTTTTAGATCGTGTAATAATTAATTTGTCGTTTTTAGTAGGATTTTTTTATCTGTTATTGTATCTTGATGAATATAGCTTAGATTTGTATACTGTACATGGATTTGTAGCATGAATGAAGACGTTAAGTATGTCTTATTAAATTTCTTTAGAGGACAAAGATGTAGTGGTGTCTATATCTTTTGTTATTTATAGTTGCTTCATTTCATTATATTGAAACGTAAGTTTCACCTTAAAAATAGTATATAATGACTTTTGTGTTTCCAATATAAATACTTTCCTTTTCATTATAACAAACTTTCTATGTTTGTCTTCTCATCTCGTATTTATGGACAATTGTAAATAAAATTCTCTATAACTTACTAATAAATTTAACTCTAGTTATTGGCTTGTGTGTCGATTGCAAACTTCTATGATCACTTAGCAATTTACCGTGTTTAAAAAGGCGAGAAGTGTTGCCAATGAGAAATTAATGTCCCGGGGTATGAAATAGAATCATCTTTATGGTAGTTTACTAATTCCTCCTTACTAAATGAATAAAGTATGACAGATTTTTCACGTTTATAATATATTGCATGCATTTTATATTTTTCAACTACGTATTAGGAGGATTTAGAAGAAGTGTATTGCTACTCATGTCTCAATTTGGACCTTTATCTACACGCATTTTCTTACAACGTTAATAATTTTGATCCTTTCATTGAATTAGACGGTAATCCATTTGTCACCTAAAAGATCATTTTTTTTTCTTGTTTTATAATTTAAAAACAAGTTAACGAGTAGGTTTCTAACGGATATTGGAGCGCGATTTTACTCAAGTCTTTTTTACTTTGATATCATGCCATTCTCATTCATATCTGTAGATAGAGGAAAATGACACCCTTGCTTATATCTGTACCGCTCCTTTTGAAATAAAAGTTATTGTATAATTCTTACCCTCAAACCGAAAAAAGTGCTATTAACTTTACTATGATTTTATAGCCAGCCTCCCCTTTTAAGCGCTATGATTTATGAGATATACCGTACCACCGGTGACGAGGAATTGGTTAAAAGATCTCTACCTGCACTACTCAAAGAGTATGAATTTTGGAATTCAGGTATTAATTACGCTACAACTTTTTGCCTCGATCACTATTGTCTGCGGTTGGGTAATATTTGTACGTGTACCTTCTATTTATTGGTTAGGTTTATCTTTTTGCTTCATCTTGTAGATATACATAAGGTGACCATTTTGGATGCTCAAGGTTGCACTCACACCTTAAACCGCTATAATGCAATGTGGGACAAACCCAGGCCAGAATCATTCATTAAGGTGCGTTTGGTTTGTTAACAACTGTGGTATTATTGAAATGGGACTTAAACTATAACTTTGGCTAATTCATGCCACAGGACCAGGTATTTGCTTCCAACTTCTCGAGTGTTTCAGAAAAACAGCAGTTTTACCGTGACCTGGCTTCAGCTGCTGAATCGGGATGGGATTTCAGCACTAGATGGATGAGGTACTATTTTGCATACGCTAAGACCTCCTAAAAGGGAACAAATACGAAAATCATCTGAATAAATTTCTAGGTATTAAGATGCTCATAAAGTAACTCACAATGTTCGTTAGGGGCAAGCCTAAGCAAAACGATTTCAATTAAATGTTTAGCTTTTTCAGAAAAACACACATCAACTTAGTTCTAACATGTTTCCTTTTTTAAGAGTCAGGAATACTCACAGTTCAGTACAATCATATTCCTATTAATGCAGAAACCCGCCTAATTTCACAACATTGGCTACAACTTCCGTAATACCTGTTGATTTAAATGCATTTGTACTCGGGGTAAGTCTTATACTAATATCTAAAAGAAGACCTGAAATCAGTGTCTCTCTGCAACCTTATCAATTCTGTGATGCCCATTGGTTCAGATGGAACTTAATATTGCCTTCTTTGCAAAAGTTGTTGGAGATAATAGCACTGCTGAACGGTTCCTGGAAAATGCTGATCTTAGAAAGAAGGCAATGGACTCTGTTTTCTGGAATGCAAACATGAATCAATGGCTTGACTACTGGCTCGAAAATAAATGCGAGGTATTTCCTGGAACCACATGTATTAATCTACCAGTAGATGAGGGTTCTTCTGACTGTCCATTTGATGCTTTTAGGAGGTTCATGTTTGGAAAAACGGGCACCAGAATAAAAATGTATTTGCTTCCAATTTTGTTCCTTTGTGGATGAAACCATTTTATTCAGGTATGCTTGATGTCTTAACATATTAACTTCACTGACGAGTAATGAGAAAATTTAAGTACGTAAGCAATTCTTGCAATCATTGTGGTATTGGGTTCAATCCTTCTTCTTTGCAAATCATCAAGCTTGCACTTCATTCACACGAGGTTACCTTGAACACACATTTATTTGCGAAGAACTAGGGACTTAAGATCATTTTCAGAAGTGTAAACAATTACACCATTATAGACTTCTATTTCATCAGTTATGCTGTTCAATTATAGGTTAATAAGTGGCCTTACTGGTGTCAAATGCCAAATTTTAAAGTAACGTAGATTTCAAAGTACTTACATTGAATAGTTGGTTTCTAAACATACGGCTAGATTGCTAAAGTGGTTGCTTAGCATGTGATTTTATGAAATAATGCTAAAAGCCTGTTAAGCAGTGTGACAGGTTATTTTCATTGGTGTCATATATTAATTTAATTAAGGATGGGATACTATTGTATGCACAACAAATTTCCACTTTCAAAACTGTTTTTGCGGAATATCAAACTTTAACACCACCAGCCAATGGCTAAAAGTTTTGGAACTTCAGTGATATTGATCACTATGACGAGTTTACTTTTGTGAAACATAGAAGAAAAAATATTTTCCTGCATTTCAAGTTGATTACTAAATACGTTTTATATGTTTATGAAGACACTTCACTTGTGGCTAGTGTCGTTGAAAGTCTCAAAACTTCGGACCTTGTCCGTGCCGCTGGAGTTGCAACTTCTTTAACTGATTCAGGACAACAGTGGTAAGTAATATAAGCAGGGTGAGAGTGGATAAGACAGGTAAAATGTTTACTTATCAATGATCCTTACATACTTGCAATAGGGACTTTCCAAATGGCTGGGCGCCACTTCAACACATGCTAGTGGAAGGCCTTCTAAAATCTGGGTCACAAGAAGCAAGGTCATTGGCTGAAGAAATTGCCATCAAATGGGTCACAACCAATTATATCGTTTACAAGAAAACGGGTTTAATGCATGAAAAGCTTGACGTGGAACATTGTGGAGAATTCGGAGGTGGAGGCGAATATGTGCCCCAGGTATTACTACTATTCACATTATGTTTTTGGTCTAGGGAAACGATTGAGAAAAATATAATCTGACTTGGTTGAGACTGAAAGAGATTTTACTAATGAAGTTTTCTGCATGGAAGAAATTTTCTGTACGGACTTGTTATTAGACTTACTTCAGAGAGAAGATAATTAATTGACGTCTCTGCCATCTTCGTCTTCCACATCAATCTGACTCGTTTGTATTGTAATGCAGACTGGTTTTGGCTGGTCAAATGGTGTTGTGTTGGCATTCTTAGAGGAGTTTGGATGGCCTGAAGATCGGGACATAGAATGTTGATGTGCTCAGAAATTGAAAGGTGGACAAAAAATTATGCTGCAATAATTTACTTATACAAGATATTTGCATGAGCGGGTGGAGAAAACTGGGTGAATAAATGTCTGAATAAATTTTTTTTAACGTAAAACTATCTTTTAGCTTTTGATATTTCTCAGTTTAGTTAAATTTCTTAATTTAAAAGTAGTGAACTGAAATTATAAACAACTATGGTTACAGGATTGTATTGGGCTTGATATCGTGTTACAATTATCTGAACATTATGCATATTGGTCCGAGTAAACATTCTCTCACGTTTTCATGTTTCCACTCCTTAACTGTGATGAAAAGTAGTTTCATTGTAAAAAGTTTCTATTGCCATGATTCTAACGATATATTAAATGGAAATGAATTTTTAGCGAAGGTATTTTTGTAAAATAAATATATATGGTGTGGGAAGATAAGAAAGGGCTGACACAAATATGGGCCTATTGTTTAATGCAACTCGCGATGCCCATCATCAAACCTCAGAACTCATGGGCTTGGCGTTTACCTAACAGATCGGAGGCCAGGGGTGCAGGAAGAAATGGCCCAGAGTCGAATTCACAAACACTGAATTTAAAAGACGTAGCAAATAAATAAATAAGCAACGAAGGAATCAAACTTGAAAAGGTACGAGAATCTCTTTTTTCATCTATTTGCAAATTCAATAATCTTTGGCGATAAAAAACAATCCGGTGAAACTATATTTACAAAACACAAATATGTAGTAGTATTTAATATTTAGTAGTAGTTGTCAGGACTCAGGTGGTAATTTATATTTTAATCGAAAATATTTTGTACGGTTCTGGTTTTTTATTTCTCTGTGGGTGCTATGAAATACACTTTGAATCTGCAGGAACCAACTTAATTGGTTAATGTATAATGCGACCCCACTTTAGCACTAGTTTCATTTGATTTTTTCCAATCCAAGATACTACGTGTACCACATCCAAGAAATGAAATCTTGAATAAGATTATTTTTGTTACATCAAAGTGGTTACTTTTGAATGTTTCCGTTAAGTTTCTCCGTTTGGGTTCACGAGTGAGAAAAACTTCATTTGCGTTTCTGGCATGTGTCACCAACCTTTTACTTTTTTGGCATATGTTTGTGGAGATTTGCCCAACCTTAACTCACACCAATCAACAAATGTCAGCTATTATTCGGTAATCAATGAAGGAATAGATTATAGATTAAACAAACTTGGTGGATGGATGATTAGTATCACTAACTAAATCATTTTATGGTGATTAAGAAATTTCATAAACTTATTCCTAATACCAAGGATGCGGGTCCTCCAAGATTCGACTCAAAACCCATGAAAGAGTGGCAATCATTGAAGAATTCTTGCATTCAAATGACTCCACTCAATAATGAAAACAAGCCAAATGTGTTGTTTATGGGGTCTTTTATTATTATACATTGAGCCACCCTAGAATGAATGAGTGAGTGGAAAGTAATTGCTCCAAATACTACAATTTAATATGCGATTTAGTTAATGGATTTTGCTTCTCCTCACTCGAGTCCCACAATTGATTGGTCAAATGAAGATGGCTACGAATCACACTAATCACCCAAAGTAGTGCACCAGGGGATTGTAGATATATGTGATTCATGATTGTGGCATATTAAATAATGCACATAAAATCTAGGGTTTGATACCATGGGTTGTGTTTATTTGCAGGAGACAAATCGAAGAGAAAGCCACTTTTAAGCACAACTAAACAACTTCTAACTGAGGTAGGATTATCCCTTCTTAACTCCTTTAATCGTTTTTTTAACTATCATAAACATGTACTTCTGTCTAACCATCTTTTTTGCCCATTACCTCTAAAATTAATTTTATGGGTTTTATGATAATTAATTGTTGATATTACATGCATATCCTTGTTCATACCGTATCCTATATATTAAATATATGAAATGATTTCTTTTTGATATTACCAATATAGGTCTGTTTTAAAAAAGTTATAGATAAGAGTTAAGTCATATTTTATGTGCACAAGTTAACAATGTTTTTAAAAATTTTAATCTTAAAAATGCTAAAATCGTATTTAGTATTAATGACATCAATACAAAAAATATTCAATGAAATTGACGATTTCAGATTAAAGTCGTGCCCACAAAACACGACTTCCTGTACATAACTTTTTAAAAAATAGACATAGATCGATAATATAAAAAAGATTTTTTTTTTATAAATTAACCCTCCTTTTAACTCATAATTATTTGTGATCACATGAGTTTTGAATTCATTGTATCAGCAAAATTCAGGTCTTATGTTTCATTGCACACAATGATGATAGGCAAACGTTAAATGCATGCTTTGGTGTTGTTCACATTTATATCCAAAGTCAAATCAGTCTGCAAAACAATGCATATTTTAAGTGCGACGACTATGATTCATGTTACACATGAACTCGATATATTAAATATGTTTAACTCTATCTTTTACTTCCATGACCTTTTTTTTTTCTTTCTATTCTGTCGATCATTTCAAAATATTAAATTTGTTTAGCGTTTGCAATGTGTATTTATATATTTATATTTACACTTTTTGTACAGTCCACTTTATTAGTCTTCCATTTTCTTAATATTAAATTTTATTTTGTTTATATATACCACGTTTTAATCATAAATTTATTACAAATAAAAATCATAATTTAGACACAGTAAATAAGAATTAAGACTTACACAGTAGAGTTTTATTTTCATATTAAAAATTAAGATCTATAAATTTATTGTTTTTTTTTATTGGAAGTGATATTAAAGTATTTTATACGTTGAATGATTCAAGATTTGAAACTTATTATATCCGCAAATCCAGAATTAGGTATGGTACTAAAAAAAATAATGGATAGAAGTGGAAGAAAAGTTTGCAATTACTCGTGAATTAAGCTCATACTTTTTCTGATACATTGACTATGAACTAATAATATTGGTGTTAAAACATAGTGACCACCATTTAAATTAATTTATATGCAAAAGTAACTTTTAGTAATTAAAAGATGAAGCTTACAACAAAATTTTTGGGAAAGTGTACACTAAATAAATTAGTACATTTATGTCTCATTTCAAAATAAATATGGTGCATAACCTATTTGCAAAAAAGATTAAGTACATGAAGAGTATTAAACTTGCTTCAAAAATAACTAGAGTTCATCTCGAATTTGAATTTATTTATAAATTAGACTTAATTAAATTTTAAACTAATTTAGAATTAATAACAGGAAATAACTAAAATTCCGTAGTTAGGATTAGAGAATAATTTAAATTTTAATTCATATATCGGTTATAATTTTTTATTGACAATATAGACTATTTCAAATACTAATAATTTTGAATTTATAAAATAATGTTTTGACTACGTAGTCTCTATTTTTTTGTCTTTAAATGTTAATTTAGTGATATTTTTAAGGAATAATTTTTTCCATTCTTGTAAGATTTATATTAATGATATTAATATTCATTAAAAATATTTTGAAATATATTATAATTTTTTTCACATTATAATGATACATTACAACTACCATCTTTTTTTAATCCCTCACCACCTTAAACATCTTTATTTGAAAAGTCATATATATAAGTCATAAGATTAAGATTTAAATCTTTTAAAATTTCCCGATTGCTTCTTGACCGACGTAACATTAAAAATGAAATCTTAGATGATATAAATAAAAAAATATTCTTCTAACTTGAAAATTATGAGAATATATATTATAAGGTCTTTATGTTAGAATAATTTTTCATAAAAACCCTTAAAAATAATAACGAAACCCTAGAAATAGAGATGTGTTATAATCTACTTTCACATTTAAAAATTTAATTATATTAAATAATTTATATACACATGTATTATGTATGGGCTGAAAAGAAAAAATGAATGCAATAAAAAGTTGTATAATTATTTTATTCTAATACAAAATATTATACTTTTAGTTTCTATAAAATAATCCTTAGAAAAAAAAAAAAGCAAGGGCGTAATATAAATTATTTGGTGTACTTACATAGATTCTTGTGCATTGTTTATCTCTCTTCCCAATTTCTTGCATTTACTATATTTTATTAATCAACCGACAACACCCATTACTTCATATTTTGTTCTTCCTCCTCTCTAAATATATCCTTACTTTTATATGATTTTATTATCATTTTATAAATAAGAGTAAAAACATATTTCAAATATAAAATATGAAGTGAAAATAACTCGAAAATTTACAATCAAGTATCATACTTTATAATTTGTATGTCAAGTATTAGTTTATCCTTTTACCCATGTCTTAGAGCATTATTGAAAAAGTATAACTTCGAAATTTTAAAATGACTGAAATTTGGAAAAGAAAAATTAAAAAGACTATTATCATGAATAGCATAGAATGTTTGTTATAATTTATATAACTAGTATTCTAATTCACTAAAATAAAGAAAATATTTTCTACCATCATATGATAAACTTGATGTAAGATTAAATGAGTTTTTTTATGATGTAAAAAATTGCATTGATTGAAGAAAAGTGTAAAAGAGAAGCAATGAATGATGGTGTGAAAAGGTGAGTGCATTGATTTAACATGCATTGTAGAAGTTAATTATGAAAAAGTCAATGTGAGAAAGATGCCCCTAGATAAGGGTGAGCTTTAAGAAGATAGATTTTTTTAGAAAGAATAAAAATAGAAGTGTAAATAAAAAAATATGCAAGATTAATAAAAAATGTTGAAAAATTACATTTAATAACATTTACAATGACTTTCTTAAAAGGATTAAATATATTTTTTCACTAAATTATTTATTAAAAATCTCGTTATTTTAAAATACTTCTCCATTTTGATTCTATATTTTATAAAAGCAAAATAAAATCTTCTTGAATGTATAAGTATGAGAAAAAAAACTAACAATATTACCTATTATTTACTACCATGATAATATTTTGAAATAGGTACAAAATTGATAGATAAATGATAAAATATAATTTTAATGAATAATTTATTATAAGAAACATATTTAACTATTTTTATAATTATGATAAACTTGATTAATGAATGTCCTGAAAGTATACAGATTAAAAGAAAGTATTAAAATCTACATAGAAAACATCAAAAAATCATAAAACAGGGCATTTCTTCTATCTTAATAAAAAACAGTTCTTTTAGTTTCATAATCTTAGTATAAAGACACCAGTTAAGATTTGGTATAATTAAACTCTAACTATTTTTTATAATACTTTTTTCTAACTTATTTTTCGCTTTATCTTTGCATACATGAGAACTTTTTAAGTGTTTCTTTCTCTATTAAAATATATAATTTATTGAATAAACAGTGTACGGGTATGACTTTGGTTCTTAAAAGATGGGTATAATGATAACCAGATTAGCCATGGTGACGAGTGGTGCCAAGAAATAAAAAGCACTATATCTCATCGGTGTCTTTCCCTCGCACACACATTCATTTTAATTCCCCACAAACCCAAAACCTCATCCCAAACACTACCTCATCAAAACAATTAATTAAGGATAAATACTTTTTCATCTCTTAAGGAAATTTAAAATTAATCGTCATATGAAATATTAATTTAATTTAGCCTACAATTTTAAAAGTTAGTATATTTAGTTTTTTTATCAAAATTTTATTGAATTATTTGATATTTTAAACATATTTTGTAATAATATTTAAATTATCGATATCATTAAACACATTTTAATTTTATTGTTAAATAAGAAACATGTCTGAAATATTAAATAAAATTGATAGAATTTGATTAAAAGAATTAAATTCACAAATTTATAAAATTAAGAGACTATATTTTATCAAAATTTTAAAATGAACTAATTTTAACTTTTTTACTAAAAGTTAAGAGAAAAAATATATTTAATTTATTAATTAATAAACACCCTCTCACTCACTCTTCCGCACTATTTTGTAAAAACTTTAATTATTTCCATTCTAATTTATATATAAAAAACATATTATTTACCGCTATTTTCATTCTGAACTTAGATTATTATAAAATTACATTATATATAAAATTTAAATTATGATATACGGAATATAAGGTATATCTTTTATTTTATTCTACGAGTTAAATATGTTTTTAGTTTTTAACTCTTAGTGAATTTTAAAATTAGTTTATTTTAAAATTTTAGATGAGTTTAGTCATTCATCTTTTAAAATATGTGAATTTAATCATTTTAATCAAATTTTGTTAAGTCTATTTATCATTTCAAGCACGTTTCATAATAATATTTGATTTAATATTAAAATAAAAATATGTCAAATAGTATAAATAACTCAAATACAATCTTGAAATGCGCTTAAAACATCAAATAAACCTAATAAATTTTGATTGAAATGACTAAATTCATATATTTCGAAAGATAAAAAATTAAATCTATCTAAAATTTTAAAATGGACTAATTAATTTCAAAGGTCTCAAAATTATATTTAATCCTTATTCTTTACAGTACAAGCGTGGAAAATGTGTAATTTGTATCTACCAGCACCGTGTGTTTGTTTTTCCATTTTTTATCTCTTCTCGATTCCTTCTTTCTGTAGCCTACCTTCCTCACCAAGTGTCAGTAATAAATAAATATATATATTTATATTAATAAGATTTTTATGCTTACTGTAATGATATATACATACATTATATATGTATATATGTGTGCATCTTCTTTTTGATTTGTGCTGTGTGTAGCCTTTAACCAATCTGTTTGTGACAGTATCAGTATCACGCTCACGCCTCTTTTTCTTTCCTCTTTATCATTCCTCTCTCACTTTTCTTTCTTCTTTTTTATTTTCCTCACCATTCTCTCTTTCTTCCCCTCTCACACTCTTTCATTGACATTAATGCAGAGCTGTATATTGCAGTAGCAGCATCTGCAAAACCTGACAGTGAAAAAGAGTAACACCTTTTTCACAGTACAACCCAAAGTCAAGTCCTCAACTCAACCCCTTCCTTTTCTCTGTCATCACAAAAACCTCCACACCAACAATCGCAACAACAATTCTATTTAATTTCCCCAATATTATACTCCGATATCACACTCTAAACTCCTCGCTCGCTCACTCACTCAAGACAAGAGTAACGTCCACTCCAACATTCACTGCAAATCCAAAACCACACACTACATATATTTTTCAGTTCTCACTACTAACATGATCGACACACTTCGATACCTTCTCGGCTCAGCCGGTCCAAGCGGCTTCGGCTCCAAATCCACCGCCGAACAAGTCACCGAAAACCGCGCCGATCTCCGCTTCCTCACCGCCATCATCACCGGTAAATTATTTCCAGACCGACTTGTAATAATTAATATGTTCTCATTAGTATTTATGAAAATTATGTGCGGTGTTGTTATTATCAGGTGCTACGTCTGGAATCGGAGCTGAAACGGCGCGTGTGTTGGCGAAACGTGGAGCGAGGTTGATTCTGCCGGCGCGTAGTGTGAAAGCTGCGGAAGACGCGAAAGCGCGTATAGTATCAGAGTGTCCTGATTCGGAGATCATTGTTATGGCTCTTGATCTAAGTTCGCTCAATTCGGTTAGAAGCTTCGTCAGTCAGTTCCATTCTCTCGGTTTGCCTCTCCATCTTCTCATGTATGTGAAACAATAACCGTCTCATGCTTCAATTGTTTTATTTCCATTTTTATCTAACCTCGAAAAGAAAAGAAAAAAAAAATTGATATCATTACCAGGATTCTCATCCGTGAATTTGAATGAATGAATATTAGAAACAACGCCGGGAAGTTTGCGCATGAACACGCTATATCTGAAGACGGAGTTGAAATGACCTTCGCCACTAATTACCTTGGTGAGAAATTAACTAACGATTAATTAAAGTAGAGAGTAGAAAGTGCTCGTGTGATTGGATAAGAAATAATCAATTGCAATAATGTAAGATTAATTAATTATTTAATTAATTAATGAGTGAAGGAAATGCTTTTGTTAGGCCATTTTCTGTTGACAAAGTTGTTGGTGAAGACGATGGCTGAAACGGCGAAGGAGACGGGAGTGCAGGGTCGGATAGTGAACGTGTCGTCCAGCATTCACGGGTGGTTTTCCGGCGATGCGGTTTCGTATCTGGCTCTTATAAGCCGTAACAAAAGGTGGCAATAACAACAACAACACGAGTGTTGTTATGAGTTGTGACAATCATTTTTAGTTTCTTATTGCTAACAATAAAGTGTGTTTTGAAAAAAAAAAAAATAGTCAATCTAAGTTGAAATGATGTGAACGTGATGTATACGTGTTTATGAAACACTGCACGCATCTTTGGACTGAAATTTGTCTCGTGTCCCCCAGCCATTACGACGCCACACGTGCTTATGCTCTTTCCAAGCTCGCTAACGTTTTCCACACTAAGGAGCTTGCACGTAGACTCCAGGTAGAACAAACACTTGCTATGTTCATAATCATTTCGCATTTATATTTAATTAATTCACATGCAATGCAATATCTGTCTATGATCCTATCCATCTCAAAAAGTCACATTTGTTTGTTTCCCTACTCAGTAATCATGTTTTTCCCAGAAATTGGATTCGTTTAACCCCGTTCTTGCTTCTAGATTGGTTTATATCATATTTTATTTCTTTGACACTGTATAATATTAATAAATTAATTGATTTCTGCAGCAAATGGGGGCCAACGTTACTGTTAACTGTGTTCATCCTGGGATTGTGAGAACCAGACTCACTAGGGAGCGTGAGGGTTTACTCACAGGTTGGAACCAAACAAACAATCCAATCTTGCTTTAGCTTCTATTTTTTGTATGATTATGGTCATTGATTTTGGCATTTTCCCTTTCATGTTCTAAACTAAATTTGCAGATTTAGTGTTTTTTTTGGCTTCCAAGCTCCTAAAGACCATTCCTCAGGTAATTCAAAATAGTGTACGCGTTCATCATGACTCATTATTGCCTATTGTCTGTCCTTCCTAATGAGATAATTTTCAAATGACAATTGAAGATATAAATAAATAAGTAGTTTAATTCTTGAATACAAGTATTTTTTCTGTCATCGTCTTTAACTCTCTTGTGCTGATTTGTTGCAACGCAAATAAAAATGTAGGCAGCTGCTACAACATGTTATGTGGCAACTCATCCGAGGCTGTCCGATATCTCCGGCAAATACTTTGCTGACTGTAACGAAACCTCAACCTCAAAATTGGGATCCAACTTAGCTGAAGCCACAAGGTTATGGGCCACTTCTGAATTCATGATTTCTAGGGGTCCAAAGGCTGCTTTTGACCTACTCAAGCACCTTGAATTTTGAAGTTTCTTGGGACACTGCAACACACACACACACGTAAGTCTGGAGAGAGAGCAACCCTAATATTGTTCTACTCTCTCTTGATAGAGTCAAGATAATGATAGGAGGGTTAACTTTGCACATAGGATCTTCATATATATCTAGGGTATAATATAATTAACTATGTCATGTATAATTATCTTGATCATCTCTTAGGCTAAAAAATAGGAAACTTGCTGGTTTTATTTTATTATTGGAAGCAAAAGTCTAAAATATGATTGCTTTAGATGCTAGTTAGATTGGGTTTCCATGATGATACAATGATTATGGAGCTTGGGTTATGTTAAACTTGGATCTTAGCTAGATTAGAAATGAAAGTGCCAGGAAAACTCTAATTGTACATATTGTTTATTTATTGCTCTGTTTCTGGGATGTAGCTGTACTTGTTTATCTGGGGATAATACAAAATTATACAAGAAAGTTCGATTGGAGTTATTATAAGTGGACAACAGAACTTGTAAATAGAAGAAAACAAGTAAATAAGAGAACAAGAACATGGGGTCGGGTTGCCCCATGTGGTGGTTGTTCTTCAAAGAGTATCTTTCTCTCATGGTATTTGCGTGGGACCTACTAACATGCTCCCCGTGGAAGCGAGAGCGTGCTTTTGAAGAAAAATTATTTTCCAACTACATTTTTTGTTAAACTAATCATAGCAATCCATGGACGAGTGATTGGTCACTCGTGCTATGCAACAAATCAATTTAGACCATTACACCAATAATATCATATTGTTTAAAAAAGTCTTTATTAAACTACTAATTATCTGAAGATATATGTTATTCATTTTATAAAAGTTTTGTATTAGTTAGTGTAAAATTTAATAACGATGTACTTATATAGTATTGTTACTATATGGTCAGTTCTTTTCGATATGATAAATTTCTTGATTATTTAAACAATTAAAATCTATATTTCAAGTTATTTTAATGATACACAGTTTTTTCTTCTCTTTTTATCATGTCATCCTATCCTAAATTTTTGCCTTTTTTTTTAATTTATATTTGTTGTACAAACTTTTGTGTATTAAAATTGTGCAAGTACAGTTTGTCTTATTTAAAAAATGGAATAAAATCTTTAAGTATAGATTTATAATTGATTTAAACACTTTGTTTACTCTCTCCTTATTATATTTTACACACCTTTTAAAGAATTTTCGTCTTAAATACTAAAATTGTTTGATTTGTATCATCATGTATAATATAATAATGTAGGTTCCAAAAAATGATTTGGTGATATTATGAAGACGTTTGTCCATCATAATAGATTAAAGTAATAAATAATGTTAAATAATTTAATAAATGCATGATCAATTAACTTATGATAATAATAATAATAATAATATAGAATATAAGACTTTATAATGTTCTAGAAACAAGAATCCTTGCAACTGCTAAGTCATCAACTCTTAATATGGATTTTGTAATTCATACGTGAGTTAAGGTAGGAGGTGGATCCGTGCCTTGGCGAAAATCTTCTTAAAAAATAAATCAAATATAGTGAAAAGAAAAAGTTGTAGCGTTTGGTATTAGGAAATTCTAAGCGAAAATATTCTTAAGAAATAAATCAAAAAATATTGAAAAGAAAAAGTTGTTGCGTTTATTAGGAAATTCTAAGCAAATTGGCACGGGAAATATATTTTTTGTTGGTTGAGTGATCTTTGTCACTTTATTAACTCATTATTGTTTTATAACTTTTCAATTTTATTATTAGTTATCGCGTCACTTTATAAGTTACTGCTATTATTTTCTTTTTATGCATCATAATTTTTTATGGCATTTTATCCATGGTACTTTACACTGCTTATTTTAATAAAAACATTCTTTAATATCACGTTATATTTTAATTTTAATCTGTTTATTTTAAAATTAATTGTTTAAAACCACGTTAATATATATAAAATTTAAAGTTTCTAAATATAAAATATACATCATCAAATTTTTAATATAATATACTAATTATTTATTTAAAAGTCACCTTGTTTTTATCAACACGTTGTAACATACAATAGAAAAAGATGGAGTTTGTGTAATTTTTTTATTCAAATGTTAGTTATTAACTTTTATTAGTGGGAATTGAATCCACAACTTCTCCCACCATATATTTAAAACTTATTAAATCTATCTTATTTATCTAAATTGTTAAAAGAGTATTAACCTTGTGTTAATGTATAACTGGTGTCATTATGTATACAGATATTAATTAATAAACTCCTATTTAATCATATATCATATCATTATCACATGTAAGGTGTAAATTATGATAAATTAATCTTATTATATAAATTATGATAAATTAATCTTATTATATACTTGACATTTAATTTAATATTTTTCATTTTTGATTAACTAACATTTATTTTAAAAATTATTCTCTATCTTATTTAAAATATTACAATTTCAAAATCACCATGGTAACAATGTCATGTGTAACACTGAATATCTACTTTTTGTTTTCTTTATGCAGTTAAGTGAATAAGATGATATATTTTTTTTCAATGAATAAATATAAGAAACCCAACAACCCTAAATAAAAAAAATAAAATCTCTACAAATTAAGACCATTTGAAAAAAAAACTTAGTAATTTTTGAAGAAATATTTTTTTTGACATGATTAGTTTTGATTTGACATAATTCTTGCTCGTGGATAAGAATTATCCATAAGCTAATCCAACTCGACTCGCGATTTAAGTGATTCACACAAAATTAATCTCAAATAAATTAGTGAATAAACTAAAACGTTTATAAATTTGTCGGCTTGTGAAAAAAAAATTATAACCTATAACTTACACATGCTAGGAAAAATAATCGTCAACAAATGATTTTCCTAAAATAATATCAATCTATTAAGATGTATTATTACTATTATGTACTGTAAATATAAATGTTGAATCAAATTTGGAAAAAAATTTATTATAAAAAATAGGGTTAAATATGTTTTTGGTCCCTCAAGTTTCAGTGAATTTTGGAATTAGTCTCTCATTAAAACTTTATACCAATTTAGTCATTCATCTTTTAAAATATATGAATTTAATCATTTTAACCAAATTTTGTTAAGTTTATTTGACGTTTCAAGCACATTTTATGATAGTATTTAAGTTAACATTGAAGCAAAAATGTGTCAAACAATGTAAATAATTTAAATACTATCATGAAATGCGCTTGAAACGTCAGATAAACTTAACAAAATTTGATTAAAATGACTAAATTCACACATTTTAAAAGATAAATGACTAAATTGGTCAAAAGTTTTGACAAGAAACTAATTTTAAATTTTGCTGAAACTTGAGAGAAAAAAACATATTTAACCCTAGAAAATAATAATATCAAAATGAATCAATTTAAATATTTTTAAAAACTTGTGGAAGGTAAAGTATCCACTTGGATGATTATGTTATGTTGGATTTGGCACTTCATCCAATGACTGCACCAATTCTGATAGCGTTATCCACATGATATCATATGATAGCAACAATACCTTTCATCAAACTCTTCTGGCCCATTCTTTTATGGTCCAAACATGGCCCAATCTTAGATTTTTATTCGCATCCAGCTCTTCTCTACGCATATTATTTAATCATTAATTTGGGCAATTAATTAAAGATCTAATCTAATAATTAAAATTTGGTTGGGAAGGAAGACTCCATTGAAAATCAAACCTAATACACTTAAAACTTCAAATGCTTTGCTTTAATTTTATTTAATACTCATTAGTTCTAAATAATTACCATATTGCATTTGTTGCTTTGGTGTAGGTTGGTTCTAAAGCGCGTTGCACAATTATTTTAGAATTTATTAGAGAAAATTTGTGTAAATGGATATTAAATGCAATAATAGTCAATTAGTCTAAGTGTTTGAACACATATTTCATACTACGTATATGAATCTAGGAATTTAAATTCAAATGATTGCTGTGATAAAATTAACTTAAGTATTTCACATTATATTTGTTATTTGGTTTGAAATTATTAAGGAAAAAATAGTCGTATAAAAAAAATTTGCATTGTATTACTTAATTTTAAACTATCAAATATGATAAATCTACTGTTTTTATAAGAATTGTTTAAGAAGTCACACTAATAATTATTTTTTATTTGTTAATAATATAATTCCTTAAATTAATAATACAAATATATTTAACTCATTTCTGAAATTACAATTTTGGTAAATAATTATTTAATTTTTATTTCATAACAATAATCTCATAATTAAAGACTTTTGGTTTCTTAATTATAATTTCTGTCAAATCCAATTGATGACATATAGTTCCCGATAAATATTTTAAGTCCTACCCAGTTTAAATAACATTAAAAGTAGATATTAAGTAAATCCAATGGGAACAAATCTTATTTATATCTTGTCAGATTGGGTTTTACTTTTAATGATTTGTTTTCAATTTAATTTCACAAACTGACTCAACTTTGTACATTAAATTCACCTGAAACGAAAAAACAAAAAAAGCAAGATTGAGTTGTTCAAGGTGATTGTCTCAACTACTCTAGTCCAACATAAGATAATTAATCAAGGACCTTATTTTCAAATCATATTGAGTTCATCTATTCCAAGAATAATATTTTCTCAAATGAAACTAAATTTAAATATCTGAATTGTCAAGTACCATATATTTCTATTCACCACTATCACAGTTGCAAGCAAAGTTTGACTCATAATGAAACAAATGCTTCTTGGGTCATCTCAAGATAAAATCTCCCAATTTTGTGTTCCTTCTGAAAAAATTAGTATCTGGTTGACACTGCACTCATCAAATTTCTGTTATGTAGCGTATCACTTGTTTGAGTTAATTCGAATAATCACAGTCATGTGTCACTATAGTTTCCATGTGAGCATAAACAATAGGATAAACCATAAACTTTTAGGTTAGAGTAATGAATTCACAAGCATCTTTTTCTACTCACACCTTATAGAAAGTAAAACTAGTGGCTTAAAACAGTGTCATCCATTACTTTACACGCAATTGGCATTTATCTACTTTTTTTATGCAACTGACATTTGTCTCCTGATTATAAGCTTGCAGTGGAAAACAACTATCACAGAATTTTATGCACATCAAAATGAAAACTACAAATGGTAGAGACCCAAAGGGAGAAAAGGGTGTCTTCCATATTATCTATATTATAACTTTTAAACCATTCATTCCTCAGAATCTTCTTTCAACAATTTAGTTTGTCTTCCAATACTCATCTAGATATAATAATGACATTTTTGTTCTATGTGACGATTTTTCAAATAAAAATAAGATAAATGATCAAACTTAAAACATTAAATATGAGATCAAGTTACAACAATTTGCTACCCTTCAGGCAATGAAACACATGTTTGGATAGCAGTTCAAAATGGACTTTCAGCATAGGAAGTAGTGTTCTGTAATTTTTTCATTTTGGCTACTTAAACATGCACAAAGTCATTGAATTCAGGTTCTGTAAGCAAAAATTCTTGTATAAATTAAAGTAGAATACAATCCTCTGTATATACACATGGTCATGAATTACAACTCGAGCAGGACCATCAGCAAAAATGAAACTTACAATTATCTTAACCAACAGTCCTTAAAAATTAAAGAATCATATAATTGATATGGACTTTGTATAAAGAATACTATATCATGTGAAGGCAATCTCCAATCAGGTACTGAAGTATTGCCCTGGCTGCTATATTACTACACTTGAAAACAATGAAAAGCTTTGCATTGTAGCAAATTTCACTGTATGCAAGAACCCTATATTGCTATGTGAGCATAGCCACTAACCTTGGAGTGCCCCAGAAAATGAGCCAAAAACTTAGTTTCAGCCACGAACAGGTAATCCATAATTCTGGTACACTCTTATGTATCCATCCCACCCTGCTGTCACAATTACTTGGCCCCATAAGTGGGAATTAGACATTCCCTTGCAAGCACTTCTCAAGAACTTGTACTCTGATTTACACATTGTAGGAGAAACAACAGTTTGTGTTTGACATGAGTCCACAAGTGCCTCCTCAGGCCACGTTGCAGAAACCTTTGGGATCAACTCTGACAGAAATCCCCGGCTTAAGAAGAAACAATCCGGCGAAGGCAGCGAACACCTCTGATTTGCATCATCTCCGAGCGACGGCGATAAGAGTGTTCCTGGGATTGACTCAATGCCACACCATGGTACAGCGATTGATGCGTTGTGGGAGAGAAAACTCTCTGAAGACCAAACTTTCTTTGCTTTGGAATTGCTCCTATCATGGCCATTGTAATTCCAGATACATACATTCGAATCCTCACTTACTGAGATGATATGTTTCCCATCAGTGGTGAAGGAAGCATTCATCTGACCAGCACTTCTTAAACCTGCAGGCAGAGAAGAGGAATAAGCAATAATTTATGTACTTTATTTCCTAAATACAACAATATAGTAATGCTTGTTTCTAATACTTAAAAGGGAAGAAATGTATATGGGATTGCAGCTCCTTGAGTGGTTTTGGTGTTGTTCTCCAATCTGAATAGGAGCTCTACCTTGGTAACCTAAGTTGATGTTTAATGCAAACCTTAATATGCAGATTAGTGATATAAAACTTAATTTTTATTCCAGAACAGCACTACGAGTTTCTGTGCATGTAAACTTTGTCCTACTTAAAAAGATGCAGCAAAAGAAGAATAAAACATGTGTAAACCTACCCTTGAATTTGTAGATTATGTCATCTCCAGAAAGTATACAGACATGTGAATCAGCAGAAGCAACCAATAATTTGCTCGGGTCAGTTGGTGAAAACTGCAAAATTTAGCCATATATGATATGATTAATGATCGGTATCCAACAGTGTTGTATAGGGTGGCACAGAAAAGCAAATTCCAAACCAGAAAGAGTGAGAGAAGTAACCAACCTGAAAGCCAGTGATCCTTTTCCCTGATGTCTTCTTTTTTCCTCGTAAACACAACTGAGCATCCAATTGCAGATGTTTATCTAGACAAGAGAATTCAACAATATGAAGATTGTTAGAAGCTGCTACTCATAATCATTTGTGAGATCATTGGTTTAAGTATGGACTCTGTTCTATATACTACAGGCAGAATATAACATCAAAGTAATCAAATCTGGAACAAGGGACATCTATATACAGAAGAAAGAGCAATATAAAACAATCACTCACACGAAATGTACAAATGAACCAACAAACCAATAACCTGAATATACTTTCATGAAGCCAAATACGTGCATACCTTGGATATCATAGAAACGGCAATTGCCTGCCATGGTACCCACAATTGTGCCCTGGAAGAATAAGAAAACAAATTTGAGGAACAAAGCAGAACATATTTTCCTGCCACAAATTTTCAGTTAAATGTATAGTGAAACAGACCTTTCCATCAGGGCGGAAGCACACAGCTGTGACTATCTCTCTGATATCTATGTAATCACTAACCCTACTGTTAACAACTTCCCAGATGCGCACTTTTCCATCAATTGAGCCACTGATGAAAACATTATCATTGATGGGGTTGAAATTGACGCATGTCACTGCATCAAAGGCAATAGTAAGAAACCAATATTCAGCAAAAAATGAAAAATTTAGAGGAACACGTTACAGAACAACCAATATTATGCAAATCATGTATCAACATACATAACTACACCAAGAGAGTAAAGACTCACCATAATTATTGTGGGGGAAAACTCTAAGACATCTATCAATTCCCACATGCCATAGGCGCACTGTCTTATCAACAGAGGATGACAGTAGAAACTGCAACATGTAAAGAAGAATATATACTACAGTAAGTTAAATTTTACAGAAAACTAAATCATATGCAAGTTTAAAGATAGCGCAAAATATAAGAAGACAAATAATAACTTGCTTTATATGGAAACTAACCCCTCTTTTGGACCAAGCAAGGTCCAAAATGTCCCCACTGTGACCTTGGAATTCGTGCAAAGGTTTTGCCGATATACGGAAGGTCCTCGGTGGGATAATCACACAGGTTGCTTCAGGGGGTCTTCTCAACTTCTCCGGTTTGACTAATTTTTCTTTATCTACACCAAGGGGAGCGATACATGAAAAATTATTTATTTTGAAATATATATTTGATGGATCATTGTCCAGAATGTCCAGTTCACTTGATCTCTCATCCTCAACCACCTTCCACACACGTACCATCCCATCTTCACCACCACTAGCCAGATACTTTCCATCAAGACTGAATTTCATTGTCAAAATAACACCCTTATGTGCTTTAAACTCCTGCTCCGTGTAAAGGGAGGAAAGCTCCTTAAACCGCTTTTTATACGAATGAACTCGAACTCTTTGTATCCCACTTCCATCCACTGAATCACAGTCTTTGCACTTAGTTTCATCAAGCCCGTGATTATGAACAAAACAAGCAATAGAATCAAGTGTCTTTAGCCAACCCCTCTTCATTTTTCTTTTTCCAACTCCTAACAACCTTGTGTTTTCAGCATCTCTCTGCAAATGTCTGCGAACCATCGATGAAGGCCCAGTATTTCTCTGAAACTCCTCCAAGCTAATCAATTGGTTCGAACCCAAAACACGCAGTGTACTTAGAGTTCCATCCTGACCCAGCTTATCCACAATATACTGTGTTCCATCATCCAAATTCCTTATCATACACGCCGAATTCTCGCGATTTTCACGGGAACCGGAAGCCTCACCAGACAAGGAATCCAGCACAATCTGGTTTGAGGTAGAGGGAAGACCCTCCTCAACAGCAAGAGAAGTCCTCAAAACCGCCCCACTTGTAGCAGTGATTCGGTCAATCCCACAAGGTTGATCTTGAAACTCCTCTCCCTTGGTTGAATAATCCAAATCAGACTCCAAACCCATCCATCTCAAGAAATTCTGGCGTCTCTGGTTAACACTTGCAAGGTCTTTTGCCCACACCTTGTGCCTAGTAACATGTCCGTTATTACCAGAACTAGATTCATCTGATTCTGAACAATCCGAACTCCCATCAGAGACAGAGCACAATTCCTCACGAGTATCATAAAACTGATCCTCTCCCCCATCCATATCCTACCTTTCCCCAATTCCCAGTGCTAATCTCAAGCAGATTCCTTTCTTACTGAATAAACAATTCTGAATTGAACGGATGAGTTTTACTTCAATTGGGGGAAAAGGGTATCTGAAAGCACACAAATCAGGAACAGTTACGGCGAATCCAAGAGACAAACAAAAGAGGAGCTAAACAAGAGAAGAAAAAAAACATGGATTTTGGAGAATGAAGCGTAGAAAAACGAGAAGAGGCAGAGAGGGGAAAGAAAACATGGGATGTTTTCTGACCTTGGTTATCTTCAAAATTGGAGCTTGATCCAGAAATCGAAACAATTTTCATAGGGATCTTCGCTGTGTTTGTTTGTTCAGTCTGCACTGTGCATCCACAGGAATACCTACCCACACCCACCACTTTGTGGTACGGCAAAGAAGGTTAAAAACTGAAGAAAAAAAAATTATTATTATTATTACCATTATTTAGTTAAACTAAAAAATAATAGTATTATTTGAGAAGAACAGAGAAGGAAAAAGATTGCCTCGTTGTGTGCGTGTCTAAGACTGGAACTAACGAATGAATGATTTTTTTGAAATTTACAATTGACTCAGTCTACTCTTAACTTCCGCACTTTCTTTTTTTTTTTTCTCTCCAAATGAATCAGATACCTTTCTTTTCCACCTTCATTTCCTTCAAATGCTTCAACTTTTTTTCACCATCTCATTTTATTATTCTAATATTCCACTCCCTCTGCCAATACAAATATTTTTCCTTTTTTTTTCTCTTCCTACACTTCAATTACTTACTTTATGAATATTTAAAATATCAGTTATCCTAATTCAATTAACGGCACAAAAAGGTCGAGTGAATTAAGAATTTGTAATAACAGCTCTGTAGTTATTAATCAAAGTCAACTGTTAAGATTAATTGCATAATTTATTACATATATATATATATATATATATATATATATATATTTTTTTAAAAAAAAACAAAAAATATATTTTAAAGAGAAAAATAAAAAATATATTTGATTCTAACTTATTATAGTCAAATATTTTAAATCCAATTCTTAACCGTTATATTTTATGTATTATATATATTTATTGTAATTGATCATCAAACAACAAAATATAATATAACATCTATGTATTATTTATATATAAAATATAATTACAAAACATTTTAGATATAATAATAGAAAGATAAATTGTTATAAACAAAATCTAATATATTTGTTATTATCAACAACTCAAAAAAATTTCATGTACTTTGAGACTTACTTTAATTAATTCTATTTATTATCATTTCCACTGTAGACCAACACAAAAAGAATAACACAATGACGTAAGACTTTTGTTATCACATTTTTATCATAAATTAATGTTTGATTTAAATTAAGAATTTGATCCAATATCGAATTGCAAGATTAATTATTAATATATATATATATATATATATA
>Ga0214545_1000845_pt1 | contig 53399 bp, 30 predicted proteins | sample CNSS4metaG_FD_160064 | JGI IMG/M metagenome (GOLD analysis project Ga0214545, IMG submission 160064) | Root nodule microbial communities from cowpea collected in UCLA plant growth center, Los Angeles, California, USA - CNSS4 | ecosystem: Host-associated > Plants > Roots > Nodule | place: USA... | reverse complement strand
TTTAAAACATTAAAATTAATGATAATTAGTATATTATGAAAGCATAGTATAATAAAACAACACACAAAAATTAGTACAGAATTCAAATTTATACACTATATATATATATGTATATATATATATATAACGGTGGTCCTATTTTAGATTGGTTAAGAACTTTACACACTTCGTAATAAATGCACCAATGGTTCATATTACATTTCAACATAATTTAATGCTTTATTATTTATTAAATACGCGATGAGTAGAAATTTGAACTTGAACAAATATAAACATAACACTGCCAAAGAGAAATTACATATTTAAAATACTTAAGTTTATGAAGAATGTTTTGTATATTTTAAAATAGTACAACCACTTTTTCAATAATGAAAGTATTTTTGAAGTTATTCTTTGAGATTGGTGGAAATATTATGTGTGATGGTTTTGGTGTCACTCTGATCCCAAATAAAGCTTTGGAAAAGAAACAATGAGATTTGAAAATTGCAAGAAAGGAAATTGAAAAATTGCATAAGAAAATCGTGATGGAGAGACAATTTTTTTTATTATGATGATTCTTTTCAATGATCCTTATTTAGTTAGCGTTGTGACTATGATGTAAATGTGAGGTAAACTAGGTTTGACATGTGCGTTCTTTGTTAGATCGTATTAATATTTTGATCATATGAGGCTACCATCACTTGTATAGTTGGATAACTAAATCATGAAATGAATTTTGGATATTAGGAAGTTTCATTAGTCTTTTGGATATTTTGAAAACATTAAAAATAATTTGATAGTTTATGTAAATCTTATTTTGATTAATATAATATCTTGTCTAATGAGAGAATTTATAGTTGGAACATTCATTTAATTTATCATGTTATCTTTATCAAATATTTTTAAAAACTCAAATAAAAAGTATTTGGAGGTGATTATTTAAATATTGGGTTGTAAAGAAAATAAGTAGATAATAATTAAAAGAAAACATGTATAAGTAAATTTTAACTCACCTAATAAAAACACATCTATTTTGAATACTTGAAATTATATTAGTTAAATACTTTTTTATTGTTTCTTTAAGTTGATACAACTTTTTTTTATATGAGTGTTATTTCAACCAAGACAATAATTAAGGGGAAATTGTTGCAAGTGTTGTTTCGTAATATAAGTCAGATGAGCCCAGTCATAATTGAATTGTGGCGTTTAAGGGGTGTTGGGCTGATGAAAATAACATGTCTTGAAAAGTCTCACATCGCCTAGGATAACCTAGGAGACGAGTCTTAGTGATTATATAATGGACTCTAAGTCTATGATATTCCTTGTCCTGAGTCAAAGACACTTCAAGCTTGTATTTGACTTTTTTTATTTCTTATACTCTTATAATTATTGTTTTGGATTAAATTATTGTTTTGGAGAGTGTGGGTATACTTGGAGTCAAAGGACATAGGAGAGTTATCTATGTGTTTCTTTGTATTTATTTTATTTCTCTATTAATAAAGTGATTCTCGGGGGGGTTTTCAACAGTGGTATCAAGAGCTATGGTTCGTATGATTTTTTCTTAGTATGCTCTATGGTTGTAGCTTAGTCTAATATTTCACATTAGAAAAGATTAATTCCTTGTTGGAGAATCATCCTTATTTGCTGAAATTGCAACGAGAAATTTGATAGAAGGATCATTGTCAACATTGTGTTGACAACGATGTGTTGACGCGGTGAATCTATAGTTGGGTTCGTGGAGGTGCAAGGATTGTGTGTCATGCTAGATCTGTAGTGGAGTTCGCTGTGGTGAGATGCTCTTGGATCTGCGAAGGTGTTTCGGTTTTCGCATGATGAAAGTTCGATGTCTAGTGGCGAAGTTTCGTGTGGTGCTTTGTTGGCGGCAAGATGTCGTGGTGCCATGGTGGTATTACGTTTACAAGTGTTACGTCGACGGTAATGCATCTCCAGCGAGGGAGTTAAACGACATGCACTACTACAAATTCTAATATTACATGAGAATTTTCTTGCAAATTTGTTAAAAAATTTGCAAGAAAAGGCTTTTTCCTGCTATTTTTTCTAAGAATTTTATTTGGAAGGTAATTCATTCGTGGGTAATTATTTCCTACAAAATTATAAAGTTCACAAGTATTTCCTACAAAATTTGTTGCGAAAAGTGTTTTATACAAAATATTTTGCAAAAAAATTGGCAGCAATTTTCTGCAATTTTTTTTTATAACAAAATTTATAAGTATTTTCTACAAAAAAAAAAATTCAAAACAAAATTGACAAGACATATGAGTTTTTTTAGTAGTGATGGTGGCTACAAAGTGCAGACATTTGATCTGTGACTTTTCGCAATGTTTGGTGGTTTTGCGTTGTGGGTTGCGACATGGTTCTGACAAATAGTGTATGGTGTTTATGCGCGAGCATTGACTAATATTTATGCAAGGTATGTGGTGATTATACACGAACATTGGTTAGCATTCATGTAGGGTGCATGGAAATTCTTGGGATGGCTTAATTCGAAGTGTGAGATTCTTGGAATGGTTTGATTTCAAGTGAAAATTCTTCAAATGATTTAATTTCAAGTGGAAATTCTTGGGATGGTTTGATTCCAAGTGGAAATTATTGAGATAGTTTGATTCTAAGTGGAAAATCTTAGGACAATTTCATTTCAAGTGATACTTTTCATGCTGGAGTATGATATGACTCGTATAGGCAATAAAGATGTGTTTATTTTAATCAAGGTAGAGAATGTTGTGCTGGTGAAAATAATATGTCTTGAAAAGTCCAACATCGCCTAGGATAACCTAGGAGGTGGGTCTCAGTGACTATATAATGGACTCTAAGTCCATGATGTTCCTTTTCCCGAGTTAAAGACACTTCAAAATTGTATTTGAATATTCTTATTCTTATTGCTTTGGAGAGTGTGGTTGTACTCGGGGTCAAAGGGCATGATAGAGTTGCTTATGTGTTTCTTTGTGTTATTTTTTTATTTCTCTATTAATAAAGTGATTCTCTGAGATTTTTTTCCAATAAGGTGTTATGCTCTTAAGTATAAATAGTTGCATTCCAACTATAACTATAACTTTTGACGTAGTGGTAAACGCTCAATTCACCAACATTAACTATTCTCGATTCTCAATCAATTGTGTATTGTTTAGTGGCATCACCTTCTACTATTCTTAATGCAATCTTTTGAGCTATTATGCATCCACCAACAATCATTTTATGGACTATCTTCAACTTCATGTTGTGTTCATGGATGATCCTCTTGTACAATGTAAGGCTAATGAATGTTTTATTTAATGGATTCAACTAACATCCTCGAACTATTGTAACTTTGCACTAGTTAAGATTGTCAACTTGTCTTATTCTTTATCATCATAAGTTGGACCTAACTCCTATCAGAGGAATGCAAAAACTATAGCTCTTATTCAACCTGCTTCAAAGATCATGTTATTTGTTGCCCACTTAGAGACTATAGCTCTTATTCAACTTGCTTCAATGATTATACTACTTGTTGCTCACCTACTATCCTATCTAACATATGTTAGGGGAAGTGTTAGGATAATAGTTTTTCGAATAATATACTTAGTTGATAATAACTTAAACAAGAGGAGTATGACTCAAGAAAAACTTCAAAAAAACTTCAAGATGTTAATATCTCGCATGATGACATTAATATGAGAGAATTTTCAACGAGGTATAGGAGAATAATTTTATAAAGATTCTTGAGATAAATCGTGTAAAGATATCTGTTTTGAGCATATAGAAGATTTAAAATTTTTATATATAATTGATCATCTTCTTTTAAATTGCTTAGACTATTGATATTTATTCAAAATGTATGTGATTTTTCTTTAATTTATAATTAGTACGGCAGATTAACTTTGGTCTAAAGATAATATATGTGTAATGTCAAATGAGAAATTCTTGACATCTAATTATTTATAAAAAAATGATAATTAAATTTTTTTATTTAAATATTATATAAATAATGATAAAAAATCAATTTTTAAGTGTCACAAAATAAAAATATTTCTGTCATAAATATTTATATTTTCTATACATTATTGAAACGAAAGATTGTACATATGGTATAAAACATGAAATAACATATAAGTTTATATTTCTAAATAAATAATATTAAAAAAATAATTAATATAAATATTTAATTATATTCCATACATAAATAATTTTTCACAACAACAAAATATTAAAAATAAACTAGTTATATAACCTGCGGATGAGACAGATGACCCATACTTTATCCCACATGAAATGGAAGTTATGGCACACTTATATGCTCAGTATGCCTTCTACTCTTTTTATACCACACTGCATGTCAACCCATACGACACTTTCACATTATTATTATCATCTACATATCATAGTTTCTGAATTGACCAAAGTAAACCAGTAACAACCATCTTTTTATTCCCTCAGGAAAAATTGAAGAGTGGGTAAAAAGAATTGGGATTAAAATTAAGAGTAGATAGAACAGTCTCATACGAGTAAATAAGAATGAATTTCACCAACAAAAAGTTAATAAGAAACATAAACAATAACGAGAGAACCAACTTGCTGAATGAAAAAACCTAAAAATTAAAATGTCAAAAAGTTTATTTCAAACATCTAAATCTCACAAATTATTCAAAGAGAAGAAAACGGATGTTTATTGATGCTAATAATAGATTTTCTCAGTCACTAAGATTATGGAATCTAACATGAAAGAAGAGGAACAAAAGTCCCTGTTTCCTTTCTCAACTCCTCTGCTTGCGCACCTTTCCCTCTCTCCAACGTGTTTTCAAACCCAGAAAATTCCAAAACAAAAACAACCGCGTAAAAAACCACGGTTCCCAAAACGCATATTATGATTGTTTTATGCTCCCAAATCCAAAAGCCTTAGGTCAGAGTCAGCGTCAAAGTACCCCCCACCATCACCACATCGCGTTCACACTTCACCACACGCTTCCTCTCCCCTCTATAAATCAAATCACAAACGCAAAAGCTCAAGCGTTCACACTTCTCAAAAAACCGCAACAACCAAATCCAAACACACCATGGGAATCAGCCCCGTCCCGTTTTTCGCTCAAGAAGATTACTCACACTTCTACAACCTATTTGCAGATACAGACAGCAACACCAACAAGAGAAAGCGTAACAGTAAAGAAGACGAAGGAGGAGGAGCAGAACAAAATGGTGATAGTGCTATCGTCAAGGACTTACTTGCTTCGCTGATGCTGTTGGAAGAGGAAGAAACTCGTGAACAGCAAAACAGAATGGTTGAGTCCCAACAACAACGAGATATGTTCAACGCAAGCTTCCAGAACCAGGCCAGGGCCATGGAAACCTACAAGGCCCAATTCGAAGCCCATTACGCCGAATCGGAGGAGCTCCAAAATAAAATAACCAAAAAGGCCCGTCGCGCGGCTGCAGCAGCTGCCAGTTCGGTTATTCTAGACGACACCGGTTCGGTTCAGGCCGAGGTTCCTCCTCAAACCGGTTCGACGGTTCAGCGGAGGATGTGGGTGAGGGACCGGTCGAAGGACTGGTGGGAGCGGATTAGCCGGGAGGACTTCCCGGAGGAGGAGTTCCGGCGGTGGTTCCGGATGAGCAGAAGCACGTTCGACATGATCTGCGACGAGCTCGACGCGGTGGTGACGAAGAAAAACACGATGCTCCGAGACGCGATTCCGGTGCGGCAGCGCGTGGCCGTGTGCATCTGGCGCCTGGCCACCGGCGACCCGCTCCGGCTGGTGTCGAAGCGGTTCGGGTTGGGGATCTCCACGTGTCACAAGCTCGTGCTCGAAGTCTGCTACGCGATACGCACCGTTTTGATGCCGAAGTTTCTGCAGTGGCCGAGCGAGGAAAAGATGAATCGCATCAAGGAAGAGTTCGAGAGCTCGTCGGGAATACAGAACGTGGGAGGCGCAATGTACACGACGCACGTGCCGATCATCGCTCCTAAAATAAGCGTGTCGGCGTATTTTAACAAGCGGCACACGGAGCGGAACCAGAAAACGAGTTACTCGGTAACGGTTCAGGGCGTGGTTGATTCGAGAGGCGTTTTCAGCGACGTGTGCATTGGTTGGCCGGGTTCGATGCCGGACGACGAGGTTCTGGAGAAAAGCGCGTTGTTTCAGAGAGCTAACAGTGGGAATCTGAGGGACGTTTGGATCGTGGGAAACTCAGGGCACCCTCTGATGGACTGGGTGCTGGTCCCGTACACGCACCCTAACCTGACGTGGACGCAGCACGCGTTCAACGAGAAGATTGAGGAGATTCAGGGCACTGCCAAACAGGCCTTTGCGAAGCTAAAAGCGCGGTGGGGGTGTTTGCAGAAGAGGACTGAGGTGAAGCTTCAGGACTTGCCTGTGGTGCTCGGCGCGTGCTGTGTTCTGCATAACATTTGTGAGATGAGGAATGAAGAGATGGATGATGAGTGGGGATTTGAGCTTTTTGACGACGAGATGGTGCCGGAAAACTCCATTCGCTCTGCTTCTTCCATGCAGGCCAGAGACCACATTGCGCACCATTTGCTGCACCATGCTCGCGCTGGCACTGCCTTCTTGTAACTCTTCTTCTTCTTCTTCTTCTACCTTATTCTTTTTGACTATGTTGCAGTAGTCACGTTAATTAACAGAGAGAGAATTAGCATATTAATTTCATTCATTAAATTCTTGAATAGGTAGATTGTATACAGAATTTTTGTCTCAAAAATATAATCAAGAACATGTTTTAGATTTTAGAGTATAATATATTTGTTTCAGCGATTCAGGTATTGTCATGGATTACTGCTACCATGTACTCCCAAGTTGATGCCACCGCGTTTCTGTTTTCCAATATACATATTATTACGTGTTTTGCTGTGTCCCACAACCTCTGACCCAAAAAGATTCGATTTGTGCTTTTGACTTTGGAGTCTTCTTGGACTTCGATTGCTGTCACTGATCACTCATTAGTTTAAAAATAAATAATGTCATATAAGAACAATAGTATAATTCTTCAGCCTGGTGAAGAATTAATTAGCTTCTTGCAGCCTTTGACAAATAGAGAATGGCATGAACATGTGGATTTGTCTCTGCTCCCTGAATTGGTCTCTACAAAGTATGGCAATATAGTTTTTAGAAATGGAAAGTTGTTGAACAAGTGGTTGAAACTTGGGTCCATTAAATTAGGTTTATTTTTTCAGTTTAAGAATAATCATCACTACAAATATCGTTGACTTATGAGAGGAAAGAAAACTAGTTGAGTGCTAAATAAAAAATTCAAATTTATAAAAAAATATATATTTTGGATCATCTTTTCATTTGGACTCCTGGGGGGTTTCGAATAATAATATGATACAATAGTAAGGGGTTAATAAAGTTTTGAGCTGGGAAATTACCAACTTTTCTGAATGTGGTTGTATGATTGTATACTTGCATATTTTGATTAGGGTAGTTGTAGTAATCAAAATTGAAGATATAATACTAATAATCATGTCCCTTTTCAGATAGTAAACTTGCATATTTGGACAATGTGCATGATAATGAATATTTGTTTTTAACATTTATTTATTTAAATTCAGTCTATTAATCTTTTCGGAACAGAAATGAATGAGTTAATTATTAGTGAATTTTTCTTGCTTTGATGTTGACAAGAGCATGGAAATGAATGAATAGACCAAACGACTAAATCAGAAAATAATTTTTTAATTATTAATTTTTCACAACTTTCTTTTATATTTTTAAGAAATTTTTTATTTTTTTATTTTCAATATTTTAAAATCATTTAAAAAACAACATTACAGATAAGTTATCAAAATTTAATTGTCAAAATATTATTTTCCAAACACAAAGATTCAGATGATGTCTGCAATTGCCGAAATTCCAATAACTTTAATATTTGTTTTCATGGCTTTTGATATTCTCGTATAACAATTGTTACCATATATTGATCTTGTTCTTAAAACTTTCTCAATTGCAACCTTGATCGTGTAGGTTCAATTGTAGTGTATGCACAGCTCTTTGGACCACTGTTATTAAAATAAATGGCACTTATAGCATTTCAGCGTAAATGGAAAGTATTTGATTGGATTTCGAGGAAAAGAATTCTGTAAATTAAACAAAAACAAAAATAAACTTCGAAAAACTAGAGGATGGAAATACTTTAAAGTTAAATCATTTCAAATGTATAGAGAAAGTTCCAAAAGGAAAGAAATACAATAAACAAATCCATAAAGAACTAAATAGCTTTAATAATTGCAAGAATGAAAAAAAAAAAACGAATAACTAATTACTAATAATGCATAAAACAATATATAAACTACATAGGAATGATTAAGTAGAGACGATTATTTTTCATTAGCCATTCCACTTGATGATACCAAAATATCAATTATAATGTAAATATTTTCATACTTGATAATGGAATTAAACGTCTCTTTTTATAAACTCGTAATCAAAAGTTATTTTCTAAAATATTGATTACTTGGCCAACAACTATCTCTTAATATTCATTTGTGACCTTTTTCCCAACATACATATTTTATAGGTGTTGGTAATAACTTTTTACATTTGTTTAAAACTCTCTGCTTTAGTACTATAACTTTTCTTTTAATAATTTAAATTGTAATCTTTTTTCTATTTCTATCATTTAATCAAATCAGTAGTCATCTTCTTGAAAATTTGAATATGAATTTAAGTCCCACATTGGATATAGATGTAAAAGTTGAGAATCTTATAATAAAAATATTCATAAATTCATTGTGTTAAGGTATTTAGCTAGAAGTCATGTCAATTCCAAGTGGATTGGATTTGAGTTTCATTGTTGTTAAATCTTCTTGATGAATTATCTCTCGATAGACCTATTAGTAGTATCAAAGTCAAAGATTGATCTTGTTGATAGATTCAAACAAGTACAATATGATTGAAAAATCCTATATGTGAGGATTCATTGTATCAAAAGTCTTTTTTGACAAGGGTTTCAAGCAACGATATAAAAAGGTCACCCTTAAAGTATCCATGTTTGGGAATGCTTTCGCTTGATCGAGAGTGTGACAATTGGAAGAGATTTACTCCTGAAAGAGAGATAATTGAAAATTCAAGTATGAGTTTAAGTCCCACATTAGAAATAAATGAAAAAGTTGAACACTTTGTAAAGAAGAAGACATACAAACACATTAACTTAATGTGTTGGATTGTCAATATCTTTACATTGTTCTAAACTATTAGATTTTACACCTTTTGAACTTAGTTTATTTTTTTATTTAAGTAACTAGAATAACATGAATGAATAAGACAAAAACTTACTAATATCAAAATAAGTTAATTAACACTACTTCAATCTTAAGATTCAATGAAAACACCAAAAACTCATAAAGAGATTTATTTACTTCTTCTCTCCTCACCAAAGACAAAATGTAAGGAGAATTATTTTGGCCTTAGTGTTCTTGGTTTTGTTTCCCTAAGATACAAGACCAAAACATCTATATTTATAAATTTTTTTCTTTCATCCTCATTTCTATTTCTGCTAAATAACTTATATGATATGCCCTACATGACATATATTTTAAATGTTAATTAAATACTTTTTTTTAAAAAAAAAAATAATCACAACAAATCAAACATGATATTATTAAAGATTCAAGGTTAAAAGAACACATTTAATGTTCTTCAATTTAAATGTCAAAAAAATAATTTATAATTGCAACAATATCAAATCAAAGTATCAACTATCAAATAATAATTAGATCAAAGTCAAATAACTAAAAAAAATAAAAATGATCAAATACATCAATTAGATGAAAGGAGGATTACATTTCATAATGTAATACACTCTTCAAATAAGGAAAATATACAAATGAAAAAACAAAATGGGTTATGTAATCAAAGTTGTTCTGATGAGAGAATAAATACATTTGATATCTTAATAAACTTTGTGAATATAAAAATAGTCCAACAAGAGAGAATGAATATTTATTTAGGTGAAAGAAAGATTCTTCAAACAAAATGAAACTAAAAGACAAAAACTACCAAAGGAAATATTTTTTTATCTTACCTAAGTTTTTAATGTGGGCTATACCAAATAAAATGTTACAATTTTTTTTAATGTGAGTTATACATATTATTTATAGCATTTATATTAATTATTTACATTTAGTTGAACTAATAGAAGTGATATAATTTTAGTGAATATTTAGACTAACAATGGTGAAACTGAAATGGCTTAAATAAGTGAATACCATATTTGGCTCATTAGCCCGTTACATGGTTTAAAATTAGAATGATGATCATGGTCCATAAGATGCCAAATTAGAAACGCATGTCACTCTGTCTCCTACCAGTAGAGGAATATCAAGTCATGTTGAAAAATATGATAATTTAACTAAAGAGGATCATTGCACCAAAATACTATTTTGCATGGCTTCAAATATTTTGAAATAGATAAATAAATAGATAATTTTGGCATATTATAGTTGTTTAATGTGTCTCGTAAATTTTAATTAAATGAAGTTTATATAATATATTATCAAAGCAATATCTGTTATAGAATTTCATTTAATTAAGATTTAATGAATGCTTGAGATTATTTATGCATTTTATCTTCATCCCAAAGGAATACATAATTTGGCCAAATAATAACATGCTTGAAATTATAAATATGTGATTCCAAAGAAAGACTATTATTTAACAGAATTAATTCTCAAATTAATAGTATACACATGCTTAATGGGACAAACTTTAAGATTTGGAAGGAAGTAGTTGAGATTATTTTTGGCTGCATGGATCTTGATCTTGCACTTTTGGCCGAGCAACCCAGAAAACACGTAAGAGGATAATGTTGAAAAGTGGGAACACTCAAACTGAATTTGTTTGATAATCATGAATTCATTGTATTTTTTCCTTCTTCTACTTCTTCTTCCAAGTGCAAGAAAACTCCAAGGAGTTACAGGTTTTTTACTACCAATTGGGGCCCTCCCTTCCCCATCCCCATACGGATGGTTTACAGGGTTCATAACTATTCCTCTTACTATAGGACGTTTACCTATTCAACATTTAGATCCGGCTCTACCTAAATTTTTTCGATTTACCCTAATATTTTCCACATAAGTTTTTCGGGACTCTATTTCTGAGAACCACAACGCTAAAGATTTCCTTGATGTTATTGAGCAGTATTTCACTAGCAATGAGAAAGCTATTGCAAGCAGTTTACTTGCCAAACTTATCTCTATGAGATACAAAGGTAAATGAAACATAAGGGAGTACATTAGGGAAATGTCTCATCTCGTGTCAAAGTTAAAAGCACTAAAGTTAGAGTTGTTTAGTGACTTGCTTGTGCACTTAGTTTTGATTTTCCTTCCTAAACACTTTAGGCAATTCAAGGTGAGTAATAATACTCATGAAGATAAATGGAACTTGAATAAATTGATTTCTCACTCTTGTGTTCAAAAAGAGGAAAGACAACAAAAAGAGAATACTAAATATATTCATTTAGCATCAAACTCTCAAGATAGACGTCAAACTCTCAAGATAGGAAGAGTAAGAATAATAAGGATTCTGCAGAAAGGATTTATCAACAAAAAATAAAATAAAAATAGTCCTAATAATCCTTTTAATAGAAAGGGTGTTAAAAATAAAATTTCTAACAAATGAAACTAAAAAACCTAATAAACTAATAATTTATACTAAAAAAATTACGTGTATCATATTCAATACATCATTTGAACGAAGTTAATAAAAAGAAAAACAATGTATAATATCCAACTAAAACTTTTTAAATTTTAATCAATTCAAACAATTGAAAAAGAATAATAAAAATAATAAGTGTGTAAACAAAGAAAAGAAAGTTGGTAAAATTAAGAACAAGAGAGACTTAATAAAAATAATTTTTAAAATTACCTAATAAATAGTAAATAGTTTACTAATTTAAAGCAACATATAATGAGCAGGATAATGAAAGAACAAAGACAAAATAAGTAAATTCTCAACACAAAATACATAAATACTCATTTCATTTTCATACCATTGGATGTTCATATCCTATGAATTGATTTGCACGAGTTCTAAAAAGAATATCTGGCACATTAAACCAATAGGAAAAAATAATGGTCAGAAATATACGGCATAAAAGTTGGCACAGAGCAGCACCTGAAAAAGGTGAATCCTACTTCGTGGGCCTCGGATTCATCGAAACTAAACATAGTCCCAATCATTGTTCAACACTTGTCGGACACACAGAGACACAGAGGGACACACACCCCCTCCCTGTTCTTCGTGTTTGTTAAAAGGGTCTCTTGAATTTGTGTTCCTTGTCACAACCATCACAATTCACAAACCACAGAGAAAAGAGAGGGAAGAAAGGAGAATAACATTGATAATAACATTAACACTAATATTAATAATAATAATAAATAAAAAAAGGGTGAATAGTTGAGAAAGAGGGGTTGGGAGCATGGAGAATCACAAGATGGTAAAATCGGTGTGTGTTAAGGAGGAGATAGAGAATAACCTGGAGGAGCAGGAAGAGGAAGATGTAGCAGATGTGGGTTCCAGCATGACCTTGGAAAGGGTCGCTGCAGCTAAGAAATTCATCGAGGACCATTACAGGTCTCAGATGAAACTCATCCAACAACGCAAAGAGAGGTATGCATACAAAAATCTTATGCTAACATCGTTTCTGTTTCGTTTTTGTGTTGTGTTGGGTCTCTCAATTCTTTCTATTTTCGGTCTTGCTTTGTGCTGGAAATGCCGTTTTAATGTGATGGTTTTTGTGGACAATTCTGTTTGAGTGCATAGGATCAGACCAGACCAGACCAGACCAGACCATTGTAGATGACAATTTCACAAAATTTTGTTGTTGTTGTTGTTGTTGTGTTTATTAATTATTAATGTATAATGCATGTGTTTTGTAGAACCTTTGGCTGATTGTTAAATGGTTGCATTGCATCTTTAGGGTATGATACCGGCAACGTATTCAGTGACTTTTTTCCGGAAAAAATCTTGTAACTTTTCTTAGTTTTCATGTGTTGAATGAACAACTTTAATTTTTTAAAAAAATGTTAAAAATTGAGCAAAAATTATTTGATTTTTCCCGGAAAAAAGTCACCGAATCTATTCCAGAACATTTATTTTGTCATATTGAATGAATGGGCCGGATGAGAGTAAATTGTTTTCTGAAGAGTGTTTAAGCTTTTCCTTCTGAGCATGCTCTATGGTACCACAAAGTGTTCATGTATCTATTGAAAGAGCTTTTCCATAATTTTAGTTTGAGGGTGTGATATCATATTTTGTAAATGATTAGTGTGGTTCATGGTTGTGCTTAGTTATGTGTTTCATGGCCCTTTGGCAGAGTCTTAGTTGTGACAGATAAATGTAGTTGGACCCAAACACAGGAGGCTTGCAATTGTTTCTTAATTCATTGACAGAGACACTCTGGTACATGCATGCACACAGAAAATTGATTTTAGTTATTGATGTTCGAAGCTTTATTTTTCATTCAAGTTATTTCTTTTTAGTAGAGCAGTCATTCTGAATTAAGGGAATTACATTTAACAAGTCATCTTCTTTTTCTTTCTGATTTTTAAAGTATATTAGTAAGTTATGGGCATAATTTTAAAATTTGCAGGCGTTTAGAGCTAGAACAGAAGTTAGCATCTGCTCATGTAACAGAAGAGGAACAGATGAATCAATTGAAGGATTTAGAGAGCAAGGAAACTGAGTTTATGCGGTTAAAAAGACACAAAATATGTGTTGATGATTTTGATCTTCTAACCATTATTGGGAGGGGAGCCTTTGGGGAGGTAGAAATATATATACTTCATATTTTCTAAGAGTTAATCTTTGATTATGTATGGTAGTCATAAGTAATGTGTGGTTTTGCGGGTTTTGGATTGTGTTTTTACTTTTGTTTGTATACCTCTGCCATTGAAAAGTTGTTAATTTTTCCACATGCTTTCACAGGTAACACTCTGTCGGGAAAAAACATCAGGTAATATATATGCCATGAAAAAGTTGAAAAAATCTGAAATGCTCAGCAGGGGACAGGTGAATCTTCATATTTTCTTTGATTGAACATGAAAAGAAAGTTATTTTTTCCATCATTTTCTAAATTTCACCATCTGATTTTCATATTGTCTAATTTTGGGTTCATTTCCATTATAGGTTGAGCATGTTAGAGCTGAAAGGAATGTACTTGCAGAAGTTGCCAGTGACTGCATTGTGAAACTCTTTTACTCTTTTCAAGATGATGAACACTTATATCTCATAATGGAATATTTGCCCGGTGGTGATATAATGACCCTGTTGATGAGAGAAGAAACTTTGACTGAAACTGTGGCTAGATTTTACATTGCCCAAAGTGTTTTGGCCATAGAATCTATTCATAAACACAACTACATTCATAGGTTGGCACTTTTACATCTTACATTATAATCTTTTTGTAAATCATAATTTTCCTTCTCAAGCTTCTTCGTGTTCCCCCAGAGATATAAAACCTGACAACCTTCTATTGGACAAATACGGTCACATGAAGCTATCTGATTTTGGTCTATGCAAGCCACTTGACTGCTCAAGTCTATCATCTATTCATGAAATGCAGATCCTCGATGATGGCAACTTATATGATACCATGGATGTTGATGGAGCCTTGCCAAATGGCAGAAATGGTAGGCGCTGGAAAAGTCCCTTAGAACAACTTCAACACTGGCAAATTAATAGGAGGAAGCTGGTAATTATTTGATTCTTGGTTGGTTCTGATTTTTCATTTCTTACAAATTCATGATAGCAATATGTAAGTATCTAATTGATCTATATAATACAAAAATGATAGTACATTGAACTTAGAGATAGTTAAACATGAGTTCAGATTCTCTATCGTTCATTTTGGTGTTGTCATCAACTGATCATTAAAAATACATTATTATACTTTAAAAGTATTTTTTATATATTTTAAAACATTAACATCGATGTCTATCAGTGTACTTTGATGACACCGTAGAGGATGTTTCATGGCAGGCATTTTCCACTGTTGGAACTCCAGATTATATTGCCCCTGAAGTATTACTGAAAAAGGGTTACAGTGTGGAGTGTGACTGGTTTGTTTTTATATTTTTTTATTTTCTGTCACTTGAGTTGCATCTATCCATTTGCTGTGTTAATAGTTTTGTCATTTTGAAGTGAACGCACACAATCACTTTTTTATTGAGTGATTAATAGTAGTATATAAGCTCAAGGTTCCAAATTATTTTGAAATGCTTTACTGAAACTGACATTACTATTCTTTATAGTTCTTTTTACCCAAACAAAACTCTGGTTCCCATGTAAAACATATTTGCTTAAAAAGAAATGACATCCTTTGACAGAGTTCTAACTTGCCGCAGGTGGTCTCTTGGTGCTATAATGTATGAAATGCTAGTTGGATATCCCCCATTTTACTCTGATGATCCTGTAACCACATGCCGAAAGGTGAGAAAACAGTACTTTCTCTTTCTGATTATTTAATTTTGGATGTCTTGTGCTTCATTCTTAAGTCTTATCCTTGGTTCATTTTAATATCTTGTATGTTTTGACTTAGAATATTGTTTCTTAAATTTTTTATAGTTATTTTGTATATATCCTTATTCTCACCATAAATTGTCACAGTGCTCTATTTCTTGAAAAGCACTAACAGTAACTGTTGAAATTATATCTGCTTCTTTTTCCTTGGTGATGAGTATCTTCAGATCGTGAACTGGAAAAATCACTTGAAATTTCCAGAGGAGGCCAGATTGACACCTGAAGCCAAGGATCTAATATGCAGGTTGCTCTGTGGTGTTTCACATAGGCTTGGCACTAATGGAGCAGATGAAATTAAAGTGTGTAAAATGTGTTTTTTTCTTTTTTTTTTTTTCTTCTTTAATAATCTATTATTATGTTCATAATATTGCTGGTTTTTAATTGAGCAGGCTCATCCTTGGTTCAAAGATGTGGCATGGGACAGGCTCTATGAAATGGAGGCAGCATTTAAACCACAGGTCTTTGGAGAGCTTGACACTCAGAATTTTATGAAATTTGATGAAGTAAGACATTACGATTTGGGAATTCTTCTTTTCTTCTTTGTCACCATAGATGCAGTGGGAATAAGCTTCTCACTTATTCTTTCATATGTAGAAGTCCACTTTAGTTGCTGGAATTCTGAAATTATTGTAATTAATTGTGCTAACAGGTTGAACAACCAAAACCAACTAGACCTGGATCTGGACCCATCAGAAAGGTAGAAAGAAGCTTTATTTACTTGAAAGAATAAGATTTTTCAGACAGTAGTCGATTCAAAAAGGGAAATTGTATCTTTACTTATTATTATTGTCATCATAATCATTGGACCCTCCAACATTAAATCTGTAGATACTCAAATTCTCGTTCAACTGACATTCAAGAATAACTGCATGAATATGTATATATGGAACTTGCACATAACATTTAGTCTCAATTAATCATCATAATATTGTTTTAGTTAATCTGATATGGCATATTTTCAAGGTTGATGATGCTTCAGGAAAGAAAAAAAAACTATCATTTGCTTCACACGGCTTTCCATTAATTCATAAGCACCTACACTTTCCTATGTTTGTTTCATCAGTTGTAGTTGTTTACCCTGGCCAAAATTTGTCCCAGGATAAATATACATGGATCTATATTCTCTCCTTACAGTTTATTATATCTCTTTGTTAACAGAAACTCTTAACTTCTCAAGATCTCAGTTTTGTTGGTTATACATATAAGAACTTTGCTGCTGTGAAGGGGATGCGTCAATCTCATGGTAGGTATTGTTTTCATAATGCTGCATTGTCTATGTAGGAGATGGGTTGATTAGTCTTGTCTGCCTAAAATCACTATTGGATTTACAAGTATCGTGCATTGTGATATGCTTTAGTGTAAGATAAATGGAACGTGATAGCTAATAATGATTATAACCACTTTTGTGGAACGTGATACAGATACAGGTAGCATGTCACCACAGCGGACATCCATTGACTCCACACACAGTAATGGATCTAACTATGACAACTACTACTCAATACAATTCAGTTAAAACTGTTCTAACTGAACCGTTTGCTCTAGGTGATTCAGCAGTAAACTATTCCATCTGAATGGACATCACAAAATCATAGATGGTTGCATCCTCTGGTAACACCTCTTCTCATGCGAACAATGACCCTAATTTTTTTCATTTCAATTTTCATGTATAGACCTGTGTAGCAAATTGATGAGCATGGTGATGGACAAGCCTGCTTATTTTTCAACCAAGTTTACCTTACCTTTAGTGCTGCCAACAACCACCTATCATGCATAAATTAGTGTACAGGGATATCTGCATCACTGGTAACTCCTACTATATGTGAAAGTTTTGAAGTTAAAAGTATGTGTAATCGTAAACTTGTCACTCGGTCGTGACCAATTGTTCCGAGGTTAGCAAAAGAAACATGTGTTGACAAGCAAATTCTCCTATTTTTTTACCTCTCAATCCACCTCTTTTCTGTAGCCACCGAGTTATTTACCTCCCTAATGGTATCTACTCTTAAGCAATCTTTTTCTTCCATCAAGTTAGATGCAGGTCAAGTTGTTGAGTTATGACAATGTAATGTGTTGACATAATGACAACATCAAGTGATATCAATGGCAGTTTTATTCTCATTCCTATTAGCGATTGACATTGAATCGATGCTACATGAACTTCCTATCTATTCATGTGTCGCTTCACTAGAATTCTACTTTGCTGCATTATACGACTTCAGAGATAGTTGTTTGCGTCATGCCAACGTGAATGACAATAATGTGCAAAACCTTTTGTATCTAAATTTCTGAAGGCTTCATTTCTTTACATTCTAAATGTACTTGGAAAAGACATCCCCCGAACGAACATAATATAGTTTATCACAATATATATAGCATTTTTTAACCGTTCATTTACAATTCCATTATCCTTTTTGTACAAACATTTTACATTTTTTAAGTGAACTGATGTGATAGGACTAATTTCACCACTAAAAAAGTCCCATAGCTCGAAAGCCTTTGAACCGAAGCGATTAGTGGAATGATATGTAAAGTACCTGCATACCTGAGAAAGGAAGATGATGTGCGCTCTGGGTGACTCAGCTTGATGAGATGAGCTGAAGCCTCAGACGGGCCAGACGTGCTTAACGACTTGAGACGTGCTTAACGACTTGAGTTTCGCAAAGTCTGTTAATACACATTGTGCATCTTTTAAAGCTTTTAGAAGCATATTATTAAAGGTAAAGGTTGAGTTGTGGATTGTGGATGTGGAGATATACTTTATGTTGCAGACTAGTTCATTTTGGTCATAACAAGAAATACTAGTACTGGGATGTATTCATAGAAATAAACCCGTGCGGAAGTTGACTGTCAAATTATGTATTTTTAGACCAGAAATAATTCTTCAAAAAGGAAGAAAATGATGGAAAACATTTCTACCGCCAAAAGAGCTACAACCGTATAAAATGGACGTGCAGTTAATTGCAGATGGGATATAAAATTCATAAGACCATATCAGATTAAAATATGTATGTCTATACAAGAACCTACTAATTACTGTAATGGCTCCTATAGTAATCTAACCTGTCTCCCAATACGAGTACCTAACGTGGGAAATAAGTAAAAGAAACGTACTATACCGCTAAGTAAGCCTTAATCATGATTGCACCAGTAGGATCTGAAAGCAGATGTCTCACTAGACTCATTCTCAAGTTATTTGGTGCTATTATGAACATGTAGAAAGCAAATAATACAAGATCTGTAGAGGAGAGTGAGGAGCCAAGAAATCCCTGCCACATCCTGCGAGGAAAAAGCACTACCCGATTACTCCACAGTAAATCAATTTCTATCACAAAATTGGGGAGGGCTGAGAGGGTTTAGGCGACAAGCAATGATGTCAGGTTTGCAACAAGCAATGATGTCAGGTTTGCAACTACCAAAGAAATAAATTGGTTCGTCTAATCTCAGCAAGTAAATTAAATATTAACCTTTGTGCCACAAGGTCAACAGTTATGTACATTTTAGGTAAGGAGCGTAGCATAGTAAAAATATAATAAAAAGGATTTACAAAATTTGAGGTGCCTCTACTCTAGAAGCTTTTAGTAAACCCGAAGTAAATGAATACAAAAAGTTTTGCCAAGAACTGTGATGGGATAATCATAATCCATCCTATGAATACAAGTTTTCCAGTCAATCACAATCAATCAAACACTTCTATTACTTCTTGAGAACTTCATAATGGTTGACTTAATCGTTTCGTAAACAGTACTAATGAGTATTCATTGCCCTCATACTTTTAAAAATGGTAACCAATGTGATGATAAACTTGTTGACTTTGGCAATAGATCTCAGGGTTACACTTGATGAGAAAATGTTCCTAGCTTTATTTGCCCTGAGTTTTTCATCGATCGATTTTATTTTTTTATAGGATTAGGGATTATTTGTGGATTTGTCGTGGTCCCTCCACTTTAATTTTTATGTCTTCTCTTTTTTATTTGATATTTTGGGTATGCTACAAATGATTGATATAACTTGGAATTGCAAGTTATGTAGCGATGCTTTTGCATGCCTTCTTTGCCTTCAGGCTCACTTCATTCTTGGTCTCTTAGATATCTTCTATTGTCTCCAATTTTAAAAAGTGTTACACAAGGAACCCACTTAATAACATTGCCTTTAACTTTAACATTATATCACACATTTGCAGTCAAAAACCTACATTCTTTCTTAGATAAACAATCTCTTGTTTCACCGAGAGTGTTTTATTCGACCTTGTATCTTTGGTCATCTTGTCCAATACAAAGTTTCGATCATTATGAAGATACCAAGAAGCTGTATAGGCTTTAGTGAATTTCTTTTATATAGATATCCTTAAAAGTTAGCACTAGATCCATGTTATATGATATTTGGAAAACATTATAAAGCAAATTCCAAGATATCTACCATGTACAATGAGAGAAAATAAGTCATACCAATCAGGTAGGCAGAAGAAAGTACGAAAGAATGTTCGAATTCCCCCAATGTCCAGCTGCAGAATTAGAGCTAATCCAAAAAGAAAGAATGCCCTCTGCCGTTTCCTTTCTTGTGGCCAAAGTGTATTCCAAGCTGAAACAAAAAGAAAATTCAAATGCCTACCAACAGTTAAAATGATTTGACATCACCATCAGGTATGAGTGTCAGCTAAAAAGTTTCGGCAATTTACATAACACTTTATCACAAAAATAATCAACAAATTTTTACCCTACCAATAACTGATTGAGGTATGGATGGGCATGGATGGGACTTATATAAATTCTATACACATCCAATAAAATAGATTGGATTCAAATCTACTTCCATTAAATTAAATGATTTTTTTGAATTTAGTTTAAATTTGAATTTAGATTATATAAAATTCATATCGATTTAATTTGGATAAAATTTACATTAAAATTGAAACTATTATATCTTATAAATTCGAATTAAATTTTATTTAAGTTAATTTAGTTGTTATCCATTTACTAAGTAATTAAATTATTTTTCAAGATTAAATTGTTAATTTTGGAAGAGAATTCGGTGACTAATAACTTAATGGTTTAACTAAAAGATGCAATTGTAAAATGTTTCTAATTGATTTTTTTAGTTTTTTTTCCTTTTATTGGTTACTTTCTCCGGTTGCTTAATTACTTTTGTTTACAAAACTTTTTTTTTTATCTTATGACAAATATGAGCACCTTGTGATGGGTATGTCCATTTCCAATATAATGACTTATTGCTAGTTGAAATTTTCTTATCTCCTTTAATATTAGTCTTTAGAAAATAATTTATATAGTAAACAAAACCTATTTTTAACATAATGCCTTGATCGCGGCCCAAACAAACTTTTGAGTAAAAATAAAACCGACAAAAAATTTACTAGACTAAATGATTTCTTAGGATTAACATTGATTTTAGATACCTTAACATCCCAAAAAATTATTCAATCCATACATATCTAATTTAAATTCAAGTAATTGGATGATATTTAAAATCCAAAAATATAGATTTGACTTTGAAAGGGATCCATTAAAATTAACTTTAAAGTGAATTAGATCATTGGGTTTGAATATTTGGATTTTTTTAGTAACCCTTGGTTTGAGGAAAGAAACAAAATAAACATACTTTACGCAATGTTGAAAACAGAACAATTTAATATCTAAGGTTGTGATAATGAGTGTACTTGATTACCTTGCATAGATAAATTCTCCTTTCTTCTTTCTTGGGTAATATTGTCCTTGGCATGGCCATCTTTCAAAATATTAGCAATTACTGAAGCATATTTTGGAGCTTCTGACAAAGATCTCACAACGGAGTACCCTATTGGAGAAAAACAGATAATGAACGGCAATAGATTAAATAAGCATATCCATCAAATGAAAACGTGATGAAGTCGTGCCTGTGGCTGGATGCACCATGCTGGCAGCTGCACCAAATGCAAGGTTCTTTTGTTCTGTGTTTGGTAAGGATCCGCCAACTGGGATATAAGACCATTCCTACATTATACGTGAAAGAACTTGTACACATCATACTATTCTTGGAACTCGGAAGCGAAAAACTGAGTTTAATGATAACACGGCTATGAAGGGAAGAACAGGATTTCAACTCCAAAACTGTACTCAACGTGTTGGTGTGTGTGTGTATTGATTTTATTGCTACCATAGGGGTTAATAATAAATTGAACTTCTTTTGGTTTTATACTTTACCCACCGTAGTAAATACCAAATTTTTTAGAAATTGTTTTAACCTTCCAGAATTTAGGTTTTGTCAGCATTCGGTTTTCTTTTTCTTGGTATGGGTTTAGTTTGGTCTCCCAATACTTATTTGTATTTTTTTTTTCTTTTCTCTTATTTTATGAATGTTCATTTGATGGTAAATGATTGTTGAAGTTTTAGAATACAACCTAGTTGGAATGCTAAAACCTCATAGTTATACTTAACATGATTTATTTAAAAAATTATCAGCATAAGAACATAATTTTATTATTGATTTAACCCGCTGCGATCCCAGTTGAACCAGTAAACCTTAAACTAGTATGTTAATCAGGTCAATGACGGCACGGTTTTAAAATCATTGTTATTTATAAAAGGTGTAAGCTAACAAACACAAATAATGCCCATTGAATTTCCAAAATCTTACCTCTTCGTAAGTTTTAGTAATTCTGATCCCCATTGAATTTAATCTCAAAAAGAGCTTCTTCTTTAGTAAATCAAAAGGCATCGCATCTTTTGACGCTAAACAGGTTTCCTGCAGTTGTCAATTTTACATAAAGTGTTAACAGAACTGTAACACGTAATATAAAACACTAAACTGATAATCATGGAGCAAACCTCAAAAAACACTCTTGTACGGGACATGGGCATTGCATATAGAAATGTTGGATAATTTGCTTCTAGACCTTGAACATTTTGCTTCACGTAGTCTCTGTAATCCATGAAAACCATCACATTTGGATCATAAGGATTGTTTTCCACCTGATATTGTAACAAGAAAACTCATTATTAGAAGCTATCACATCCTATGCATTTAGCTTTTTTAATAAAACTTGTATTAATTAACTTAACGGCGTTAAAAAAGTATGACAAGAAGAAGCACCAATTTTAGTCTGATTTAAACGGACTTATAAACCGTGTTATTAGCGAAAATGTAAGAAATAAAAAATGAAGAGATTAAGGAAATGGGAAAAGATTCTCAACATCTAACTAAACACTTAGTAGTAAACTGAAAAACAGAAACAGAGAGCTAGCCTCCGACCTCAACTTCCACACCATAAGCTGTTTGAACAGAAACCTTTGGACCCCCGACCTCATATTGCAACAGTTTCCCCGAAGCAGCTCCTGATGCAACAGTAACAAGCCTATAATAACACGTCAGAAGTTACCATATATAATAGATAAATGGATAAAAGATATTTGAAGCATAGAGTGATCATACCTGCTGGGCACTATAATATCATATTCACAGACGACATGACTGTGACCATTGCTCGCCTCAATAATATTTTCTACTCTTGAGCTAAGATATGTGACACCTGACTCGACACACCTAGGGAAAATTAATATGAATCAAAAATCTACAAAAGTAAATAAAATAATTGCTATTAAGAAATTAAACTACAATCAGTAGAAATAACAGTGATATATTTAATATATCACTAACAGTTGGACGATTGTACCTGCTTAACAATTCCTCATGAAGCAGATGCCGACTGACACGTCCATAGGAACGTCCAATAAAAACGGGATCCTTGTTGTCCAGATAGACAACGGTATCCTTCCAAACATGTTCAATGCAACCTTCAAGTCCGAGACCTGTGATTAAAATGAAAAATTTATCTATGCATAATATCAACTGCGCAAGTATGCAGTCTGGAAAAAGTTTATTAGCATCTTACTTTTTGGGGCAGAACGTCTAAAACTTCAAATTGAAAACTTCTAAAATATCAGAGTTTATTGCTCATCAAAATTTATAAGCATTTAGATATTCCATTAAAATGAGTTGAGCTTTGTTAGAAGCTTTTTCATTTAACTTCCCAAAAGGTAAGATGCATAACTAAAATTTACTTTATATTAGTTCGTAGAGAAATCGATGAATTGAACTTTTTCTTTTGATACACCTAACTGAAATTTGTTAGGCATATGTTACTTAATTTGACAGAGTTACTACTAAAAGAGTCTGCCCAAAAGATTTTCCCCCACGGGGTATACTATTTGTAGATGGTACTGCTAACCAAGGTAAGGGAAAATGTTGGTCCTAAACTTTAGCTCTAAGAGACATTTTATATAAGAATTTTCGCTTGAGTATATAATAGGAGCAAAATAGAGTATATGTATTATAATTTTAGCAAGACAAAGAAGAAAAATGCTTTGAACGTAAAATAGAAGATGTCATACCACAATTTGTAAGCTTAAGTATATAGGATCGATACTATAAAGAAATTGGAAAATTAATAAAGTTGTCAGTTCAAGATACAAATCGAGTGGTTAAAGGAAGGAAGACATACAGCCACTTGAACTTTACGGTACTGAGTACTAAGCTTTAAAAGGAAAACACATGAAAAAAGATTATAGTAGTAAAAATGATAATATTAAGAGAGAAGTGTGGCGAGAAGATGGGATATGTTAAAAGGAATTTTATGGTAAATAATATTTATGAGAATTTGATTTTTGGCCGCATAACGTGTAATCGACTTCATTTGTTGGGATAAGGTTATTGTCATTGTTCTAGTTGTCTCTCACCCACATGGCCATATTGGCTAGTCCGTACGGTTTAGGATTGATTGCGGTGAGCTAACAATATTTTAAATAAATATCATATATAGACAGCATCAGTAGAATGGTGCAAGAATAATACCTCTAAATTCGTCCTCCCACACACCATAATTATTTGTAAAAGGAAGATCCGGGCCAATGAGCCCAACTTTTAGTCCCAACTTGGCTGATTCAGCAGCTAGAGCAAGACCAGCCGGACCACAACCAATCACAACTAGATCCAGTATATCATCTCCTATAGGGGCCAACTGCAAGAGTGGTTAACAACAGGTTCTTAGTAGTAAGAAAACTGAAATAGAAAACACAACTTAGTTAAGTATCTCCGCAACCGCAACCGGTCCATCAGCACATACACCAAACAAAACCATCATCAGAACCAAAACCATCATCACACCTCAACTTCATCCACACAACTAAATTATCACATTCTCCTCAACAAATATAAAGCAATTTCTCAGAAAAACAATACCCAATCACTTTATCATCAGCATCTCAAGATGGCTATAAATCACTTATACCTAATTTACTTCATGTATGTATAACTATGCCCCGTATCAATTTACACCAGAAAAAGAAGCATGTATAACATAAAAAACATGGTATCTGAATAAAATAAGTTGTCCTCTTCATGGATAATTTAAAAAATTAAATAAAATGTCTAAATACTGTTTTTATCTGTAATGAATTGACTACAATATTTTTAATTTTTTGTTATAATAACATCCAAAAAGTATATTCTTAATTTATATTTACATGATTATAATTATATACCTACTATGTTTTTATGAATTTTATACCTATTAAGCAAATCTCATACGTTTTTTAACATAATTGTATCGACAATGGGATACATTTCCTATCTAGCACATGTATGGTCTCTGTTAATTAATCATACAAGATGACGATTCAACATAAATAGAAGCTGCAGCAACCTGAAAGCGAAAAAAACAATCGAAGCCTAAAACAATATTCATTAAATTTTCAATCAAAAAAATAGAAACATAGCACAAAAATTCATCCAATCTTCGTGAACCTTTCAGGACCAATCATAACGATACTCTACATCCAACACAAAACAACAAGAATCAAAATCCAAGAAACATGAGTAAGAGAGAACAAGAAACCTTATCCACGAGCTTGGATTGCATTTCCATGGCTTTGTTCTGTTGCATTTGTACGAAAACGAGTTCGGAGCCACCGGCCTTCACGTAATCGTCCTCATCAGCGAAGTCTTCTTTGGTCGCCACGCAACTCTCGCCCCCTGCCTTCGCCTCCACCTTCAGCCACCGCGAGCGCCAGCGAACGCCATGGCCTCCAGACGCGGTTCGTCTTCTCCACAGCTTCTTCTTCCGCAATCTCAACCTTGGCGAAGGACTCACGCAAAACGCCATTGCCGCCAGGTTTCTCGCTGAAACGCACTCCATTTCGTTGTCGTTTTCAGTATACGCCACTGATTTGGTAGTTTCTTTATCACTCCCTCCTCCTCACCATGACATTAAGTATTTGTGTGTGAAGCACTGAAGATGTTGTTACACCATCGATTCTTAAAACGGCGACGTACTCTGCATCACGCTAAATGTGTGTGTGTGTTTTCGTGCAATAGTTGAGTTCGCTTTCTGTTACAGAGGGATATGGTATGCTATGCGATGCTTTGATTTTAATGTGGTGACATGTTTAACAGCGATCCAAAACTTCCACGTGGCAGACTCAGATTGGGCGAATTTCAGAAAATGCTACCCTTATCCACAGCTATTCAGTGCAAAAGTCTACAGATATAGAGTCAGCCACAAGAAAGAAGAAGAGAATGTAAATCTGGACCGTAGATATGATTGCATCCAATGGAGTCCGTTTTATAATGTAATAATAATTCTCGTTTGTCCAACACTGTATTTGCCTAATTATGAATATTCATTCTCATGAATCTTACGAAGAAGATAAACAAAAAAAAATTGACATAATCTTAAATTGAGACGTAGAATTTAGATAAATTAATTAAAATTTTCAATTTAATATCACTACTGTATTTGATAGGTTTTCTGTTATCTTTTAATAGAATTGGATGAGATTTTCAAGATTTGGAGAAAAAAATTGATTGATGTATAATAATATTAATTAAATTTGTTTGTTTCATCGAAAAAAATTGGCCGAACATGAGAAGATGCTCATGCGCGAATCATCTATACAAATTACAAAGTTCACGTTTCTTTGAATTAAAAAGAAGGCTTAAGTATTCATAAGAGATCTATTTTTCTCGTTCAATTTGATTTTTATTTTGGTTTATTGTTAAATTAAGTTTTAATTTTTCTAAACTTTTTTTCGTTAATTTGATTTTTTTTAATGACTTTTAAATATTGAAATAAATAGTTTATATCATTTGTCAACTTCTTTTTTTGAAAAGAAAAAAAAATTTAAATAGTTTATATCAGTGACATGTGACGTAAATTATTCATTAACATTAATTATTTAAATATGGTTAACAAAAATAATAAAATTAACAAAAATATGCTTAATTGAACATTAAATACGAATGATAACTAAATTGAATAAAAATTATCAAAATAAAAATCAAACTAGTATTTTAACCTTAAAAAAATATCCATGTTTCTTTTTGAATAAAAAATAATATTCATGTTTCTCTTCATTTTTTTTTTCACAAGATATTCATGTAAAGTATATTTATCTATTTGTTACCGTATGTCTAAGAATTTTACAATATCAACCCTTAACTACTGAACATAATATTTCATGGAGATAAAATCGATACACCAAATAACCAATAAGATAATCAAATTATTAGTGAGAAAAATGAAAAACAAGTCGGGATTAGAGAATATTGATAATTGAAAAAGAGATTCTCCACTTTGAATTCTAATAATTTATTAAAATTAGAGTTGACTCTCAAATTCAAAATAGTTTTTCCCCTTACTAATAGAAGTCAAACAAAATTAATTTTATTTAAAAGTTGTCTTATATTTAACTGTTTGCCTGTGTCAACATTAGATAATAACACAGGGAATCACTTCTTATTGTTCAAAGGACAGATTTGCAAAGACAAATTAAAATAAAGAAATAAAGGGAAAGCACAAAAATCAACAAATAGAAAATAGAAAACAAGATAAAAAATATAATAAAGTATTTGATATAATTTGAACCGAATGTTGGAAGAATCAATAATTTTTAGTCATAAGTTGTTAAGAGATTATTTGATGCAGATTTAGTCGATAAATTTAATTTGGTCTTCATCCATTTACTCCTCAAAAACACTACACTTGTGGAAAGTTTTACATAATAAGATTGTTGTTGACACAAAAATACACCATAGAAGTCTCACCATATTCTCCATGTGTTATTTGTGCGGAGAGAAAAGGAATTCATTCAATATATTTTTTTGGGTTAAATATGTTTTTGGTCCTTCAAGTTTCAGTGAATTTTGGAATTAGTTCATCTTTAAAATTTTATATCAATTTTGTCTTTTATTTTTAGAAATATGTGAATTTATTCCTTTTTACCAAATTTTGTTAAATTTATTTGATATTTTAAACACATTTTATGATGATATTTGAGTTAATATTAAAGCGAAAATGTGTCAAACAGTGAAAACAATTCAAATATTATCATGAAATGCACTTAAAACGTTAGATAAACTTAACAAAATTTGGTTGAAATGACTAAATTCATACGCATTTTTAAAGATGAAAGACTAAATTAGTCAAAAATTTTGAAGATGGACTAATTTCAAATTTCACTTAAACTTAAGAGACCCAAAATATATTTAACATTTCTTTTATTGACTTGTAGCAGTTTACTTGTGATTTTGGTTGAAAGAAATTGTATGATTTTGGTTGAAAGAAATTTTATCTGTTTTAAACTATGTTTTTATATATTTCATTATATCATTTATCAAATTGTCATTGAGTCTTTTGTTGAAATAAAATAGACTTGTGGCATTCACTTACAGAATCTAGTTGGTTTGGAAGATAAGGAAAAATAATAGATTTAAGAAAAGTATTTTTACTTCAATTTGTTATTCAGATCATTAAATGTTATATGTATTTAATGTCTTTAATAAAATGACGAGTAATAATGTGGGTGAGATTTTGGTTTTAAAATATTTTTGATGTCATAACTACACAAAGGAATGTCATTAATGCAATGCAAGTTAGCTGAAAATTTTCGAGTGTGAATTAGGTTAAAATAAATATCAATGGTGTTGCTCTTGGTTATAAAAACATGTTGGTTTGTTGAAAAGAATTATGAGGGAAAGTATTTGTAACTTTTAATTTTTTGAAAATTCAAAATTCTCTATATATAAAGTTAATGGGGCAAATTTGATTATTGAGCATACTTGGTATGTTATAGACGAGTTTTATTAGAAAATGTTTTTTTTTGCTCTGGAAACGGTTTCTATAATACAAATTATTTTTCATCTTTATGAGCAAGTGGACAAAGTGTATGAAATTTTGTCCGAAAATGTTCTTGATTTTTCTCCACATTAGGTATTAACTGCCTACATTAAAACTTGTTTAAATTGTATTTGAAGGTTCTATTTGTAGTTTGTTATATAAATTTGATTTGATTTTCCTGCAAACTTTTTTTTCTTCTTTTAATAAAGGCTTAAATACCTTTTTGGTCCTCATTTTCTTAATGTTTGTTGCGGATGGTCCTCATTTTGACAGAACGTTTTAAATGGTCCTTATTTCTACTGAATGTTTAAAATGGTCCTCATTTTCGCAATTCGTATTTTATTTTGTCATTTTTTTGTGACGCCGTTTAAATCATTAATGGAGCATTGTACAGGTGGCACGTAACACACCCTAATACAAATTGTGCCACCTATACAATGTTCCGTTAATGATTTAAACGACGTCACAGAACATGACCAAATAAAACACGAATTGCGAAAATGATGACCATTTTAAACATTCTGTCAAGATGAGGACCATCGACAATAAACACTACGAAGATTAGGACAAAAAGGTATTTAAGCCTTTAATAAATTTATCCATGTGAAGACATGATGTGTCTAACATGAATTTATGAAAAAGAAGAATTTTATGCTGATTATGTAAACACATAATTAATTATGCACTAATTATATTGAATATTTAATTATATTTTACGTCTAAATATAATTACTTATATTATATTTTTTTTATATAATTAGTTCTTATTTTTATTTGTTCGTATTTATACTTTTATAATGAAATAATATAGTATAATAATATATAAGTTATTATTATTATTATTATTATTAAAATAATAAAGTTGTAGAATTTATAACAATATATAAAGATGATTCTCGCTTTTGTATCCACATTTCAAAATTCCAATTTTATCCTTTAAAATATAATTATTTATTAAATTTTTGAAAATTGATCGTTATTTTTATTCCTCTTTTGTGTTCACATTTTAGAATTTCAACTTTACCCTTTAAAATATAATTATTTATTAAATTTTTGAAAATTGACCGTTATTTTTATAAGCTTAAACTTTTTATGAAATCGTTTATCTCTACTTTTTCTTATTTATCAATAGTTATTCTCTCTTCTTTTCTAATATATTTCATTTTACTTTTAATAAATATAATTTTATTTTATATATTAACTTAATAACATTACAATGTCATCATCTACTAATATGATATCATACATATGTAAAAAATGCATAAATAGCACTTGTGTTCAAGCCAGTAATAATAGTAATAATAATAAGATCATTGTAAACATAACTAATAAACAATAATAGTAAAATTAATTTTTTTAAATAAAAATAATATTATAATTTATTATTTAATTATAATTAAGTTATAATATCATTTTATAGTTTTTTTTTAAATTTATTATATCAATTAAATCAATCAAACTTTCATATATTTTTTATTAGTTTTTAACTATTTTTCTATTAATCCAAAAAACTCAATTTCATTTTCTTTCCCTTTTTTTTCACTCCCTTAAATCCATTTCTAAATTTAAACAAAGTTGTGAAATCAAACTAAATTAAAATTTAAGATAAAAACGATATTTAATTTCGCATATAAGTTTAAAGTATACAAACATATTTAATATGAATTTAATTTAACATATATGCTTTATAATTAACTCATATGTTAATAATATCCCTTTAAAAAAGTAAATTGATGAACTATTTTATTAAACATAAATTAATTTGATTCAATAATAATAATTTTTAAACTTGTATTATTTTCTGATGTTGGTTTTTATTTAAAGAAATTAATTTTAAATGTATAGTAATTGATAAATAAAGTTTAGGACATTACATGCATATTTCTAGATATATGAAAGGGTGAAGACATACAAACTATGATGTCTTTAACCATATATTATACACAGAGACACACACAATAAATATATATATATATATATATATATATATATATATATATATATATATTTATTGATAGTCAATTTATTAATATTTATTTTTAATGATTATTAACTAATTTATTGATAATAACTCATTTGATATTCGAGCTATATATAGCTGTATAAGTTGCAAGTACAAGATTTTATTGGAAATTTTTATTTTTATATTTGACGATAAGGAGAATTAGATTTAGACAAGTCTAAAATATAATTCAAACAAACTACGAATTTCTAAAATAAAATTTAATTGTCATAACTGGAACACACACAAAAAAAAAAACATTGGCAATTTGCCTTATATTTATGATAATTTAAAATTATTTTTATGGTGTAAATGTATTTTAATTATAAGTTCAATATCAATTCATGAAGACATAGGTCAATAAACTAGTCAACAACTACAAGTACCAGTCTGAAAATAATTTGTATCCAGAAAAACGCGCGAAAGACAAAGTATAACTAGAAACGTTAGCAGTTAGCACCGTTTGTACAAACGTACAAACGGCACACATCAGAAGCCAGCATTGGGCAACGAGAATTGTGAACGAAAAACTTCAAAGTTCAAACCTCAAACCCAAACCGTTCTTTCTTTTCTACTTTCATCCTTTCTGAACCAAAATTCCTGAACTTGGGTTTCCCTCCTCTCCGACATTGCTTGGGTTTCACTCTTCGTTCTAATCTTGAACCTTCGTTCTGCAAGAAAAGTTCAACAAACGCATAGTAGTTTGAACTAACGTAGCATGGACATGGAAGAGGAACAGGAGTACGAGGAGCAAATGATGGAGGACGAGGAGATCATGCAAGAAGACGCGTGGGCCGTCATCTCGGCGTACTTCGAAGAGAAAGGTCTCGTTCGTCAACAGCTCGATTCCTTCGACGAGTTCATCCAAAACACCATTCAAGAAATTGTGGATGAGTCTGCTGACATTGAAATTCGACCCCAGTCGCACAATCCCCGTCACAAATCCGACGTCGCAGAGGCATTTTCTTTCACATTTCTTTTCTTTCTTTTCTTTCTTTTCTGTTCGATTATGCACTGTTTTTTAGGTGATAAGCACCCAGGTACCACCAGCTTTTAAGCTGGGTTCCCAAGTGCTTGTGTGTTTGTCAATTGGTACGAGAAAGGAGTGCCGCCGACAAAGGGTTCTTACCAATGAGAAAGTTGAGTTAAGTATCACAGGGTGAAGAGGTTGAGTGAATTGTTGGTTATTTTTTGCAGAGTATTTATAAAATCAGTTTCGGTCAGATTTACTTGAGTAAGCCTATGATGACAGAGTGTGATGGAGAAACTGCCACGTTGTATCCCATGGCTGCCAGGTTAAGGAACCTTACGTACTCAGCTCCTTTGTATGTTGATGTCTCTAAGAGGGTTATAAAGAAGGGGCATGATGGTGAAGAGGTCACTGAGATTCAGGATTTAACCAAAGTTTTCATTGGAAAGGTGCCGCTTGATTTGGATAATTTTAATTTTGTTATTCAATGATTAGGCTCAATGACCGTTTAGTGATTACTCTTTTTCTCTTTGTTCTTATTTAATTCAATGGTAGGTTCCTATAATGCTTCGGTCTAGTTACTGCACATTATACCAGAATTCAGAGAAGGATTTGACTGAGCTTGGGGAATGCCCGTATGATCAAGGTGGGTATTTCATTGTTAATGGGAGTGAGAAAGTTCTGATTGCTCAGGAGAAGATGAGCACCAACCATGTCTATGTCTTTAAGAAGAGGCAGCCAAACAAGTATGCTTATGTGGCTGAAGTTCGGTCCATGGCGGAATCACAGAACAGAACACCCAGTTCTATGTTTGTGCGCATGCTTTCTCGGACTAGTTCCAAAGGGGTAATATTAACTTTGCAATTTAGGCTTTTCGGAGAAGTTTTTTTCGTGGTTGTGTGTTTTGTGCAACGTTTGAGTTTATGAATTTTACCATTTCAGGGTTCTTCAGGACAATATATACGTGCCACTCTTCCTTATATTCGAACTGAAATTCCCATCGTTATTGTGTTTCGAGCATTGGGGTTTGTTGCTGATAAACAAATATTAGAGCATATATGCTATGACTTTTCGGACACTCAAATGATGGAGTTGCTACGTCCTTCTCTGGAAGAGGCGTTTGTAATTCAAAATCAACAGGTGACTTCGCTAGTTTTAAATGTTATTTGCTTGCAGCCACAGTGGTGCTGCTTATCTTGTCTAGAATTTAACATCAACTGAGACTAGATACCATTTTAGTTGAGGAGAAAAACATTTATAACATTTTCGGAGGTGAGAGTAACCAGAAAAGAATACATTTTATGGATTTAACAAAGAGTTTATTTTTAAGCAGAGTGAGATCATGGACAAAACATGTGCTCCCCAAGATATAGAGAAGGACAAAATGAAGTTCCTTTACAGGGTTCAAGATGGAGTGGGGAATTTGATTGTTGAGAACAAATGAAAGACGTGATTCATTAGATGACATGTAATAAGAAGAGCATCACCTAGAAGCGTAAAGGAACTTTTATGATTAGTGGAATATGGCAGAATTTGGTACACTATTTTACACTCTATGTATTTACTACCGTTAGGTAATTTGATTTAATTTCATATAAATTTATCTCAACTGCAGGTTGCACTTGACTACATTGGGAAAAGAGGAGCCACTGTTGGTGTAACCAAGGAAAAGAGAATTAAGTGAGTTTAGTTGGATTTTTTAAAACCTCACAGTGGTTTGTGCTGCATCCTTTATTGAGTTAGGGTTACACTTGTATCATAATCTGCAGGTATGCTAAGGAGATCCTTCAAAAGGAGATGCTCCCTCATGTTGCCATTGGGGAATATTGTGAGACCAAGAAAGCTTACTATTTTGGGTAAGTTTATTATTTTTCATATACTGTGTTTTAATTTTGATTACATGGTGAGTATTTATTATACTGTCATTGCCCTACAGATATATCATTCACCGGCTACTACTCTGTGCACTTGGGCGGAGAGCAGAGGATGATAGGGATCATTACGGAAAGAAGAGGCTGGATCTGGCTGGTCCTTTACTTGGTGGACTTTTTAGAACGGTTTGTTTGTGATATTTCCCAATTTATTTGTCTTTTACGTAGTAACTTTCTGATCAATCAATTCCTGACCATTGTAACTTGTGGGGCAGCTGTTCAGAAAGCTAACAAGAGAAGTCAGGGCGTATGTACAGAAGGTTTGTTCAGACTTCCAAGTTACAGCTATTGCTGTATTCATTTTGCATTACCTAAACCTTTGTACCTCATGAATTTTGTAGTGTGTTGATAAAGGGAAAGAGGTTAATCTGCAATTTGCTATCAATGCAAAAACCATCACAAGGGGCCTTAGATACTCACTTTCTACTGGTAATTGGGGGCAAGCAAATAGTGCAGGGACTACAGCTGGAGTTTCACAGGTATGAATATAAATTATTGCATTATGGTTCAAGTAATTGTTTTGCAAAAAGACTGTTCAATTTGATCTTCTGCTTCAGGTGCTGAACCGCTTAACCTATGCATCCACTTTATCGCACTTGCGAAGACTGAATTCCCCAATAGGGCGTGAAGGTAATCTTTCTTTATTCAAGCATGATCCAGCCTTCAACTTTTCCCTCTCCGCTTGTACATTTCTTGCATAATAGTAAATGCAATAGGTATTGCTTTATCAGTTATTTCTATAGATTCACTCAGAATATGCACTATTGCAATACTACTTATTTATCTAAGTGGTAATTAAGACTGTATTTTTTACTATTCCAGGGAAGTTGACCAAACCAAGACAACTGCATAATTCACAATGGGGAATGATGTGTCCAGCAGAAACACCCGAAGGACAAGTGTGTATTTTGCTTTCTAAGCATACTTCTATATCATTACTTGTTGGAACTCATCTTTCTCTGGTATTTATGAGTGTGATTGGGCTATTGTATAGGCCTGTGGACTGGTGAAGAATCTGGCATTGATGGTCAACATAACGGTTGGTTCAGATGCATATCCTATTCTACAGTTTTTGGAAGAATGGAGCACCGAGAATTTTGAGGTTGATGGCCTTCCTGCGTAAAGTTACTTTGTTTCTCTATTGAGTCCTTATGATTTCTATGCTTAAACTTGTTTGTTCTCCATCCGCATAGGAAATTACTCCTGCAGTGATTCCCCAAGCAACAAAAATTTTTGTAAATGGTTGCTGGATAGGTATCCATCGTGATCCTGATATGTTGGTGACAACATTAAGAATGCTGAGACGACGGGTAACTACCATTTCTCTTTTGATATGTTTCTAAGTACATAAACCTATTTTTAAGAGCAAGATATGGCTGCGATAAAGAATAAAACTACAGCAAGTATAAAATATAAAACTTCCTAAAATACAGAATGAGCAACATAGTTTTGACATTATTTTTAGAGGCCATGGTATGTGTCTTTCAAATTGTTGATTTACTGATAACTTCATGATAGACCCATCTGAATAGCGATTATTGACTTTCTTTTGGGATTTGATTGATTAAAGTTGCTTAGATGATTTAATTGCGGTATGATGCTGATGGTTCCCATGGTTCAGGTTGATGTTAACACTGAAGTTGGGGTTGTCAGAGATATCCGTCTTAAAGAGGTGCATATATATACAGATTATGGTCGTTGCAGTCGTCCTTTATTCATTGTGGATAAGCAAAGGCTTCTCATAAAGAAGAAGGATATTCATGCTTTACAACAGAGGGTGAGCCAGCATTAACTTTAGTTAGAGTTGACATTGTTTCAGTTATTGCTTAACTCATGATTCAATTTCTTCAGGAATCCCCTGAAGAGGGTGGATGGCATGATCTAGTGTCCAAGGGCTTTATAGAATATATTGACACGGAAGAAGAAGAGAATACAATGATTTCCATGACAATTAATGTTAGTATTATAATTCTGGATTTGAAAAAAGACCCTTTATTGAATATGCAGGTTCTTAATGCAGATAAAGAGGCATATTCTAATAATTATTGAATAAATGTTACAGGATCTTGTACAAGCTAGGATCAATTCAAAAGAAGCATATTCTAATACGTATACTCATTGTGAAATCCACCCATCACTGATTCTGGGTGTATGTGCTTCCATCATACCATTTCCTGATCACAATCAGGTAAATATGTATTCTTTGTGTGTATTCATTCTGATTAATACACATTATCCGTCTCATTTATCTTTGACTGGTCCAATCAGTCCCCACGTAATACGTATCAGTCTGCAATGGGAAAGCAAGCAATGGGAATATATGTTACCAACTACCAGTTTCGGATGGTATTGTTTGTTCTTTCTTGTGATTAATGAGTGGCTGTTTTTCTGTATATGTATTTTATTTTACTTAACACTGGATTATACTCCATGTTTTTGCTTCACTACTTAGGACACCTTGGCCTACGTTTTATATTATCCGCAAAAGCCACTGGTCACTACAAGAGCCATGGAGCATCTTCATTTCCGTCAACTCCCAGCTGGAATTGTAACATCATGCTTCCTTTCTTTATATCATTTTGTTGGTAATTTAAACATTCTAATACATTTACCCCTTGTGTTTTAGAATGCCATCGTTGCCATTTGCTGTTATTCTGGTTACAATCAAGAAGATTCTGTGATCATGAACCAATCATCAATAGACCGTGGGTTCTTTCGGTCTCTGCTTCTCCGTTCATATAGGTATGAATGCCCATAATGGGATATTTTCTCCTTTCAGTTGCTGTGTTTGTGATGTTTAGGAATGCTGCTTTCTTTAACTTTCATAGAGACGAAGAGAAGAAGATGGGAACCCTAGTCAAAGAAGGTTTTGACCGTCCAAATAGAGCTGACACCATGGTGAGAATTTTGGCTTTGGTGGCAAATTATAACTCTTGCTTTGTATTTTTATTTGGAAAAAGATATTGGTTTCTTGTTGGTGGTTTCATTTTGCAGGGAATGAGACACGGTTCTTATGATAAGCTGGATGATGATGGTCTTGTATCACCAGTAAGCATATCTGTATTTATGCATTTTGTTGTCTGTTCCTGACACTTTACAAAGACCAATTTATTATTATGCAATAGGGTACAAGAGTATCTGCTGAGGATGTTATTATTGGAAAGACCAGCCTAATATCCCAAGAGGAGGATGTTATTACTGGAAAGACCAGCCCAATATCCCAAGAGGAGGCACAAGGACAAGCTTTACGATACACTAGGCGTGATCACAGCATAAGCTTACGTCGCAATGAAACTGGAACTGTTGATCAAGTAAGTTTATCGTATTCATTTACTTCAACATGTTACATGTTGAGTTTGAGCCTATGTTAGTGTGAATGCATAGTGAATAAGAGGTTTTAAATTTTATCGACATGGGAACTAAGAGCATATTAATGTTTCCAGAATCCTTAAATTCTTATGGTTTTGTAGGTTTTGGTGACAACAAATGCTGATGGATTGAGATCTGTGAAATTAAGAGTGAGATCTGTTCGTATACCACAGATTGGTGACAAATTCAGTAGTAGACATGGTCAGAAAGGAACTGTTGGCATGACTTATAGGCAAGAAGACATGCCCTGGACCGTAGAAGGCATCACCCCTGATATTATTGTGAATCCACATGCCATTCCTTCTCGAATGACAATTGGTCAGCTTATCGAGTGTATCATGGGGAAGGTGGCAGCTCATATGGGAAAAGAAGGAGATGCTACTCCTTTTACAGATGTTACTGTAAGTAGCATTCTTCCATCTAATACCCTAAACCTAACAATGTAGACCAAAAGGCAGAGGTAAGTTATATCTTTTTCTAAAAGTTTTCAGTCAAAATGATTTTTCAACATCACCTGTGAACAAAATTGTTTTTTTTTTTTGTTGTTGTATGTTTATGTCAATACATTGAATACATATACATATGTTGTCCAGGTGGACAATATCAGCAAAGCTCTGCACAAATGTGGGTATGAAATGCTTGGTTTAGAGACTATGTACAGTGGTCATACAGGTAGACGTCTGAGTGCAAAGATTTTCCTTGGTCCGACATATTACCAAAGACTGAAGCACATGGTTGACGACAAGATCCATTGTCGTGGTCGGGGTCCTGTGCAGATCCTCACAAGGCAACCTACTGAGGGACGGTCACGAGAGGGAGGTCTCCGATTTGGAGAGATGGAACGGGATTGCATGATAGCTCATGGAGCCGCTCACTTCCTGAAGGAAAGGTTGTTTGATCAAAGTGATGCATATAGGGTTCATGTATGTGAGCAATGTGGGTTGATAGCTATTGCAAATCTCAAAAAGAATAACTTTGAGTGCAGGGGGTGCAAAAACAAAATTGACATTGTTCAGGTGAATGGTAATTTATCTCTTCTGGTAGTCCATGTCTAAGCTTTTCCTTGTGCTGATTTTTTTTGCTTGCTTTGATTGTCCGTGTAGGTTTTCATTCCGTATGCTTGTAAACTCCTCTGCCAAGAGTTAATGGCTATGGCCATAGCTCCAAGAATGCTTACAAAAGGACAAAAGAAGAAGAAGGGAGCCTGATAAACATCTTTCACCAAAAGTCACTTTTCTTATATTCTCACCTCAAGCTCTCCAGAACTTAGGATATACACGGTATCTTTGACAAATAAGTTTTCGTTGTGAACAACATGCAACATCTTTCAATACATTCACATCTCTTTTCAATAACTGGACTTTTTTCCTCTTTCTTTTTATAATATCTCTCCCTTTCCCATTACACACTAATAAACTAGTTATATACATTTTATTTATTAAAGCAAACTTATTATGATTTTATGGAAACGAAATTCTCTCTATAAAGAGTGAAATATGTTAAAAATGTGAGGACTCGCATATGCATTTTTATAACATCTTATGACTTAGATGATTATAATTTTTATTGATTAATTTATTTGCATTCATACTTTTGTATAAAATTGTGTTGTCCCAAAATTGTAACCAATAACAATGATAATACTAATGACTAAAAAATATCATGAATAAATGATGTTACAAAGTATCACAGACTGCAGCCAATATGTGGACTTTTTCTGACACCGCTCAACGTCAACTTTTTTTTTTCAAATCCAATTCTCCATCATGCTACCACCATCCAAAAGACAAAAAAGCAACCATATTCTTAAATGATGAAAGTCAAACAAAAAAAAATGCAATCAATCTTAATTAACACAAAAATATGTGCAAACTTGCATGAATACATTTAAAACTTAAATTTCGCTAGTAAATTTTATGCATCATGCGTAGGAAATTGTCGGTATAACATAATTTCACAATGTTAATCGATATACGAAAATGATTTTTGATAGATATTTTGTTGAGAAAATTACTAAATAGAATTTTTTTTTTATGAAAATTACACAAATAAAATAATAAAAAATTATAATTTTTTTTTACTAAAAAAATACTATTTGTCAAAGTATCATTTTCAATAAATATTTTACTTATGTATCAATTATATTCTCTCCTATATAACATATGGGATGTGAGTCTGTCTCATGATACACTTTATTTAATTTAAGTAAAATGCACTCATAATCTCTACTTAAATATGCACAACTTTACCTCCTCTTGGATTAAAATCTATAAAAAATTAACTTCTTATCCTTATATATAGATGCAATGTTTTTTTTTTTCTTATGATTCTTATGTTAAAATATATAATTTATTCCATTATTAGTTTAATGATTTTGATAAAGAATAAATATTCTTTAAAAGGCTTTAAAATATCTTTTTAACTGAAATGTATTAAAATAAATATAATTTATCAAGTTATTCTCCCATAAACAGATAAAGTTTTTTTTTTTAAAACTTATATTTAAATTTGAAATAAATTTAAAATAATAATCAAGTATAAAAATGAAGAGATTAGTGATTATTATCATTCATTCATACATACCTACAAATATATATATATATATATATATATATATATATATATATATATATATATATATATATTAACATAAATTTGATTTTTAATATTTCAAAATGCTTTATTAAATCTATTTTAAGCAGTTTTTTGTGGTTTTTAAGAAGGTTGTATCTATAATATATTGTGTGAGTATGTAATAATTAGATTTTATTCAATAATAACTTTTTTATTTATTGGACTGGATGTTTACTACTAGATTAATAATTATAATTTTTAATAAAAAATGTACTGCATGATTTGATTGTAGCTGGACAATTGATATATTATTCAATAAACATCACTTTAATTAATACTAAAATATTGCAAAGAGAGTTAAACGGAATTCCTTATTCATTCAATACATATTCAATTATATGTATTATACATCAATCACACACTCTGTGATTCTAAATCAAGTTCTCAATTCATAATGACTAAAAGAGGAATATATTTACTAAAAGTGTTATCCTTACATAAATTAATTTGTCTCTTCCTCCCTTAAGCTGTGAATATGAATTTATATCAATTAAACAAAGCTAACACTTGAGTAACAGTTTATCATTTGAATGAACATTTGTTGCTTCATGATAATTGTTTTGTCTTCCCTTAGTCAATTTTCAAGTTATAACTTGAGTAATTAATTAATGTTAAGTAATAGTACTCTCTACCTGTGATAAAGTTAATTAAACCAACACTATATGTAAATATTTTATATAAAAAAAGGAAATCAATTTATGATCTGATGGTAATTATTTAAACTTAGTCATCTTTTAATTGCTAGAATTTCATTGAAGAAATGAAAATACGCTTTAAAAAGCTAGAAAGAAGATGAAAAAAGTTTAAAAAGTAAATAACTAAATAGTTAAATTTCTAATTTACGTCTAAAATATATGTTATAATTTTAACTTTTATCATTTTATATAATTAAAAGAACTCTAAAGATCCATAAAATTATATATATATATATATATATATATATATATATATATATATATATTTTGATTATTTTAAAATGATTTTTATCTATAATATTAGTAAAGGAGATTTCTGTGTGCACAAATTTTTATTATTTTGTCTTGAAGTGACATTTTTTAAATTTAATTGTTATTTCAATTAAAATTATTATTTTATTCTTTAAATATCTGTTTAAATAAATTTAATCATTTAAAATTTAAATAATTATCTACAGTAAAAAGAAGTAAACACATATATTTTTACTAACATGATGATAAATATGTATTATGCGCAGTTAAACTTATCATTATTTATTTAAAATGTAATATTTTTATAGCTATTTGAACTAAATAATACTTATTTAAAATATAATTTAATGGTAAATTAAGGGTAAACTTTTATCAATTTGTCAATTTGTGATATATATATGTATTTACCAGTTAAAATAGTGTATACACTTAAATATAACATATTATTTATTTTAACATACATTTTATAACAATATATTGATATTTATTTAGAGAAATGAAAGCTCTAAAAATCATTCAATCCTCAATAACCTAACTGGACCAATGGCAATAATTCTCTACATTCATCCATGACAAGAGTCAAATTCCAAAAATAAAACATCAACACAAAGCCATAACCAAAACCCTTATCCTGAAACCCGCGTGTTCCATATCCACCTTTTTTGTTCTTTTGCATTTGGACCAAAACCACACCACCCTTGTCCCTACCCAACTTCCACCAATCCATCGCCTTCAACCCTGCTGTCTCCCCAAACCCACCACCGCTTTTCACCACTCATTCAAAATCATCACACCATTTCAAAACTATTCGGCCATAAATTTGAATTTTCTCATTTTGACAGAAAAACATAAATTATAATGTTTTTTTTTATAATATGAGATCACATCTTTTAAATAATTTTAGAATATTAAAAATGGAAAAATAGAAAAAATGGAGAATCACTCAAAATATAACGTCTAAAAAGATGATGATATTTTGATCCAATTTTAACTTATCACGATTATCCTTCAATTATCTATCTTAATTTAAATAGTGTCTTTTAGTAATATAATAGAATGATATCTAAAGATGATTGGAGTGACACATCAAAATTGAATAGAAAAAAATAGATCAAAATATATTTTTTATCAAAAGTTCAAAAACCTTTTAAGTTTTAATTCAACCTTAACGTCAACAAATCAACCAAATGCCACTCAAGGAAAAAAAAAACAAAAAACACCAACATGACTCCGTTATCAAACCAGAATTAGCATAAACCCAAGACACAGTGTGATAACTGTGAGAGACACTCTCCAATGTCCAGCACCATGATCGGAGTTTCCATCACTGTACACTCTCTCAATGTTAAACTTATCATAATCTGAAAGCTCCACCTTTCGTTGCTTCGACGGCAACACATAAGGGTACATAACAGACTCTTCCACGTTGGAGTGACCAAGCCCTAACAAATGCCCTATCTGATGCATCACCGCACTCTCCAAATCCAACTTCCCCAACACGGTGCCGTTTTCCCTCCCCAACCCCCACTCCTTGCTCCCATCCAAACGTATCTCTCCATTAGAACCATTCCTCAACAACCTCACAACGCTCTCACCCCACACCACATCCTCAACGCCCTCGTCCAAATCGTAAAACCCTACCCTGATATCAGCCTTTTCGTAACTCTCTTCCGTCAGGTTCAACCCCGTCAAAGCCCTGTCCCACCGCGCGAACGCCCTCCTGAACACCGCCGTCACGTTCGCCGGTATTCTACTCTCCGGGAGGAACCCGTACGTCACCCTTCTCGCCCAGAACCACCGGTGCCCGGCCTTTGGCCACGAGACGTTACCCGCGGCGGAGTACTCGAGGTTCATGTCGGGGACGCCGCACCGCGGCAGCGAGAGTTGGTGGAACGTCTCGTTGGTTAGGTCACCGGTGGATTTGAGATTGAAAAAACTCTGGTAGGAGTGTATGGCGGTTCGCGTTTGGTGGTCGAGGAGGTCGTTGAATGGAGGAGAGGATTGGAGGTAGCCGAAGTCTGAGAAGTAGCCTTTGATGCGAGAAAGGCCTTTGACTTCCTTGGTCGGCGGCGGCGGAGACAACTCTTGCTGTTCGACGTCGTCGACGGTGTTGTACCACCGGGAACCGACCAGTGCGCCGCTGGTGCTTCTGAATCGTCTGGTACTTAGAGAAGAACGGGCACCACCGCCCTTGGCCTGAGATTTCTCCGGGTGAAGAACAAGAAGAAGGAATAGGAACGTAAAAAGGTATTGTTTCATGATTTTGGAGAAATTGCATGTAATCCAAATTCTAGATAAGAACATGAGGTGAAGATTTATGGCGTATAAATAAGAATTGAGTTTCTTAAAATGTAGAAAAAATGTGAGAGATGTGTTGTGATGCATTAAATAGTAGGGTTTATCTTTGACTATTGCACTTGGGAACATATTAACAAGTTGTTCATAATATATTTTCTCCTTTAAATATTTGTCTCTATTTCTATTATGAAATTTTATTAATAAAACTGTAAATTTTCACAATATTTTAATTTTTGGGGGTGCGTATATATAACATTTACAAAAAAGAAAAAGTAAAATAGTTATTTGGAAAATTTAAAAAAGCCTTTATATATATATATATATATATATATATATATATATATATATATATATATATATATTATGTGACTTTTGTAAAATTTATCGTTTATAAAATTATTTTATACGTATAATATTATAATAAATTTAATAAGTATTACATTATTTATTATTATATATAGTTTATATATAATAAAAAAAAGACAGAGCAAAAAAGAAAGTAAAACCATGTGTGTGGGGAAACTAGAAATGGGTCATAAAATCAATGGATAGATCATGACAAGGTTCCGAAGGGCCCAAAGGTTGTTGAATCATATATAGTTGATTAATTTGCCGACATATTTAATTGTCATCAAATTTCCACCTCATTTAGCATGTTAGATTGTTAACGACCACTATCCTTTCAAAGAAAAAATTGTAAATTCAATATATCTCAGTATTTGAACTACATTTTCTAACTCAGTATTCTGTCATTTTTTGATGTTTAATACTTATCAAAATTAAAAAAAAAAAAACTAGAAGAAGAAAATTTTGTCAAAAGTAAATAATTCTACATTTTTTATGTTTTGTTTTGGGTAAAAATAGTTTTATAATTTTATATTTCCCTGTAGAAGTATGGTTTGGGTTTCTTTTGATAGATTAGCAATTTTTGTGATTTTCAATTTAGAGGATAAAGAAACATATAGGTGTTATACAAAACAAAGAAATACATGTAACATTATATCATTTTTATAACGAAAATCTAAAATACTTTCGCTTGTAAACGGAATTTTAAAATATTTACTTTCATTCCATCAAATTATTCACAAAATTTCACAAATTTTACATTCAAATCTCTTCAATTTCACATTTTCAAACCTCAAATTCATTTACTCCATCTTCCTCGAATTCATCATTAAAAGCAAACACTCCCTTAATATTTATCCAACAACAATCAAACCTTCATCTTTTGTTCATGTCTCTCTCTTCCAGAAGATGTCTGTGCAAATGAACAACCAGAGTTCGTTAAAAGTAGTTTGCTCCACTTTTTGATTGAAGGGAAAAAATTTTGTGAGAAACTCACGTATTAATCTCCTATTCCATTGTTAAAAAGTGTTTTTCTTTTCTAGACCAAGCCATTTATAAAATTATTTAGAGATATCTTTTCCTTTTTTTTTAATCAACAGAGATATCTTTTCCTTGTTCTACATAATTATTAACTCAAGCTTATGACAAAGAAATTTGGGATAGATTTCATAAAAAAATTAACTCAAGTTTGATATTGTGGAGCCAATAGGATTTTGTAACATTTTTACCAAAAGTCTATCTCAAGTTCTTTTATATGATTTCCGGATTAGTCTAAACGTCCATGAACCTTGAACCTTCCGCTTAGATAATGAGATGTGATAGAATCTAAATTATTTGTCTGAAATTAAGTCAATTAGCAATTAATATCTTATAATTAAGCTAATCAAATTTGTGTAGTTAGGTTATTAATCTTTTGCATAATTATATACTTTATTTATTATATACTTTATTTAGATATATTAAGTATACATATGTATTTTCAGTACATACATTCAAATCATCTTTTTTTTTTTCTTACATGGCATCAAAGATAGTCATGGGTTAAAGTCTATATATCCTAGTGAAAGTTGGGAATATTATTCCACTCGCTATAAGATTGTTATCGGACCATTCATTAATGTCTAGTCTCACGCTCAAAATGTATATACCTCAGCATGACGAGAGTGTATTGAAAGTCTCATATCGAGTAGAGATAAAATTCATTCACAATATATAAATAAGTGCAAACATCACCTTATAAATTAATTTTGTCGGATTGAGTTAGCTTTTATTCTTGAAATTTAAAAAAAAAATTGTTCTGAAAAATCTGTGGAACATGTAATTCAAAAATCACTTTTACAAAAGTCATTTTAAAAACAAAGAAAAGAAAAGAGGGAGAACGTCATATAAGAAGAAGAATAGAGAATGTGAGGAAAAAAAAAACTCGTTCTAGAATATATTATATGAATTTTAAAAATAATGTTTCAAAAAATTTGTTCAATAATGCATTTCGTGTGTTTTGAAAATTCTATTACAAAAATCTGGTTGTTCTGAATGTATTATTCTTGAAATTTAAGAAGAAAAAAAAATTGTTCTGAGAAATTTATGGAATATGTAATTTAAAAATCACTTTTACAGAAGACTCATTTTAAAAATTTGGGAGTGCACAAAGAAATTTTGGGGTGTAGGAAGTAAAAGCCGAAAACTTTATTGTAGAGGGTGGAAGAAAATCACAATCTTCAATTTACACGCTTTCTCTATGATTGATACCTCCATACACTTCCAAGTTTATAAGGGATGAGAGGTAGTTTTGGGGTCCAACCCCATCACCAAATTCATTATTTTTTAATCATTTATCCAATAATATTGTTGGTTACCTTCCTTAGGAACGGTAGAAAATAGACTCTAATCATTTTATATAAAAAATAAACATTAAAATTATGTTTAATTTCAATATATTAGTTTAATATCTCTAAAATTATTATTTAAGATATCTTATTTTCTCTACACCCTCCAACTATCTTCATGTGTTCCAATTTCTCCTTCTGTATTATTATTGGGTGAAAACCTAAAGAAACAAAATATACATCAGGGACTTTTAAAGTTGTTGATGATTAATTATTCATGCTTTTGTATTTCCGTTTATAGCTTTTTTTTTTCTATTTACTTTTAATACGATTTTTTATCTTCATTTTTACCACTTCCCATGCACTGAAATAAATTGGACTTGTTTGAGAAAAATACTTTTATTTGGTACTTGTAGCAATTAGACCTTTGTTTACTATTTAAACCATGACTACAGCTACAAATATTATTGTGTGGAAACACAACCTAAAGTATTAATTTCTGTCTTCCAATACTGGACTAGCCGATGTAGACAGAACTTTCTTTCATCCATATTTTTTCCCTATTATGCTACAAAATTATTATACATAAATGATTTCATATTTTTAACACATTTTCTATTATTTAATTATAACTTATCAGAGACCAAAAGTTATAAGAAACTAGATATACAGCTGCATCCTTACCTTATAATTAAATAAAAAAGAGCATTTGCATGACATTGAAAATGTGCAAAGAAGAAACCACCATGAAGCAGGAAGATGAAAAATCAAAAGGATGAGTGAAAATAGGTGAGTTATTTTGTTTACCTTATAATTTCAGATCTACCGAAAGAAGTTTTATTGTTGACAGTGACGACAAAAATCTTTTGAAAATCACAGAAAATTCGTCACTATAATTTACGAAAAAACTTTAAAAAGAAAAATGGTTTTCAAAACCAAATTTAGTTAGTATTAAAGTAAACAAAATATTGAAACTTAAGATTACAAGTCATTAAATCAGTTTTAGTTAGCTTTTACTTTCCATCAAACTCTTGACAAGTAAATAAATTAAATTACATACAAAATTAAACACTACAAATAATGTCATGCTTTTTCTTCTAAATTTAAGTCTAAAATTGTGAACTAACTAAGAACTTGAGAAGGAAATCGAGGCTAGGCTATTTGCCTTAAGATGGACTTTTGCATACTCACAACCCTGGTATGCTAATTGCAATATTTGTATATTGAAACAACCAAACCAGCCATTAAAACGAAACAAATGAATGGTTTTGCCAAATACATAGTAAAACCATAACTGAATAGTATCAAACTACAATAGCACAAGTAGTTCCCTCTCTATTTTATCCACAAACAGTGAAGTTTCTTTTACATTTTTTTAACTTAACACTACTTTGCCATGCAAACAGAAACAAATAATTCATATGTAGGTCACAAACTAAACCCAGGACAAAAGCCAAAATTAGAATTAAGGAAACAAAATAATATGTAAGAAAACAAGGCATAATATACTTATTATCTTCTTGACAATTGGCTTCAGCTCTTACCTGATAATGGGAACTGAAATAGGATCCGGTCCCAACGTCAAGTCCATAGCAGCTGCACAGGGATGGTTTCAATGGCTGTGGTTAGTGGCAAAGCTAACACCCAATTTATGGGCTTTCTCTTATTTTCACAAGTTTCATTGGTGCAAAGATTGACGACTAAGCTCAAAAAGTAGATTTTTTTTTTGCTGTTTTCCAAATATACATCTTTATAAATAACAAAAGTGAAAACAAAGTGATTTTAATGTAATTATTTGTGGGGAGGGGGAATCCTCAAAGTTCAAAACAAGGTCACAAAAAAGCTTAGCCAGCTGGACAGGTAGTGTTAGGATCGTATTCCTATAGAAGTTTAAAACTATCTATTGCATAAATAGCTACTTAACCGTTCCCTAATGAAGTCTACATAAAACAAGAGTACATGATGATATATCCCATGTTATAACATTCAGTTGATCACTACAAAAATCCTACTTATTAGACACCCAAAGCTATTAAACTTACGATTGATCAAATGGAAGGTTATATGAGCAAATGCAAATGCACCCAGCCAAACAAACTCATCTGCAGCAGAGCATATGCAACCAAACAGCAACAAAAGCTTGACACGATTAATTTTATAAGGATTGTGAACTACTCATACATGCAATCATGCATGAAAATGTCGAGAAGAAAATAGAGCAAAAAGGAAATCTAAGAAGCACCAGTCTACAACAACTTCAGAATTTTGCAATGTAAGCATATTAGCTGAAAGTCTGCCAAAAGATGGGCTCTCACATACCCTGCAAACCTAATATGTTAATTGCCAGTATTTGAAAGGAACAAGAAATAATGAAGCAAGCAGCTACTAAAACAAAACAAATGAATGGTTTTGCCAATCACCTAGCAACACCAAAACTGAATAATATCAAAACTACAAAAGCACAAGCCCGAGTCCAGATGGTTTCAAGGCATTACGAATCCTATAATTGTACAAGTAGTAGTGAAGCTGTCCATCTCCCGGTCCAAACTTGAGCTCTTTGAGGAAATTCTCATTGTGCATCACATCCAAGGCGTTGAAAACATCAAAATCCTTTTGCTTTGCCACAATTAGCACATCATTCATCAACTGAGTCAATGGGGTTTTGGTGGAGACATTATAATAAGAATAAGCAGCTTTCAAAGTTGAGTAATTTTGATTTCCAAGGATCGAAGAGGGGAGTGTATAAAAGCTGCAGAAATCAGTGATCTCATGATTCCCCGGACTCTCCACCAAGAAACTATCCACCACATTCTCATTGGGAAGTAGCCAATGTTCAACGTCATTTTCATCGAAATCAGGTGCAACAACAAACTGGCTCAAGTAGTTTCTAAGCAGCCGAGTAACAGCAGGGACATCCCGAAGCTCCATTTTCCTGAATCCAGGAGTAACCGGCGAATCTGGCAATTTGTAAAGTTTTATTGTGCGACTCATCGTCATCCTAGCACCAAGCCTTGAAAACCCAACATCAATCAGCTTCTTCGGATTCAATGATCGGTGCCAATACTGACAAGTCGTGATTGGTGTTGGAAGCACAACCCCAGCTGTATAAGCCGCCTGCCAAATATTCTCCAAATGAACCCTCCTAGTGACCTCCTTGATCATAACAGGCGCAAGCCTCTTCGACCTAAGCTTCTTATGAACACACAAGAAATTGATCTCAGCCATCTTCACAACCTCCTCATTAACTCTGATCCTTGCTGGTACGCCACTGATGAAAGCAACCAACTTCTTCGAGGCCTTGGCACGCACACCAATGTGCCAACTCCGGTAGTACCCCGGAACGCGCAACGCCCACCTGAGAAACTCCTTGGAATAGTTGAACCTGAACATGTTCTCATCATCCTCAACATAGTTATTCTTCAGCAGAACATAAACCTCATCACAGGTTTCCGAAGAGTCCATGTCACATGTGGTCCACTCATAAGCACTAGGAAGGTTATAAGGCTCCTGCTTAACCTCAGACAAAGGTGTTGGGGGCTCAATGGGGCCTTCAGACAAACTTGCGTCCCCAACATCCTTGTATTGTCCAACAGGTTGTGTTTCCCAGAACTTATGTCTCTTACCAAGAGTCATTGAATCTTGGAAACTTTGCACAATGGTTTCCAACGAGGCGTTGTTGGAGACCACTGAGTCTCCATGAACAAGATCTGGTTTCGCATTTGGAGACCCAGATGGGACACTGTTATCACCCATATCAATTATCAAAAACCCCCAACTCTGCAGAAATATATATTAAAAAAAAACACAATAAAAATACTGAACACGAAATTAATTGAAACGGAGATTCAATTTGAAACTGAAACACTGCAACAATAGAACCTTGATCCGGTGGAAACCGAAACGAAATTACAAGGAAATTGGTGCTGAATTAAAATCAAAACACGAAATATAATAAGAAAAGAGGAAAGATTGAGAAAAGAAGCACAGATTAGAGAGTGAAAGAAATTTAGATAAACTCACGATGTGGGACGAAAACGATGATTTAGATCGGGTGTGAGAAAGAGTGGCGAAGAAGGATTGGAATCAGGGTTACTTGGTTGTATAGCGAAAGTATCTATATGATGTGGTTTCTGAAGAAAGGGGTCACCAAGATGCGTGTGGAAAGAAGCATTGGGGAGGACGAAGGTACGGAACGAGTGTTTTTATCCCATGCGACGGGTTAACCAAGGATTCATTCTTTCGGTTATGTTAATGATAATTAACTTACCTAATTCTATATTACATTTTTGTTTTTTCACTTCTGTTTTATACATACACACACATAGTATTAAACCACGTAAAATTATAATTACTTTGTGCACTAAAACATTTCTAAAATTATAATTTAACTACTCAGATTAAATATTTCTAGAATTAAAATTTTTAATTAAGCCACTGATGGAAATTAATACGGTTTTAAATTTATCCTGAATAATATAGTAGTTTTAATAGGTATATATGATTTAAAACTTTTATACTTAAATAGTGATATGGTCATAGTTTTGGTTAAGTTTTTTTAATTTGATCCTATTTTAGGATTTTTATTCAATTTGGTATTAAATTTTGAAAATATCATTCAATTTAGTCATTTTACTTAATATTATTAAAATTGTTAGTTATTTTACTTAATACCATTAAAATTGTTAACAGAATAACAATGTATACGTGTCATTGTTCCATTGACGTTATGTATTGTACAATGATGTGGTCGTTTATTTACTGTGACAACATGGTTTGGTATTTAATTGTAAGTGAATTAGGTTTACGAATGAGAGGAGATTGGGATTAGGATTCATTACTCAGAGAAAATTTGGAGAGGGTTCGCTGCTAGGACGAAATTGGATTGAAAGGTCCCAACCAGTTTCATCCGTCATTCTGATCTACATTGTTGTCGAATAAGAAATTAACTAGTTGTCTCCAACCAAATAGTTCTTAACGTCTTTGAATTAAATTCACTTATTATCTCTGCATTTTATAGCTAAGTTCAATAACAAAATAACTACATTATAACAGAGAAAAAGAAAATAAGTTTGAAACAAGATCATCGGTGCAATAAAGAGAAAAACTCATCAAAATTATAAGTTTTACCGAGACTCAATTGCTTGGATTCCGTCTTTCTTTTATGATTTTTGTGAACCATCCCTGGTCATTGAAAATCTGAAATATGGCTTGACAAAAGATCAAAACCATTTGTACAATACAAGTCCATGCACGTACGAGGGATGATCCAATTCTTTATGATACAAAATTGTATGTTAATAACTATCAAGTCTTGGAATTGATGAGAACATTCAAGTTCTTTTACTTTTTTCATTTCAAGCAAGCAATCTTTTGATGTTGTCTACCATTCAATTACAAGGATAAGTGAAAATTATAATTGATAAATATAATAGTTAAGCATTTTGAATTCATTGTCATTACTCAAAAATTTAGTAACAATTGTTACAAGTAAGAGAAGATGACTATAATACAAAACTCTTAAAAATTGTTGATTCTTGTCGAGGAAGAAATTGGGAATAAACATCCAATGGGTGGTCTTACAATTCCTTGCAAAGAAGAAAAGTTCTTAGATATCACTTCTCGTTGGAATCAATAGCTTCTAATCCTATGAAGAATGACCTTAGCATCAATTGATTGTGAATCCTCCCCAAATGTTGATCTTGAAAATATTTTGATTTTTTATCAATCCAATTTCGTCCCAACAGTGAATCCTCCCAAAATTTTCTCTTAACAGCGAACCCTAATTCCAATTTCCTCCAATTCGTAAACGCAATTCACTTTTAATTCAACACCATGTCATTGTGTCACAGTAAATAAACAGTCATGTCACTGTACAGTACATCATGTCAGTGAAACAATGACATGTATACACGATTGTGTTAACGATTATAACGATGTTAAAATAGATAATTAATTTTCGTTGGACCTTATACTATCTGATGTAAATTATTTATTTTATGTTGGCCAAGGGGTTAGACGTAAACTTCTTTTTAAATTTTATATACATGTTCTCTTCCTCATTTTTCACTACTAAAAAACATGCAAAAAAATGTTCTTTTGAGTTAGGGTTTATTCTTTTACGATAAAATAGTGTTGGTTTGAGGATTAATTTCTATCTAAGTCTTATTCTTTTTGTCATAGGCTTCTCATGACACAACCTTTTGTCCCTCCGTTTCGTCATTGATATTTATTTGTTAAACTTTGCATTTTCATTTGTAACCATGATTGTTTCTTGGGGAACTTAGTCATGGTTTTGCATAAATGTCCCCCTGTTTGTATATTGTGTATTGTCATTGTAATAATATATTTTAGTGGTAAAAAAGTTTTCATCCTAAGGACTTTCGTGACTGTTGAGACCCAATTAAGAGTTCAACTCATCCAACAATTGCACTAATTTAGTTATAATACAATAAGGTTGTATCCACAAGGATTTTGTTTGATAGAACAATAATCTATATTTCACTTAATTGCAACTAAATATAAAGCTAAGTGGTATTGATTAAGGTGTTGAAATTGAACTTGTCTTATTACACTTAGGGGTGATCATGGCCGAATTCTGTCAAGTCGATCTCAATCAAAATTTGGCCCAGCTGGTCCTGGACAAAATTTGGAAGTATTCGGTGGAGTTCACCCCGACCCAAATTTGACTGCATTGGCCTGAGTCGACCTAGAAAAAATTTGACCGTATTCGGTCGAGACAACCACGCCCAAAATTTGGCTGTATTCAACCTAGTTGGCTCTAGTCAAAATTTGGTCGAATTCAATCAAGTTGGCCCCGATTGAGATTTGGTCGAGTCGGCCTTGACCCAAATTTGGTCGTATTTGGCTGAGACGACCTAGGGTAAAATTTGGCCGTATTCAAATGAGTCGGTCACGATTGAAAATTTGGCCGTATTCAACTAAGTCGGCCACGACCGAAATTCGGCCGAATTCAGTCTAGTCGACTCCGGTCAAAATTCGGTCGTGTTGGCCTCGACCAAAATTTGACCGAGTTGGTCCTGGCCTGAATTTGGTCGTATTCGGCAAAGTCGATCGCGACCGAAATTTTGTCATATTTAGGTGAGTCGGTCCTAACCTAAATTTGGCCAAATTCAGTCGAGTTGGTCATGATCAAAATTTGGGCAAGTAAATTTGGTCAAGTTGGCACTTGCCCAAATTTAGCCGTATTCGGTCGACTAAGTCCCGAACGAAGTTTGACTATATTCAACTTAGTCGGCTGCGATTGAAAATTGGCCATATTCAGTCAAGTCGGTCTCGGCCGACGAATTTAGTGGAGTCAACCCTGACCGAAATTTGACTTATCATGACCTTACCCAAATGTGGCCATATTTGGCCAAGTCGGCTCTGGCCAAAATTTGGTCGTATTAGACAAAATCGGCCCTGGCTGAAATTCATTTGAATCCAGTCAAATCGATCTCGACTGAAATTTTGTCGAGTCGACCTTAGCCCAAATTTGGTCACATCGTCCCCGACCGAAATTCGTTCGAAAGTCATCCAAGTTCATCCCATGCTGAAATTTGGCCTCAACAAAAAAGCTGTCAAATTCTATGGTGTCAGCCCTATCAAAAATCTAATCCACATCCATTTTGGATCCAAATAATGGATGTGGATCCAAATTTTTGTCCATAGGGCTGACACCAAAGAATTTGACAGATTTTTCCGAATACTTCCAAATTTTGTCTCGGACCAACTGGGTCAAATCTCGATCAGGACTGACTTGACAGAATTTGACCTAATTCGGCCAAATTTTGTACAGGGTCACACCAACTCAATCAAATACGACTAAATTTGGGCTAGTCCGTCTCAACCTTTAGCCTAACCTAACAAAAAATATAAAGTGAAAATTTGGATTGGATATTTTGGATTATCCAT